>Ga0126338_10002018_pt1 | contig 13683 bp, 6 predicted proteins | sample OrbCmetagenome_2_FD_92529 | JGI IMG/M metagenome (GOLD analysis project Ga0126338, IMG submission 92529) | Coral microbial communities from Petempiche,Puerto Morelos, Mexico - Orbicella C C metagenome | ecosystem: Host-associated > Invertebrates > Cnidaria > Coral | place: Petempiche,Puerto...
CGGAAAAAGTTATTTGCCATCGGATTCCCAAACAAACACTGTAATTTCTGACCGCTCTGCCTCAAGATGGCGTCGAAAACTGTGATGAGGTATATTACTGTTTATTTGCATTGCTACACGTCATCCCCCTTGGAGGCCTCATTCATGGAAAAATAGGCAAAGATACTACTAAGCGCAATTTCAACTGACGTGTAAATGGATCGAGGAATTAAACTAATACAAACATAGTTATTATAATGGCCTTTGGATTTTAAGTTTACTAATCTCGTGTTTAACGTAGGAACTTTCGTAAAATTGCTCCTGCGATGTTAAAAAAATTCCCGATACCATTTGCACTGCACCGGTATCGCAGAGATCATGGGTTCGAAGCCCGTTCAGGCCGGACTTTTTTTCAGACTTTAATTTCACAGCTGCTTAAGTTGTTCACATAACTGCGACGATCATCTATGTCTTCATATCTTTCCCCGCAGTTCAAATAGACGATCTTTCATATATTCATTTGCATTCTTCACCATCTACGGGTATATTACGGAAAATTCGTCCTACCATTACTTGTGCAGCTGCAGAAAGCATTTACAGGGCTACGATTATGCCTGTTTTTACCTATTGTAGTCTAATCACACTAAGCTATTCAAATACGCGCAGGCAACTAATTCGCAACCTCGAACATAGTGGACTAAGTTGCATTTCCTCAGGACTACAAAACAAGACTGACATTCGTATTCCATCAGTTGACAGTTATTTGAAAAGAAAAGTCTGTCCGTATGTTTTTGATTGTCTAATTGGAAATGTATTTACGCCTTTTACGAACTATTTTACAAGGGTAAGTCACAATGTCAACACAACAAATAGATTTTCCTCGATCGAACTGCCGAAAATGAACTTGGAGTTTGGCCGTCGGAGTTTTTCGTTTTTAGGGGCTTCAATTTTTAATAGTTTACCGGCGGACATAAGAACTCTGAACTCTAGGCTTTTATTTAGGCAAAAGGCCAACGAACATTTTTACTTTTAATTTTTAATCGTGAGTTTTTATATGTTTTCCAATGTACGTAGTTTTGCCTTTTTAACTTTTTACCTTTTTAAAATTTTTATATTTTTAAATCTTACAGGACCCCTTTGATAACAGTACTTTATAGTACTGATGGGTTAATGCTGTCTAAAGATTCGTTTATTATTATTATTATTATTATTATTATTATTATTATTATTATTATTATTATGTGACTACAATAGCTTCCAGTTGGCTTGATAGCTCAGTTGGTAGAGCACAGTGCATATCATATATTTGAACTGCGGAGAAAGATATGAAGACATGATTGATCATATCGCGGCTATACACAAGTAAGCAGTTGTGAAAATAGAACCTGAAATGAAATTCAGACTTGTAATGGAGTTGAACCCATGACCTCTGCGATACCGGTGCAGTGCTCTACCAACTGAGCTATCAAGCCAACTGGGAGCGGGAGCCCGTTTCTCAAAGGTCCCGGAAAGTTTTCGCACCCGGAAAGCCATAGCAAAATCTCCAACCTTTATATGATTACCGAGCTGTATTATTCACTTATTCTTAATATGAACAGAGGTTCCCTTCATACAAGAAATTTCAGGCGCATGCACTTCCCCGCTTTTAGATGCAGATGAACTAAAAATGGCTTTACGGGCCCAAAGATTTCCGGGGCTTTCGAGAAACGGGCCCCTGGTCATTTTGTTGGTTCGTAAATAAACCCTGAGTGCATAGGCGTACGAGCTGGGGGGGGGGAGGGGGGCTGCAGTCCCCCCAGCTACGGAAATTATGTAATTTTTCGGGCAAAACGCCGATGATTCGGGTAACGACACCTTAGAGAAGAATAATGCTATTGGCGCAATTTTCAAAACTTGTAATTATATCAAGTTTTTAGTTAGGTAATTTTTATGAATCCCTGTCTGATTAGACGCCCGACCAGAGAGTTAGCACTTTATTAAAGTGGTATTGTGTAAAGTGTAAAATTTATATTTGCTGCTGATCTGAAGTATTGTTTGCGCATCGAAGACCCTCACGGTAGTCAGTGGACCGCGGCCTTTCTGGCTCCCGACAAAGAACGAGCCCTCTTTTTTGTTTTTTAGGTTTCAAGGCTTGTAAGCTGCTTTGTGCGACATTTTCGTTGCCAAAAAGGAGTTAGATTGAAATGATATGAGGGACCTTGAGTTTTCTGTTAGCAATAAAAAAATCAAAGTGAACGAAGACCAAGACTTTTACTTTTGCGGTGGCTCTGAAAGAGCCCGGCGTTTGTTATGTCTTAACAAAGGGGTGTTTTATTTTATTGAATTTTTCTTATGAGGTGTTCCTCTTTTACGTCCATGTTGTTAACCATCGTATTTACGCTGCTTCTGAATTCAAAGAAGGCTAGGCTTGCAGTGTACGCTGCAAGTCTCCTGTGGCCAAAACAAGACTAAGACGTCTAACGTCTCGAGTATATCGAGAAGCTCGTCTCAAATAATGTCTAGGTTCTCTAACACGTCCAAACGGTCCATCTTGAAACACAAATGTCTCTGTTGCTGATCTGCCGATCGCTGAACGAACGCCATGAATGGAAGAACTTTTAGATTATAATAGATTGAGACTGTTGATAGAAGTCATCGAGTAGGCAAGCTTTCAATACAACTATTTTTGGGATTATAGCAGTTTCATAAGATGTGAGAACTGTAAGTTTTTGTTTTTCATGCAATCTAAGTGGGTTTGCATCCCGATTTCAACACTCTCACATTCGGACATTGCGTAATTTTTTTCGGGCAAGAAGGTCACCGCCCCCCGCAAGTCCAAAGGTGTCCGTACGCCTATGCGTCAGTGATGAATAAATGACTCTGAATATATGAAAATCATATATTTGAACTGCGGATTAAAGAATAAAGATGAGAGAGATCGCAGTTAAAACGCAAAAAGAAGACGCATTATTTTAGATTAGCTTTTTCTGATTAGATTACGTTATTGTAATCTTTTTATTGTTTGTTTTTTTAATTTTTAGAATTGTAGAATATCTTTGTGCGAAGCGAATGCGATTCTCTCGTTATGCTAGTATGGGCTATACAAATTGATAATAAAATTAATTTATAATTTATTAAAGTAAATCCTAAAAAAAACTGATCGTAGAAATCGCAGGTTATTCGTAAATTCGCGCGCGCGCCAAAACAAAGAGCCAGATAGCGGCGCTTAGGCAGGGTATAGCTTATAGCCATGGAGCCCCCTCCCTCCCCTCCCCTTTTACCCTGATATTTCCCACGGGTCTTTGCAGGTGTCGTGTCTTCGCTGCCATTTTGCATGTGGGCAAGGGACGTGCTACAGCGACGTTCAAAGGTTTGTTATTTGTGCATGTTTTAAAGCGGCTTGATCCAGTGAAATACTTGATGTGAGACATTAGGTAACTTTTTTTCCCTTTTAATGCATGTCAGAGCATAGTTAGTAGAGTAGTTTGTCTCCTCTCCTAACTATGGTCAGAGGCAGGAGTAGGAATGAGGAGACGTTTGGCTTGTTGATCAATGCGGTGCTCTGCGGGATGCAGGTAAGCTGTCTAAACTTTAATAGTATAAACTCACAAACTTTAAAATTTACAAGGTGACTGCGTTTCAGTTTGATTTAATGTAAGCTTAAACTACTTGAACGGGTATAATATATACGCGTTGGTAGAAAAACAAAGCGACAAATTCTATGCCTGCCAACTTTCACACCTTTTGGCGTGAGTCTCAAGCTTGAAGTTCGAACTCTTACGCGATCATGGGATGTCTGTAAAACGAAGACCTCTAAAAACGACTCCAAGACCCCAAAAACGCTAAAACGAAGACCTCCGCTAATTTTCTAAGGCATTTTTACTCCTTTTTCCGGCCAATTTTGAGGTGTCAACATGGTGTTAAGGTGGCTCGTACCAGTTTTCAGGTTTTTGACGGCTCATAACTTTGTAAGAATAGAACAAAAAGGCAGACCAGGGCCACTGAAATATTTTTGTAGGTTTGGATTACATAATTTATACTTGACCTAAAACAGCTGTTATTTCGTCGTCAGCAGTTACCATGGCAACATTCCGAAAGGATTTTCCAGACCTGATTTTTCGCTTATGTCACTAATAACTAAAAAATTAACCCAGTGCCCCCGAGTTTTTTTTAATCAATAGCTTTTGGCATCTGAAAATGAAAATGCAGAACAATTTTAAAATAATTTTACGGAGCCGATTTCTTGTAAACTTGGAAAAATGACAATTTGCACAATTTTCCTTCCGTATAGTTTTTTACATTTTTTCTGACATTCCCTCCAGTAATAATATTATATCGAAACAATAAAAAGAAGGGGTCACCGGACTTGTTTTCATGTAAAAGCCTTCACGAGTTCCGTTATTTCCACTCGCGTAGACACGCTTTCAAAAATCTAGACTTTATAGGATCAGCAGATACTCATGAGCTGTTTTGACTACTGCTGACATCTTTGTGTACCCGTGCGGGCGAGCGGGCTCTGAACAGGCTTTTGTTTTGTTTGCTGCTAAAACATTTTTTGGTATTAGGTGTAATTCTATTAAGTTGTAAGTAAAGGTAGACCATGTTAAAAATATGGACCAGTTCGAAAAACTGAAAGCAGTGAACAACGAGTGAAAATACATCAATAAGTGAAGATGCGAAAGTTCGCCACACAGATGAAGCTATAGCGATCGTATAAGGCAGGCAAAAAAAACGAGGGAAGAGAGGTTATGTAAAAATTTGGGAACTTGACAGCAATAACAGGGATGTTGACAGAGACTCCGATGAATCCGCTATCGGCAAATCGTTGGACTCATTGAGACCCACTGAAATATTATCCATGCACAGTTAACCACGCACAGTTGCTCCACCGCACTTTCTTTTATTTGTTTTCTTCACCCATCCACTCTAGCGTTTGTATCCTTTTTTGTCTTCCCCATTTTGCCAGAGTGACCAGCTTCAAGGAAAACTGAGCTACGGAAAAATGATCTCTCTGCCTTCCGCACCTTGAGCGCATTGCGAAACACAAGAGTTTTTTGGAGATTCTATTCACCAGGATGTTAACAGTAGTAAACTTTCCCTGCACTGATTGGCTCAGTGGAGGGAGCTGTATCTGAGAACCCAGCAACCTCGTTCCCAGGGTCTCTCATCTTACCGCCCCCTGGAGTGAGCGAAGAGAGACCCTGGTTGGGTCTGGTCACCTGTCTCCCAGAATCTGGGAGATGACAATTAAATTATTGAAGGGATGAGCGGCCTAGTAGAAATTTTGTCTATACTTAGCCCACGGGAGTGCGGTATGTGTTGTCACCAAAGTAAACCAAGAACGATATGATGTTCTGCGGCAATGTCGATCTGGTGGTAATATTCTGCAAACGTCGAGGAAAACTTATCCATCATCTGATAGCAGAAATTCAAGTCGCTGAAGGTTGTATGATTCAGTGAAGGACGTTACATATTGTAAAAATCTCCTCAAGAATGCAAATGGAGAATTGCACACCGCGGCAGAGCCTGTGTATGGAAGATCTTTGACTCATTTTTACCTCAGAATGAAGTGTAGGTCTTGTGAACAGCGATTAAATAATTTTAGAGAATTCAGGGCCTTTTAATTGATCACTGAAAGCCAAAGTCACTTTGAGTTCAAAAGGAGCAAAAGGGTGAAAAGATTTATTGAAGTGTCACCGTGCCGTCGGCATGCCGAACTTTGCAGAGCGTGAAGGATAATACAACGAACTCGTGGTGGTATACATTTCACTGTCGTTGCTGATAAACTGGATTTATCTTCGACCAAAAGGAGACTAGAAAAAGAAAAATGTAATTTTTATTGTGTCGTTAATAAAGAAGTATACGGGACTCCAACGGTTCGTGACAATTGTGCACATTCTCATTTAATTTTCGATCTCTCAACCTCTCTTTGCTTCAAGCGTGTTTCTGAGGGGCACTTTTTATGTCGTGTTATTAGAAGAAATGGAAAATATAAGTAGAGCGGAGTTGTTTGATTGTGTTACAGCATATTTTTAGAGGTCGTAGGTCTGCATGGTTTCCAGTGTTAACTGCACGTCGCTTCTCAGAGTTTGACACCTCTGTAATTTGCCATGCCGTACTTTGTTTAGGTTCATTTCTATTTTAAGGCTCTAAGTATTGGTTCTCCAGGGACAAAGATTAAAACATTCTGTGAACATATTTGCTTACTTGCATTCTATATTGTGATGCCACAGGTGACGCCGGGCCCGGCTATTTGATTAGAACTGTTTTCAAGCACAGTGTGTTTCACGAATATCATGTTTGTCTTCGTCCAGCTTTTCTTCAGAGACTGCTGTAGCTTTACTTTGAGAACACTATACGTTTTCTTAGAGACATTCTTATGTTTTTTTGCATCAATTTGACTGAGTACATTCAAAGAAGAAACGACAATTACTACTGGATGAAATTGCGCTGCTTTACGTCTCCAGTTGAAATATGACTGACTTTCCATAAATCCAGTGGGTAAGACGGCAACACTGAAAATCGCAACAAATAAATTGCCTCAAGACAGACTTGCTTAACCTTTAGGTAAACATTGGAATAGATATTATTCAAAATTTCAGCCTGAAAGCTAAGTATTGATAAACGCCACGGGTAATGGCAGTCGCAGCGCGATACATTCGACAAAGCTCAACGCGACAAATTGCTGATTACAGAGGACCCCTCCCTGATGTTCTCAATTGTCAAAGTGGCACGTGACCAGACCCAACCAGGGTCTCTCCTCGCTTGCTCCAAGTGGGGTGGGGGGTAAGATGAGAGACCCTGGGAACGAGGTTGAGAACCCAGTTGAATGTGTTTGTGGGCGGAGTTTGTTTGCAAAGCAGAAGATTTTTCTTACGCTGCTTTCTTGAATAATTTTTTTTTGCTTGAAGCAGACACTTTAAAGAGTTATAACTCAAAGGGAATTTGTTCAATTGCCCTCAAATTTGGACAGTAGCTAGTTTAACATATAAACTACAAAAACGTGTCTGTGAATTGTTAATTTCGAATATTTTTTCTTCAAGAGCGATTTTTGTACGATCACTCTACATTTTTTTAATCCTATTTTGAAAATGTTCTGTAACTTTTTACTGCAATTGAATATGGCAAAACGCAGACACGTTTTTAAGCGCTTTGGGCCCTGAAACTCGAGGAAAAAATGAAACTGGCAAAAAACAAAAATTGTTTTGACTTGTAGCTCTCGAAAGGTGATTCGGGCATGAAAAATTCGACAATTCATTTTATTTCAAAATTCTTGGAATAGTTTGATAGCCAGCTCTATAAGCTTTAATTTGATATGGGGGTTTAGGTGTCTACCGTTTAAACTCTACATGCTACATCGCTTGCACGCAAGACACCCCTGAAGGTATACCGTAACCTTAAGAAAAAACCGTGCTGTCAAAGCTGCTGAAAGCAACCATTTCAGTTTGCGTTGTGTTGAAATCCACCTTTGAAGGATTCACTCCAAAAGATACCGCTTGGAAAACTGAGTTTTCTGCATATGTTATTTCTCAAAAACGAAGTGCAAAAACAATTAACAATTAACAACAAAACCAATTATGCAACGATGCTTTTCATGTCAAAACAAGTCAGTCTGCCAAAAATTAGCTCGATCCTGCAAAAAATGAAAACTGGCCCAAAAAGAGATATACACCCTGTTTGCATGAAATCCTTCAATTATCCCAATAAAATATTATTGACAAAATAGTAAATGGTTTGAACCCAGGAGTATCAGTAGTTCGTGCAGTATGATCGTCTGGGTGGGTGTAGTTCTGAAAAGAACTGTTGTTGGTGACTGACATTTTGACATCCTGAGTGGAAGTCATCTTCAGAGTCAAGTGAATAGTGTTTGTCAGTGGATGATGTTATAAGTCTGGTCCGTTGAACGCGATTGGTCAGTGTAGCCATGATGATATTGGCTGAAAGACTCGTGTGAAGTTTGTTATCAGTCATTGGTGGCTTTCGATCCGTCTGTTGTTAGATTTCATAGACTGACAAACACTATTCACTTGACTCTGTGCAAAATTATAGAGCCTAGTATGGAGCCACCATGTTGGAGGACCTCCTTAGTTCTCCAATATGGCGGACAGAAAGTAGTGTAAACATCCGGAACTTACTTTGGCTATCTAGGCAGCTGATTATCTGGACTGAACCAAAAAACATTTACACATTCCTAATAACTTTTCCTAATACTTTAACTCCTAAAATGGCTAAAAATTACGAGATAAGCGTATATTTTTCAACAAACGCAATCTTAGCTTCATGTCACGCACTGCCATAACTCTGAAATTCAAAATGCGCTGGTTTTGAAACAAAGGATGCTATTGAGTTGGAAAGTTTTAAACAGACATAAATTTAGTACCTCTTTCCTCTGTATGTCTGGTGAGGATAAAACCTTTAGTCTTGGATTTGAGAATTTGATGACGTCACATGCACACAGTTTGTTCATGATTTAATCACTCTATTCTACATGATTTTGAGACGCAAGTCCTCCAGAAAATTTATTAAGACTGAAAACATCAAATGTGACCTCTGTATAATTATTGTAACGTTTCATATGGCATCTGAAACAACCAAGTAACAGAGCTTTCCATGATGTCCTTCACTTGATTTTCAAAAAATGTCGTATGACCTAGTAACAATGTTTAGAGTGCAAGGGCAGGTTATTAAAGAGAGTACCTTGCTTGCTGATTTTTGTTATTCAGGAAAATGAAATTTTGATATCCATAATCTGGGATTTGCTATTTTTTCCATTCATGAACTGTACGACCCTCTTAACTGTAACGTTAAGTACATGGTAATAATTATAAAACCTTGTATAAAATTATATCTTAGCCTGACAAATGAGCTTTCTTTCTTTTCCAGATCAGATGCCAACAGGGACAAAGTGGACTAAATCTTCAAGCAGTTATCTTAAGAAGGGCTGCATGTTCTATTTTGCAATCCAACACTTGGGTGAACCAGGTAAACAAAGCTCTTGAATAAGCCAAGTTCTGCTCTGAATATTTGACTTCAGACATGCAGTTTGTGCCTTGATTATTTACACAATGAGTAAGAAAGGCTATTATGTCACACTCTTTTAAACCAATCATCCATGAAATTGTTAAATTTATCTTCTGCAACCAAAAGTGATGTTCAAAAGTAAGATGTTCTTTCAGGATTAGATTGCATTTTCACCTTCAAAGAAAATTGTTAAATTGGCAATTGTATAACTTAATGAGTAATTGGGCTGCAGTACCAATTGACTGGCTGATTGACATTGTTAAAGTGCATGTAGCCGTGGTCTATCCCGTTTGTTTTATACATTAACAATGGGAGAGAATTCCAGGTAAAAGTGAGAGAAACCAAAATTTCATTCTGTGGAAATGATCCTGAAACTGGCACAGTAAACCTCGCAGATCCAAACTATAACAACTCAAACATGAAAAGAATGACTGACTGACTGATCGCATGACTGACTGTCTGACAAACTGACTAATGGATTAACACAGACTGAGAAACTGTTGACAGACTGACTACTGACTGACTGATTGACTGACTTGTGACTGACTGCTGACTGACTGACTGATGGACTGACAGACAAACAGACTGACTGACTGACTGACTAATTGATTGACTCATAACTGACCGCCTGATTGGCTCATTACTGACTGATTGACTCATGACTAACTAACTCACTAATTGACCCATGACTCTCTTTTTGACTTACTGAGGCTTTATTGACTGACTGAATGATGGACTCATAACTAGCCTGCGAGTAGGCTTATGCTGGAGCACAAGTGTGCGCGGCATAGCCACCAGTGCGAAATCGAGCCATGAGATGAAAAAGTCACTTTCTTGGTGCCTCTTCATCAGACTCCTTCCCACCGGATCTGTTTTCCACTCATGAGCATGACTTAAAGGTGAGCCTGCTTGCAGGCTAACTCATAACTGACTCACTGACTTTTTCAGGACTGCTGACTGACTCACTGAGTGACTGCTGATGGACTGCTAGTGGACTGACTGATTGACTGCTGACTGACTGACTGACTGACTGACTGACTGACTGACTGACTGACTGACCAACTGAATGGCTCTCATTGACTTATTCATTACGGTCTGATTGGCTGCTGATGGATTGACTGATGGACTGTCAACTGACTGACTGATTGACTGCTGAGAGACTGCTGAGTGACTGCCTGACTCACTCAATTACCAATGGACAGAATCTGTGATTGGCCGATTGACTGACCAATGGTTTAAACTGATTGGCAGATGATGTATTGAACTTCAGTATAAATATGATACATATGATACATATATATGATACATACAACATTTTAAAAGAAAATTATTAAAAGATAAAAATATTAAAAAGTCACTGAAGAAAACTCTTGGTACAGTACATTGCATGTCTGAAGTATTAAACACAGCCAAACCTTTCTAAATGACCACCTTGTGGAAAGTGACCCACAGGAAGTGGTGCATCTCGTGTCTGAAATGTGACTACTTTCTAAAAGTCCTAAATTGTCTCGTGCAGCGAAATTATTGGAAGAGGAATTTATCTATAATTTATAAGCACCACATTGGTTTGGCAAAGTGCACAGGAGGTCACCTTTGGATTGGTTTGACTGTATCTCTATTTACTGTAAACCTTGATGGGTACGTTTCTCAAAGCATTTCCTCTCTTCTCCGCCAGTATACCTTCAGAGGCCTTCAAAATCTTAAACGAAATGCACATTCAAGATTGTAGCAAAATTTTTCGAAATTTTCGCTTTTGCTCTACATTGTCTAAAAAATCAAGTCTGTAAATATCATTTTCTAAAACGACGGATGTTTACTATTGCGTGACTGATTAACTTCATGTTACGAAAAGAACCTAATAATGTCACGCAAGATGAAAAATGCAAGTGCATGTAGAGAAGTCTCGTGGAGTTAAGATCTTCAGCTAAAGCAGACGAACTCTTTAAGAAGCACCTACAAGATAGAGATAACAGTATTTAATCGCAAAAGTTAAAACTATTTGAATTTTGATCTGTTAATATGCAAAAATTTACTCGTTAAGTGCAAGCAGCATGCAGAAATTTGCATGTCTTGTTTTTATGATTTCAAACCAGTTGTCTTAAGCAGAATTAGAATTACAGTTTCACGGTTCTTTTGAATGAATTTCTTGATGTTGTATGATCGGAAATTACAGAATTGAAAATGCACTTGAAAATACGCTGTAGTTGATGTATTTCCCGTGCGTACAACAAATACATTTCAGAGCCATTTCTATTTGTCTTGAAAGCAAATATAAGCCGGCAAAACATCAATATAGTAATATTGACACGGTTGTGAATTTTCTCGGGTTTTTCAGCGATTATGTAGAAACCATTCTTTCATTGGAGAGGTTTTGGGAAACGTACTCTGAGGCAGTCCCAAGAGTGATGAGCATATTATTTCTCCTTACAATATTCATATATTTGAAAATCATCAACTCGGGATGTTTTCTTGATACCAAATTCTCAAAAGAAAAATCACGTTACTTGGGGCAATTAGTAAGGAGAATTGATGTGTTCAGCTTAGGACTGAAACACTTGTGTTTACAGTAACTGAGGTCTTGTTAAAACTAAGCGGTACGATTCCAGACTGGTTTTAGTAAACGGTTTCTTTCTGTTCGAATGTACGCCACAGATATGTTTAAATTTTAAGTTAGGCTTTAAAACAATTCGGTGCAAATTCTCTAAATGTGTTTCATTCGTTTGAAGTACTTAAAAGACGTATCTGTGGCGTACTTTAACATAAGAAGCGAGCAGTTTACTAAAACTAAGTGTTGATGGTACTGCAACGTTTTATCAAGACTTTTCCAGAACTTGGCTTATTCTTGGTGAGTTTATCTGGTTCACTCAAATGGTTGGATTGCAAAGCTAGTAAAACAACACGGATAGAAGGATAACAAGATTTTATTGAAAGAAAAATTGTCTCTATTGTCCATTACTTTTATTGAGAAAAAAAATAATAAAAAAAATTATCTAGCCAATCTTGTCCCTGCTCTTTGGGTTGCTTCCACTCTGCCTCTCTAAGTTGGTGTTGATTCTTTAGTCCTCATTTAATATTCCAACTTTGAAATCCTGGTCTGTTTTATCTGATCCTTTCATCCAAGCCGGGGACAGGTAGACACTTGAAAGAGTTGACCGTTTGCTCCCAAATGGGGTGGACAGCGTAAAGGAAAGTGAGAGTTTGCTTCCCATGCCTTCGGGGTTTCAGTCGTAATTTGCCACAATGCCCACTCAAGTAATTTTGGAATTAATGAGTTGTAAAGTAATGAACATGCCAAATTCGTAATTTGGTTCAAGATGCTAATCCGCAAGTCAATGCATCGCAAAAATTAAAGATTTGACAATAAGCTCGCCCTCCCGGAGTATTTTGGATGAAAACCCATTTAAGTTGGAAATGTCCGCAACCTGGACAAGAAAAACTGAAGCGCTTAAGTATGGCGCTCAATTTCAGTGCATCACCGTTGAAATCAAAGAAAGATTTGAACACAGAATCCGCCAGTCTGACCTCCGACCAAACCTCCGACCGACCGTCAGTCCACAAACTTCACCAAAGAGCACAAGTCACTAAAAGTCTTTCATCTGTGAAGCTACCGATGTCAAGTTTCTCTCCTTAATTTGGATGAAAGAAATTGGCCGATTATTAGAAAAAAGCTTTAGTTTTGATTTAAAAATAAAAAGATTGCAAAGGGTTTTAGTTTGTTATGCTTATTCAGCTTGTTTGTTTATTGTCGTATTTCATATCACGTGACGTTACTCTGGAGAGTTGTTTATTCAAATGCAAATCCAATTCCCGCGCGAATGAGTGATCAATTAGAAAGACAATTCTCCAGGGAACATACGTGATCTGAGACGAGCAATTAACGTACGAAGCTGAGCGGGTCTTGTTATTTGAAAACTAAACCAAACTAAAGATTTAAGCCGAACCTCTGCTAGCAATGTTAAAAATTTTGGAGTAAGTAAGAGCTTAAGTTATGTTGTGTTTAAGAATTAAGTTAAATATTCATGTGCGCGTTGATTTAAAACTAGAAAATTGCTGACTAATAAATTTTGTCGCGATTGTTTTTATTTTAATTTGGCCGACTTTTGGCTTGAAATGGTTTTAAAATTCATCTTGACTCAATAATTTCCACTGCAAAGGTTTAAAATATTGTTGTTTATTAATCTAAAATTCCCATTCCAAGAGATTGTAGCGTCCTTCGCATCCGTGACTTCTCTGCTCACACAATTTCTTGCCTCACTTTGTGGAGGAGCATTTAGTTAATTCTACTGGATTTTAGTGGAAAAGAAATTAAACCCAACCCCCAAAAAACACCCCCTCAAAAAATGTTTATGATCATGAATTTTTATTGCTATTGGAAAAAAAAAAAAAAGAAATGCTATATTGATTTAATTTATATCTATTTAAGTAGAAAGTTTTGAATTCCTGTTTAATTGGCTCGGTTGGTTAGAAATTGAATAAACTTAAGTGCTTAACTCAATGCAAAGTGTTTCAGAATTGCTCCTCGACAGACTACTTAACTGTTAAATGAAATGCCGCCGTTTTATTTAACAGTTAACAAGCCTAACAACGAAGAATTATTCTTCAACACCTATCATATATCAGTTTCTATTAAACCTCTACTTGACAAATAAGCTATAAAACACTCCAGAAACTTGAGGAAGACTAGGCATCAGCTGTCAGCAAAAG
>Ga0126338_10002019_pt1 | contig 13683 bp, 9 predicted proteins | sample OrbCmetagenome_2_FD_92529 | JGI IMG/M metagenome (GOLD analysis project Ga0126338, IMG submission 92529) | Coral microbial communities from Petempiche,Puerto Morelos, Mexico - Orbicella C C metagenome | ecosystem: Host-associated > Invertebrates > Cnidaria > Coral | place: Petempiche,Puerto...
ACGATACGATACAGACGTCTTATTAACAAAACAGGTTTCGAATACCGACAAATGCGTAGCATTGGTACTTCCAGTGCACTCGCGAGAAACGAGACTCGTCTCGTTTCTCTCGAGACGAGTCTCGCAAGAAACGAGACGCGTCTCGCGAGACGGTGGTAACTTACTTTTGAGCGGTACTGTAGAAAACACCAATTAAATTTAATCATCACTTTTAAGAAAGGAAGTTGTTGTTAATAGTGTTATTATCGTATCGTTCATATCGTTCCTGCCCATACATATCCCGAAGAAAGTTCCAGATTAAGACCATTACGTCATCCGAGATTTCACAACGGCTACAACTGATGGTGCAATAATAGAGTTTGTGTTGATCAAGTGATGTGATGTCTACAGTAACAAAAGAATCATCAAGGACTGCTTTGGAATGTGCACTGCGTTGCGACTGTAGTGCTAGTGCTAAGCAAACAGTTAAATTTTAAAAGCGCGGTTATACGATCTAACAGATCTTCTTGTTGACTGTTATTTCTTCATTTAACCCATTGACTCCCAGAACTTTTTGCCCAAAACGCATTTTTTGGACATTTTGGAGATTTTCAGGCTGGATATGGTCCAAATTAGCTCCAATCTACTCAAAAAGGCATTTGCAACATGACAGCGTGCTTTTCATCGTGTTTTACAACATGTTTGCTTGGGCATGCACAGAAATCAAAATTTTGAGAGTTTTTGGACAAGAAAGTGACCTGCAGTACGTCTTTGGGCTTTTCATTTTTTTGTTGTTTTTTTTTTTGCCTTTCCTTTTTCTCCTTTTCTTATCTTTTTTGCTGCAGTGATTGACCGTCTACTGGGCTTGCTTCCAGTTCAAAAAAGTCCGAGAGAGCATCATTGAGACTGGCACTTTTTACCCTGGAGTAGCCACGTGTAGTAGCAGGAAATTTTGCTCTGAGTTGTTCACTCAAATTTTGAGCATCTTCGTGCATATTTCAGGCTCCATTAACCCAATCACTCTGATCTGGGTATCATTGGAAAGATCTTTTCCTCCTGCAGAAGTTGAGTATAGATGATGCCAATTTTGGTCAAAGCTGATGATGTCAGAAGTGGAACAAAGGCCAAGGCTCATCACAGGCAGCATGGGAGTCAATGGGTTAACACAGCTTTTACAAAGACTATTGTGTGAAGAACTTGTTGATGTGTTCTCAGAACATCTGTGATTTAGTAACCAGGTACTACATCAAACAATGAAAAACTAGTTTCCAGGCTCCTTGATAAAAGATGGATGGAAGACCAAAAATTTGTCACAAACAAAATGGAGTGTTTTCATCCCAGATTTAGTAGAAAAACTACTTCAAAATAATCAATCTCTTCAGACATTTTTCCTGTGGGGATGGTAGGCAGCTGCTTTATCACTAATATGAAATACTTTTTCAGTTCTATGTGGAAAAAGGCCCTGGTTATGCAAGGATGTTGATGTTAGTGAATTATGCGGATCCGTACCACCGCAGCCTGTCAGATGGCCTGGTTCAAGATCATGACTGCATTAAGTTTCTTACAGTGTTCCAGCAATACTGCTTTCACTGACAAATAGCATTACTTTGTAATTATTGTGTCACCTGATAAATGGAAACATTAACTAGTACAAACCTTCTTCTCCAAAAGTGCAAGCCTTTTAAGAGCCTCTTTCTCTCCACCAACCCAATCCTCCTGTTCATGCTCTTCCTCATCCAACTCGAGGGCATCGTACTGCGGTACTCCATAAATCTGATCATGATTATCTTTAACAGGAGTCTTACAATTTTCAAACATATCCTGGTCAACATCAGGGGCACAGCTGGCTGGAGTGCCAAGCTTGTTTATGAGGCACTCAAATTGTTTAAATGTAACTGGGACATTTCCATGATTCAACTCAATAACCCTATAATGAGAAGTAAAGATTTGAGTCATTTATTTTTAAGAAAGCCCCAAGTAAGATTTAACAAAGGCTCTCCTAAAGACAGCTTATGATATTTGAAACAGACAAGCCCATATCATACATATGACAAGGGGGATAAAAAAGATCTAGATGAAACCCAAGCAGACATTTTGTTCACAATGGTTAAGCAAATGTTGCCCCTCTCGAGAAATACCCTGATCAGCAGAATTACCAACCAAAAAAGGTAATGAACCATTGAGTGACTGACTGACCAGGCTGGTGAATTGTATCTTCCCCAACTAACTGCTAAAACTCCCTCTTCAAGTTTCCACAGTTCATTTCTTAAAGAGAAACTAAATAAATGTTGCAAAAGTTCTATCAAGTAATAAGTGAAAAAGAAACAGATGAATTGAACCACAATTGTCTTTATTTAACACCATGCTGTCCAGCCCATGCTTTACAAACTGCATGTAGCTGCAGATAAACAATCTGTTTCGGAATAGTTGTAAACCTGTCAACCCTCACGTTATGTTTTTTTGACAATAAATAGCTTGCTGAGACTAATTAATTTTCAGCAATAGACTCTGGAACTGTACAAACAGCAAAAGATCAATGCTTGGCAGTTATTCATTAGACAAATATTTTCAATTTGATGAGTAAGTAACCAACCCATGTCAGTGCAGTGTTGCCAATTATAGTTTTCAGCCAATCACAGCACAGCATATATTGCCGACAGTCTCTCATGAACAGTTTGAACAGAGGTAAGGCTTATTTAACCAGTGTTTTAAATTCATTCCTCCCAGGTTGTGGATAGTGGCTAATCAAGTGATTCTGTGGTTGCAAGCAGAGGTTCGCTCTTGCCTTTCATGATCAGCAGGCAGAAAGAAAAGGGAATCTCTGTCTCGCAGAATATGAAGGTTGCAATAAGTTACTTGACCTAAACATCTTTATTACAAAGAGCAGTCCCTCTTTTTTTAAGTGGAAAGAGCAATTGATGAAAGGAGCAGCATTTTCTAGAATTTCTTAAAAAAGAGGACAACTTCGCAAAGTTAACGCAAATATCCAAAGAGTTCTCATAGTCGAGTTTTTCTCTCTGATTTTACGCACGGAATGTCTGGAATTTTTTGGTTGAATGGTTCGTATTTCAGAAATTCAACAATTCCTTGACTTTATGAAAGAGTTTCCTAGGAAATTCCCCTTACATTAGCCCCACTCCAAAAGTTCTTTAAGTTTGAGTCGAGCTAAAAGCCCTCCAAAAAACCACTTCTCACGTTTACGGAAAGTCGGATCCTAGTAAGCTTATACCGTTCCGATGACGGTTCAACAATGACCGGAAACCGAATATTTTTAATACTACCGCCATCTCATTCGGTTAGCTAGCTCATTTTGGGAAATCTCTTAATTTTATTGAGGTCATCCTAACCAGTTCCTTCGGACAAATAGTAAGTAACCTCATACTAAGCCTATGTCGAACCAATAACTCAAGGCCTGACCATGAGAAGTTAAGCTTGTGTAAGGTGTATGCAACCACCGGAACAACAGACAACTAAAATTACCCGAGCACTGCCATCATTAAATTAATAAAAAACACTAGCCATCAAGGTGAAAAATATGCTTCAAAAATCAAATTAGGCTGAATGTAGGACTATAAGAAGAAACGGTTTAGACAAAAAGATTTTAAGCTTAACTACCCACTTACTCGTCAATGTCGTAAAGAGTGTGCGATGAGGATACCAGAACTTCAACTCCTTGTGATTCAAGCAAACGTTTCACCGAGTCGTCTCGTCTTTGAGGGAAAGGTTCACCGTCGTATTCATATGTTACCCTTGTAATATCCCACTGCTTAATTAATTTCGGAAAGACATCAATCGGTTGTCCCCGCACGATGAATAGACGGGAGTTGAATCTTCGCAGACTACTGTCCAAGTCAAGTAAGCAATCCAAAAGAAATCGCCACTTGTTTCTCGATATATTTATCTCGTTTAAAGAGTCAACGTCGAGAAAAAACACTGCTCTAAAAGTAGAACTTCCATGTATTGCCTGGCGAAGCGACGGATTGTCGTGCAACCTAAGGCCCTTCCTGAACCAGTGAAGTGAGTTCACGTTTGCATCCATGTTTTCTACCTCAGACTGAAAGGAAGCTGTAACATGCTAAGTCACAAAGTTAGTCGCATCCAAAGTAATACCCGTAGTATACGATCACGGCCATGACCTCGATTTACGTTCCACACCAAACTAGAACCTCAGAACCATAGCACTTGCTTTAGGGTACGACAAGCGGAGTCGCGTTTCTTGTTGAATAACATCTATCTGTATGGCCGGACACGTGAAATCCCAGACGGTTCTTTCCAACACAGTCTGTGATTGGTCATCAGCGTTTATTCAATAGATAACCATTTCTGATTGGATAAACATCCTCAACCGTGTGGAACGTGTACTCGACTGTACTCGTGAGCTCACACACGAGTCATGAACCTAAACCTGGTGCTACCCGGCGGTGGGGAGCGGGGGGGTACTCCCTTATAAAGGCTACATAGGTATGTGCGGCCCCAAAGGGGATGGTTTTTCAGTCATTTTGCTCATAAATTGGGTATTTGGTCTTAAATAGGGTATGGTTTTGGTACTCTATTCTTGAATTGGGTATGTTGTTGAAGAACCCATAAACTGCAAGGGACCGCATACGATAAACGCTGAAGAAGCTACTTTTTCATCGTTCTTGATAAGACCATAAACAAAAGCTTTAAAGCCCTTGAAAAATTATGTTTAGGGCAACTGTGTCAGCCGCAACGGTCATAAACAGGGTATCAAATTTTTGGTCGGGTCATAAATAGGGTAGGGAAAATCGCAGATTTTGGTCATAAATAGGGTAAGGGTTTTGGGAAGCGGGCCGCACACTTAGATGGAATGGGCAAATACTCAATCGAAGAACTTTATCCATTATTCAGTGTGAAGCAGCCCTACATAATTAACTAGAAGTTACTTGCAGGCGCTAGGCTGGCGTGGAAGCAAATGTCGAACTTCATGCAGACTTAATAAATTTTAAAAATTGATGGCTGTCCGCACTGTTGATGATTTGCTTTGTTATAAGAAATGATGACAAATACATAAAAATGGATGGACATATTCATAAGTAAATAATCTAACTAATAAATAATAAAATGACTTGTCAGATAAGGAAAGTGGCAGGGGTGTTTTACTGGTAGCCTGCACGTAGCTTAACTGACGGCTTCAACCAAGCTTGAAGTAAACTGTTCTCATTTCTAAGTGGCCTTCGCAGGACGCAGAGACAAAATATTTTCGACTGTTTCGTAATTGTCACCTTGCTATATAGGTGTTATTACATTAGAACATACAGAGTAGTACAAAAGGATGGAAAAGAGCCAGGTATCGCACTTAAATGAGCCAATCACTTTGGCCGAGCAAAGCTGTGTACATTGTCACGTGTAACACAAGACAAAACGTTATGTAAGCTACAAGTATGAACAAAGCACGTTGGACGATTTTGAGCGTGAGCTGGGTGTTCATTTTAACTTTTGCAGAGCAGGGGGGCAAGGGGTGCCTGGAATGGTTAACTTGGTAATTAACATGCCTTACAAAGAGAAACTAAAATTGTAAAAATAGTTCGAGATGGCGTGGGTTCGAGAAAGCTGAAAGTAAATGACTGAAAAGGAATATCCAAGGGAAAATGAGTTGAGTTCGAGATGTCGGGGAATTTGAGATAGCGGCTGAGTTCAAAAGGGATTTGTGTGTCGAAAATTTAATTTGCTTTTTTATACTTTTACAAGTAAACCGCACGGTACAACTCCATGATTTAGAATAAAGTTATGTTTATTTGTAACGTCACACGACCATGAACAATCACGCAGCAAGCTTCTGTTAAAAGGAATAATATGTTATTGACCATGCATGTAAGGGCAGGAAGAGAACACCTGAGGACGAAGTTCAAGATTAAAGTGCAATGATCAAGAAAAACCTAAATTGTAGCTTTCCAGCCATGTTCAAGATTGCGTCATAATTAACAACTATTGGGCAAAATTGAGCAAAATAACGTGATTTGTCAGTGGTAAGCAGATCAATTATTTGTCAAAGCCGAAGGCTGACGTAAAGAATTGATCTGATCGCCACCTGCTTAAAAACCGCCAAGCTACGCAGGCTAGCGGTAAACGAGTTCAGTAATGTAATAGTGTCGTTACAATTACGCATGAGCAGAATATTATCTGCAGCAAACACATTCAGACGGTACTACCGTTATTTATAGGCAGTTATTTGCAGGTCACGTGGTGAGACCAACTTTGCCAATGAAGTTCGAAATAAACGGGTTTGATCCGGGGGGTTGATTTTAGGCCAAAATGAAACAGAAATCGGTTCAAAATAGTGGGGAGTTCGAAATGACTGAGTTTGTAATAGCCAATAGTATTAAAGTGGCTGCAGTAATCAAAGATTATGAGAGTGTGTTCGACGCCTTCGCTTTTTTTGTTTGAATGATACGTTGCGTGAGAGCGCCTCCCACCTGATACCTATAACCTACCGTAAACTTCCAAAAGTAACGATCCCCCGAAAGTAATGTCAAAAAATTGTGACCGCAACTAAATCCCACAGGTAGCGACCCTCCGAAAATAGCGAGCCGACCCCAACCTCCACGAAAATAGTATCTATATTTTTTCAATCAATATTCAAGTGAAACTTAGGTACCGTAACTTGATTGAAGGCAATCTACAACGAGGGAAGATATCGTTTATGCCACGAAGCGTTGTGAAATGTCAATTCGTGCTTTACCAGTTAATGTTGCGCAGCGTTAAAACAAAACCCGTAGAATTTTCTTCAAGTAACAGGAACGTCAGGGTACTGTAGGAAACCTTGATTCAAATATCATTTTTAACTGAAGCATATTAGAAGGAACGTTTCATTACATTTAAATTGAAAACTCGACCAATGCACTTAGATAGCAGTGCGTCATGAAGAAGAAACGGTTTACCGTATCTGACAGCGGCTTCCCTGCCGACCACTGACAATACAATCTTGGCATCAAGAGCCCACCCATACAGCAGTAAAAATGAGCTCATTTGTACCAACTTAATATAACGTTTTTTGCTCCCCGGAAGTAACGAGCTGCTAATTCCGAAAATAACGAGGGTCGCTTCTTTCCAAAGTTTACGGTATATGGACATGTGCCGCTGTGAGGGGTATGGTTTTAGGCAGTTAAGTCTGGGATAGGGTGTAGAAATCAGACAGTTTTGGTCTAAAATATGGTATAATTTACCGGGAAAGTGGAACAAGGTTCTTTACTCGGGATTCTTGTGACTTTGTAAGATATTGGTTTAGTGAGCAAATGTAGGACTACAAAAGTGATAAAGTTTCTACAGTCTAGGATAGGGTAGGGGTTTTGGTGCCTAGTCTCCTAGTATAGCCGGAATAGGATTGCAAAATCAAGCAATTACACTTAGTTTATATCAGGCGGCAAAGTAGCTTCAATGTGTTATAGATATGAATGCAAACGTGAACTCACTTCACTGGTTTCTCTAAGCATTTCAGGATCTTTTCTTTTCGGGTATGCCGCTGGAACTCTGAAACCCGTTTAGTGTGGAACGTAAATCGAGGTCATGGCCGTAATCGTATACTAGACCATGTCTTCTAGACCGTAAAGAAAGCTGCAACATGTCAAGTCACAGAGTTGTCACATCCAAAGCAACACCCATTCTATAAAACACTGCTCTGAAAGTAGAACTTCCATGAATTGCCCGGAGAAGCGACGGAGTTTCGTGCAATGGTTGTAGGGTTACACGTCTTCCTCCTCCTCCTCTTTCTCCTCTTTTTTCTCTTCTCCTCCTGTACTCTTCCTCCCTTTTTCAACAGCACTAGTTCCGTATACTCGCAAGTTAGAACTAAACTAGAAGTTATAAAAGATTACGAGAGGCGTTCGACGCCTTCTCTTTAACACTGTAATGATTTCATATTTCTCCAACGTGGTGTGGCCGGCTTCACAAGTTTTAAGGTATAACTATGCCCTTCAAACGTCATGCTTAACATTTTCAGATTCCCTGGCCGTGAGGTGCACTTTTTTACATACAGTATTCTAAGCTGGAAGCAAGAATATTTAACAACTATTGGACGAGATTGAGCAAAATATCGTTATTCTTGTCAGTGGGGACAATTATTTGCCAAAGCCGAAAGCCGAGTTATATAGTTAATCTGCGAGACATTAGGACCGCGTTAGGACTGCATTACGACTGCGTTTCCCTTCAAGTCGAGCGAAACAAAAAAGAAAAAAACGAGGGCAAATCCAATGAAATGGGTTTGAGTTCGAAATAACAGGGGAATTCGAAATAACACATTTTACATAAACACATTTTACTTGAGCGCATGCGTACTGAAAGTAAAATTCGGTCTTTCCCTTTCCTTTTTGCGCAGCAATTTTATTCCCGCTACTATCTACTTTAAACGTCCTCTCTCTCAGTTGGAAAATTCCCGCTATTTGTCGTCCGCTGCTTGAAGGAGAAGAGGAGATGAAAGAGGAGGAAGAGGAGTATGAGGTTGGAAGAGGAAGAATAAAAGGAAGGAAAAGAGGAGGAGGAGGTGTAACCCTTAGATGAAAATGCGGGATCGAAGCCTATCTATGACGCATTGAAGTAAGCAAGGTGTCTCAGTTTGCGCTACTTTGAGGCCTAATTAAAATGAGTGTAATAGCGTTTAGTCGGAGAAAAGAGGGATCCAGAAATGCCTGGAGGACGTATACATTCCAAACCAACTAAGGATCTGACAGATAGCTTCACATATATACACGTCATGCAATGTCTGCGAATTAACGAGCCGTGTTACATACGTTGGCTACAGCTCAGTGCATCACTCGACATGTAATTTGTTCTCTCTCGGCATGAATTCAACTCCATTGTCAACTGCAAAATTAACATTTTCGTGAGTTAACCCTCTCCAGCAACACGTCTGCTCCGAAAAATGCTAGGTAATGAGGAGTTTGAAAAGCAATTTAATGATTTTCCCTCTAAATTGTGAATCAATGGCGTAAAAAGGTGATATCTATTTTCATAAGATAACGCAGAAATTAGAAATGCAAAAAATCTGACGACGAATTAACATATTTTGTTAAAGTTTTTGTTTCGCGCCGTTGGAGATCAAAAGTGTGACGTAGCTAAGCGGATGGAAATGCTGTATTTTGTTTTTGTAATCATTTGTTAACGTCGCCAGACCGTTTCGCAGAAATATTTTGATTAATGAAGAGAACGCGAGGCTTTGTTAATCATTAACTTTTGATCAAGGTCTAAGTTCTCGAGAAAACTTAAAGGTTTACAACCACGCACTCGAAATGGACGCAATCCAAGTTGTACTGCTTTGGCTGAGCGCGTGTGTAATTCTACTTGGTGTTTGTGGCAATCTGCTTGTACTTCTTGGCGCCTACAAAGAGAGGTCACTCAGAAAAGTGCCTTACATGTTCGTTTTGAATTTGTGCGTTTGTCATCTTATCGCGTTACTTGTACCATACATGGTGTTTGTGATGGCTTTAAGCAAAGGAGAGTTTAAACATAGTTTCGTAGTTTGCAAATGCCAGGCTTACATGGCGTATACGCTAACCATGGAGATCATGGTAACAATGGTCCTTATCAGCATCAATCGCTATATTAGGGTTGTACAACCCGTGAAATATCCATTTATTTTTACTGAGAGAAGCACTGTGTTCCTAATTATAACCTCCTGGTTGGTCTCCGCACTGGGAAACATCTTCCCATTAATCGGGTATGGGAGATACGGGTTAAACAACTCCGTGGACTACATGTGTGCGTTACGAGTATCTGAAAGCGTTATTCAGATAACTGTCGGTGGAGCATGTATTATCATTGCGGTTATCATTATAATAACGTGCTACGTTCGAGTTTTCTGCACTATTAAAGCTCTTAACCGGAGAGTTCGCTCATTAAACCGAAGAACACTAAACGATGACCGAAGCAGATTCGGCGTCGTTCCTCGGGAATCGAGAGGTGAGGAAATTCAGATTGCTATAACTTTATTTCTTCTGGTTGTCATTTTTGGGATCTGCTGGAGTCCAACTGTAGTTTCAGTTGTTATCAACGCCATAACTGGACAGCCAACCTCGCACCTTGCGGGCGTGATTCGTGTGAACGCGCTTGCTTTAGAGACGGTGGCGGATCCAGTTGTCTACGCCATAAGGAATAAAATGTTCCGACAAGTATTAAGGAAGACATTGACATGTAAGAAACACTCGTGAAATTAACTTTGAGACTCAAGCATCCAAAAGTCACCTGTTTGACATTCGTTTTCTGTTAGATTGTTAGGCTGGTACAACTCAGATCATAGTTCAGATGTGTTTAACAAGTTATGCAGTAGGTGAGAGCGTCCGCCTTGCGATCAAACTCCCGCGAACGAGCACAACGAATTTGTCGAACTGGCCAAAAGGTCGCTTAAATACCAGAGGTAGCTACATACTAAACGCCGGGAACACAGATTCACCATGATCAAAATGCAAGGGTAGAGTGGTCTCGACCGCGTTCAAGAGATACGCTATTGTCGCTTAAGTCATGATTTTACCAGGAGAAATCTACGACTTTACAAGTGCAGTCAATTAAAAGAGAATAATCAGAGTACAATCCTATTTAAAATCAGTTGTTACTCATCTCAATTGTGAACAAATTAAACATTTTATTTTCCCTGGGCTCGATATTCGCCAGCTTGCTCGAGTTCAGTCCACGTTCCTCCCCAAGAAGAAAGGGAGGTGCGCTGGGTGCTTTAAGAACAGCGGCTGATAATCGAGCCTTTATTTTCCCTCGCTTACATGTTTATTGTGATAAATGTACAAAAAAAAAATTGCAAATGAAAATAAAAATGTTCTTAATTAACGAGTGATGCATGTTAGTAATAAGGCTCATCTTCAATGGTTTTGAATGATTTGCTAAACACATTTATGCTACTGAACAGTGAAACCTGTATAAAGCGGACACCCTTGGGACCCTTACTAGTGTCCGCCTAATGCAGGGTGTCCGCTCTAAACAGGTTCAAATAAATTTAACAAATAAAGAAGCCTAAGCCGTGTATTACACTGTGATAAAACACGACGGGCATTTGAGAACACCGGGAAAATGTAGAAAACACGAGCCGCAGGCGAGTGTTTTCTACATTCCTCCCGTGTTCTCAAATGTCCGAAGTGTTTTATCATAGTGCAACACACCGCTCATTTGCTCTATGATATAGAGGCAATGTCGCGAAAAACAATAAAACATGCTTTTTCTACGTTTTATACTCTGATAAAACATGGGGTTTTGATTAATGGGCCTATCTATATTATAATGTGCAATAACAGTTAATTATTAACCCCTTTGCAACACAGTGTAAGATCAAAGACAGTTATTAGCACAATGATGTCCAGTCAGTCAATGCATCAATCTGGAGTAATCTACTTAGCTTTAAAATAACATCGCTGAACAACGTTAAAGGAGTCTGAGCTGAGCTTTTAGAAGTAAAAAGCCCTTAAAGTTTCCACTCATTGCACGTTTTGTGCAACAGAATGGCTTGCTATCGGTGTCCGCGTCCACTTAACGAGTGTCCGCTGAATGCAGGTTTACTTTACAGTAAATGTTGGAAGAAAATTTTGGGACTCATGCTGGTGTCCGCTTAATAAAGGGTGTTCCCTTAATATGGGGTCCACGTAATACTGGTTTCACTGTAAGCCATTTCCGGGTTACCTTGTGCCTCTGTTTTAATAAGAGTCCTCATGCAGAATCTTTCATGAGAACTGAGATTCATTTAATTGAAAATGAACGTGCAAGTGAATTTTCATGCGAGTGATTTTGCATGGACTCGTTTTACCACATAGACAAAAGGCATGGCTGTTTGCGGCAATCTGCTTGTACTGTTTAGGAGAATTCGAGAAGGCTGTAGAAACACTCGACTGCCGGTTTGTGTTCCCACAGCATTTCTCATTCTCCCAGACTTCGACTCGTGTTTCTATCACTCGATGGAAACACAGTACGGATGCACGTATTTACATGCACGTGCGTTATTTATCTATTCGGTTTGTTCAAAAAACGAGCAACGACGCGAAACTATGCTTGCATCAAAATCAACTTATTATATCAACACCATCAAAACACACTATGGTAAATTTAACATTCGGTTTCCAGCTGTAAAAATTTGGAATGATTTGGATGAAAGTATTAAACACCTCGCCCTTAAAAGTTTCAAAAACAAAGTTAAGTTTAACATCTTACAATCGTTTTGCCAACATTCATGAGTTTTCATCTGGCACTTACCAGTGACTTATTTAATAAAAATGTACTTTATTTCTAGCTTTTTAGTGACTTCCTGATTTATACCGCTTACGTATTTATTGCTCTCTCTCCCCCCTTACTGTCTCCTCACTGCTTCCCCCTTTTAAGCTTTATTGCTAACCAACATTTTTTTTTTTTTATAACTACTATTTACTTTCACTCAGTTTGATTACCTTCTAAGCTATTCTGTTTTGTAACTAAGAGTTTTTCTATTTTGGTAATAAAGCGTGTGTTGTTGTAAAATCACTAGTCTAAGCGAGACAGATGAAATCAAGACACCTGAGAGCTTCTACATTTTATTTCTCCACTTGGTAAACTTCATTTAGAAGATTATACAACGTTCATTACTAACACTAGTGAGTTGTTGCGCGACGAACGAGAGATTGCAAAAGAAAGTTACAGATTATAATACATGCACTTTTGCTTCAATTTTCCCCGAACTTACATAAAAAAAAACCCACTCTCAATAACTTACTACACCTGCAAGGGAGAGATTTCTATCTTTGCCCTCAGGGACAGACCAGAAACGCAGCGCGTGACGGCAGAGCACACTCTGCTGCAGGATGCAACTTATAGCATGTAAGTTGCGACATCGACGATGGCAGTTGAGCAATTATTGAGATGAAGCCGCTAGTATGAGGAGTAAAGTGGGGCAAGGGGAAGCTATTGTCTCTACATACCTCACCACCCCTCGTTCTTTGCTATCTTCCAACAAACCCACCAGCTACATGTCATTCGGGTAACAGGATGCATCAAATCAATTGGATTAACTAACGATTTAGTGTTCATTCTTTGGAAACGTCCATATTTTCCATTTTGGCTTCTAAACAACCTTCACTCTGGGCGCCAGCTTTGTTCTTCGACTTCTTCTTCTGTTTCTTCACCTCTGGTTTCTCGTCAATTGGAGCAGGTTTAACGAATTTAATAAAACCCAAACCCTCGGGAAGCAGTGGCTTTAGGACAGGAGGAAGAGCAATTCCTTCCTCTGTTTGGTAATTCTCCAACAGCGCACAAATGGTTCTCGATACAGCGCACATTGTGGCGTTCAACATGTGAACATATTCGGTCTGAAAGATACATTTAAACATAATAAATACACCGGCATTTTGCAGACTTTCAGAAACAGAGTAATGAGTACGAGGAATTAAGACTTTTGCTTTTTTCTGTTTTTCCGTGACGACATAGCCTGCGAACGCAGACGTATTTCCGGCTGTCGCTTGTCTCCGCTGAAAAATAACGTCTGCGAACCCGAGCCAGGAAACGATTTCTCTGACGTAAGAATTTTAAGCCAATCACAGCTTAGCTCAAGTAGCCTCAGAACTACTGCGCGAGGTATTCGCTGCGAGGAGCACTCGAGTGCCATTTTATCATGGAATCTGATTGGCCAAGGAGAAACAAAAGTCATTACGTCACAGAAATCGTTTCCTGGCTCGGGTTCGCAGACGTTATTTTCGGCGGAGACAAGCGACAGCCGGAAATACGTCTGCG
>Ga0126338_10002022_pt1 | contig 13676 bp, 5 predicted proteins | sample OrbCmetagenome_2_FD_92529 | JGI IMG/M metagenome (GOLD analysis project Ga0126338, IMG submission 92529) | Coral microbial communities from Petempiche,Puerto Morelos, Mexico - Orbicella C C metagenome | ecosystem: Host-associated > Invertebrates > Cnidaria > Coral | place: Petempiche,Puerto...
CTTCTGATTTGAAATAAAATTGACTGTTTACCCTGCGCGAGGCACAGTGGCCAAATGGTTAGTTCACTGGACTAACACAGTCCAAGTTTGCACACTGGTGGGGTCATCGTGTCGTGTAATAGTGCCCTTCTCCACCCATGGCCCAGTTGTTCAAAGCGTGGATAAATTATTGCTATCCCTATGCAGTGGAGAAGTGTTGACGAAATAAACTACACTATCAACTAGGAAATGTGTTATCCACCCTTAAAACAACTGGAGCCAGGTGTATAAATGAATACTGTTTATGGGAATGTCCACCTAATGGAAGGTCTCCAGTTACATTTGGCGTACTTATGAGTTCCAGACATATCCACAACAAGAGGATCCCCAGGGTCGTAGCCAGAAAAAAAATTATGGCTGGGGCAATGTCCATGGTCAAATTCTCTTCCTAAGTATTCAGCATTATTTTACCTACCTGCTCCCAAAAAATATTAACTGAAGCAAGTGCCTCGATTTCCTTCCTGCTGGCTACAGCCCTGATCTCCACTTGTGGGGCACCTTATACATATACAACTTTAGGTTATGAGTGTTCACTTACATTGGAGAGCAGGTGTGACACAGTCGCCTCCCACCAATGTAGCCAGATTAAATTCCCGACCCTGCATTGCATGTGGGCCAAGTTTCTTGTTGGTTGGAGCATTTTTGTACAGTTCCTCCACAAAAACCAACACTTTCCCAATTCACTCAATTTACTTCAATTTGATTCAGAAACAATGGAGGAATAGCCAAAGTAAAAACAACACAAGAATGAAGTGCTCTGATTTCAAGTTTATTGCCACCATTCCAAGAACTAGGAGGAAGTACTACACTAGCTAATACCTTAAAACAAGGTTTCAATATCATAGCAATAAATTCCAAAATGAAGTTATGGTAGTCACAAAATATAAGATTTTCAAGTGTTCAAATGCTTCAATAATTTACTGATGTCACTATTTTTCACCCCTTAAATTGTACCCTCACTGTAACTACATGAATGAAGAAGAAAAAATTGTCAGTTACGTATTTAGCTTGAAGTAGTTACCTTCCATTGCCCAATGCAAGTTTTCTCTTTCATTTGACAATGAAAAGTGCATAATTTTGCTAATTTTTTACCAGCTCTCAATGAGGATGCCGTTGTAATTCATGGCATACATGATAATTCATTTCAAATTAAAAATTAGATTATGAGCTCAGGATTTCTATCACCTGATGATGGACTGGAGCGCAACCAGAAACAACTCTCCTGCACAGAAATTACAAGCAAATAATCTTATTGTTTTAATTAGCATAAATTTACTGGTTGTTCAACAGTTGTAAATGTGGACAAGTTAAACTGCGATCAGAAGGACTTCAAGCCAATCTACTCAGTTTTTGTTTGATACAATTAATTATTATTAATTAATATTAGTTGACAAAAATATTGTGGCATTTGTGGTATTTACTGGTTGCTACGGTAGTAATTCTCATACACCCATTACTAACTTATAACTTAACATATATCATAATTTGCTGATAGAATCCAGTACGTACTGTAGTATATTTACATGTCATAATGTGATGGTATTATTGTAGAATTTGCAAGAAGAATCTTTGAACAATGTCTGCTAATTATACGTCTGTATGACTAGAACATCAAGGGGTTTCAATAAGAGCTGGCAACTAAGCAAATTGACTGGCTGTGAAGACAATTTTGTCTACATGGTTTGACCATGTGGAGGAATGTTTTTCTTACAAAGGAGTTCAGTTTAAATAGTTTTGCCTGAATGTGAAAACCAGTTGCCTTCCTACAGAAAATCTTAAAAAAAACCCTGAAGTGCTCTTCAGATCTGAAGAGACACCTTTGAGTCTAATGGACCTGTTTACCCATGTTACACTTTTCCAATTTTTCCATTGCAACAAAAATTAAGTCCAACCAGTTGCTTTATCATGCCAAATTTAGTAAAATGTGAAGTTTCATAACCATCTGTTGCAAACTTAAGGAAATGTGGGACCCCAAACTTGCCACTTTATACAAAGAAATGTACACCAGAGGGAAAAAGCGTGAGTTTTTTTTTTCCTTCATATGAAAAATACGAAAAATTGTTGATATTGTGTAACATCTGTAAAAAGATCCATTTAATAGTGTGATAGACATTTTCTTCACAGGACATGCTTTGAATGAGCTGCGTAATATTGGAACTAGCAGAGAGCCAATATCCATGATGATTATCCTCATTATGATACTCTAACTTTTATTTTCAAGTCAATTACCCTCCTCCGCAAAAAAAGACAATACAATGGGCACCACTATGAGTATTGCATTATTATTAATATTAATAAGAATTTATAATTGAATCATTTTCTTTTGACTCATTCATGATTGTATCTTAAATAAATGCTAGCACTGTCCAATATATATTTTGGTATAATTTATGAAGCTCAAAGTGGCATAAGTAATAGGAGATTCAACAGTGATTTGATTCTGGAAAATAGCACTCTTGACTACAAGCCATTAACTTGAGGATGGTGATGACAAGGAACTGTTAAAGCCGAGTTTCCAACACTCTAGTTAGTTTGACTTGGATTCCCTTGAAAATTTTACTAGAACCTTTTTTTTTCTATATTTCCATTCTTATTCTAGTTTCAATTGCCATAAATCTTCAGAACTTTCCTTCAAATTATAATAATAATAATTATTGTAGTTTGTAGACAACAGTGTTTCTTTAAGAATATGTAAGATCTATTGATATGCCTGTATTTGAAACAAATTTATCTTACATAACAGTACTTACATGTAATTTGTTAAAAGGAGCGTCTATTGTGAGTAATTCAAATAAATTTCAAGGTAATTTCCACATATCAAAATAAAATCTGTTTTAATAATAAATTATAATAAAATTCACTTTTTTGAAAATGAAAATAAGGGGCCTTCTTTACAAAGAACATACAACGTCAAATTTACACAACATTGAGTGCTAAATTAGAGGAACAGACAATTCTGCATCTAGTCACCCTGAATACTAGAAGCATTTAACTATGTTAAGTCACACCAAACCAAACTATGACACAAAAATTAACTACACATAGGTTAACCTTTACATTAAGTAAATAAATTAAAACTTTGTACAACAGGAAAATTTGTTTCAATTTACCATGTGGTATAATAATGTTAATAAATCATTATTCACCTGTTCCATAAAGTGTCAACTTCCATTTGGTCACCTTGCCTGCATAATCACCAGCAGCAGCAGAATCTTCATTGCTTTCTAATAACCCATCCAGATCACTCTCATCATTTGCAACTGGGAAAATTTGATCACGCATGTAGTCTCCTCCAAACCGGCCATGATGAATTTCATCATGATAATCGTCGTAATCATCTGTGATTTCATCTCGGCGGGCCTTCAGTAGATCATGCTGTATGAGGACGCGTTCTCGCTCTTCGATGTCTGGCTTCTTGGGCTCCTCTGTCGCAAGCTTGTTGTGATGAAAGAGAAGTTTCCATTTTCCCTCTGGTGACTCACTCCATAAGTGCACTGTCATGAAGTCCCAGTCAGTCAGTCCAAATGTGTCTTTGTCGCTATGGCGGGTTGACAGCAACTGACTACTTGTTCCTCCTGGTGAGACAATATCTATGCTAATGTCTCCACGGAATGCCTTGGCTAATCTGAAGCTGACGGTCACTTGCACATGTTCAAGCTTCTTGACGTACCTCTCTGTCCCCTTACAAGCATCAGTGTCAACACTTAACTCCAGAGTACCACCAAGAGGAATGTGTCCATCTTCAACAGGGCCATCCACTGAACAGTTATGCTGTTCACCAACTGATGTCCAGTTCAGTGCGGCTGTCACCAGCTTACTAGCACTCAGGCGACCAAAGCCAAACTTGTGATTAAACAGCAACCCAGCAGCATTAGTGATCCAGCCATCATCTTGTGGGCTCGTCTTCACTGCTTCATGAACAACCAGGTGCTGCAGATCACGCCAGGTAAGATCTTTGTTGGCTTCCAGAACCAAGGCAAAGATGCCGGACGCCAATGGAGCTGCCGAAGATGTGCCGCGGAACCTTGTCGTACATTTATGCTTGAGATCAGTAGTGACCAAGTCAGCTTCACTGGAACCTCCACGATGAGTGTCCCCTGTGTATGTCACAGCCATGGTAGAAGAACACTGCTCATCATAATATGTAGAAAGACCATAACGACTGACTGCTCCTATTGAAATTGTGTAAATACTTGAAGTGTAACCATCACAGTTGCAGTCATCATCAGCTAGACCTCCGTTTCCAGTTGCCCACACGTATATTGAACCTTTTCCTATAGAGTAAAGAAACAAATTAAAAAGGAAACTATACAGCTAGTTTCAAGTTCTTGATTATTTTATCCTTCTCTTTCTGATGTATTCCTCAATGAACTTGTTTTATTTCTACAGTTTGAAAGGAATCTTGTACATCAAAAACATTTCTTGAAATATTGAAATGGTGGCGTGGCTCCTTTCAAAAAATTGGACACGTCTTTCTATATAATCCTGAAGAACATTGCTTGTCATTTCCAACCAATATTTTGCTGAAAGATTTGAATTCCTGACAGCACCACTGACAAAATTCTCACTCGTGATTGGTTCTCCGGGTGTTTATTTGTCAAGGAATTGGTGTGCGATAACATGGGTGTCCAATTTCAGGTTTCCAATTTTAACTTTTTGCAACTGGTTACCTTCAATTGAATACCTACACTATTTGCCCATCAATTATTATTATGTAAACTTTAATGCCTTCCCTCTTAATCTTCCCTACAGTTGTTACAACTTATAAAAACCTCTATTGAAGTTCTCAATAATCTCAACTTGACAATCAGTCTATTGGTGGAAGTGAAACAAACTGCATGTAAAACTATTACATTCTATCATTTTTATGATGAGTCAAACAAGTAACAAAAAATGTTGCTCAAATAGCAGGGAGGGGTTTGCAACCCCCTCAACCCCTCCCTTGGAACTGCCTCTGCTGGGGCTGATCACCCTTCCCATGTTTTGAGAACTCAAGGTAAGAAAAATAACTTGTTGATATTTGACATCAGCTAGTAGTTAAGTGACTGCAAGGGCAAAGAAGAGCTCATAAGCATTAATTTACCTCCTGTGTGGCACTCGCAATACGATATTGCCTATGGCACGTCTTTTAAGTCAGCTTGAAAGTAATGTAGCCATTTCCCAACATTTACCCACATTTCTTAGTACGAAAATTTGATTGCATGTGAGTATACTGTAAATACAACTTCTCTCATTCAGGAATTTTCGTCTTCCTTTGTTAAAAGGAAAAGAATCACCAAAGGAAGTGATCTACAAAAAGAATAAACTGGACACTAGGCATGCCAAATCATCACACCAGCCACTAGCAACATTTTTAGCTACATGGTATGCATATCTTTCCAGTTTTATTCTCAGCCTGCATGCTTGAGTCGTGACATGGCATGTGCATAATATCATTGGCATGACTGAAAGTATCATGTGCCTAAGGATGCAGACGGACAGTAAATATAAATGTTAATCTCCTTAAAAAGAACTAATATTTGTTTTGCTTTGTTTTAATGTTTCAGGAACGATCGAAAAATTAGTTGACAGAAGTTTTCACTTTGTTCAACTTAGTGGGAAGATTGGAGAAAACCGAGTTAGAGACAGTAGCAGGGTCAACTGTATCAGCACTGAGTTGGAAGGAAGGAGTATTCTGAAATTGAGGTGACAATTGTACAACAACCATTCAAAGATTTTAATCATGCAAAATTCTTGGTGAAAGCAAAGCAACACAAGTGCAAATTGACACATTTGCCTCTGGGGCAAATGAAATTGTAATACAAGCATATAGTCTCTTAACTGAATAGTAATGCAAAACAGTAGGTATAAAATTAACTTACAATTCATGCTTGAGTGCTTCTGCAGAAATGTGAATAAACTGTTTAGAAATTTGCATTTTTAATGTGTTAAATGTGTTCCAATGATAATTTATAGAAGAGAATAAATTGCATTGTTTTTGCCTACATTTGCCCCTACTGTGAAACTCTTATTTTGGTTTGATGGGCAAATCTACAGTATCACTCAGATCTAAGCGAACCAAACTTCGCTTTAACACCGTTTTGACAACGCGAAGGAATTCCCGTGTGCACGTTTTGTACTTGCGTTTAGTATAGCAAATTTGGGTGAAAGTTGTACATATTGGCTTCATTTCAAAACTGTTTCAAAACTTCTTCTTCACAGGTTGTTTTTCACAGGTTTCAACCCTATGAAAAATGTTCTGTAAATATCACATGTACAGGTTTTGAAATTTTAGACCCTACGGGTAACAGTGCTAGTGCAGCTGTAAATAAGCTCAAAAACAAAGTTATCTTTTGCAGGTCTTTTCACAGATTGCCACCCTGTTAAAAGTGTCCTGTTCACAGGTTTTGAGATTTTAGACCCTGTTATAATATTGACAGGACCCTGTGCGTGCTCTGATTGGTCAAAAATCCATGTTTATCAGAGTATAAAACATATAAAAAGCATGTTTTATTGTTTTTCACCACATTGCCTCTATATCATTGAGCAAATGAAGAAGCCTAAGCCGTGTATTACACTGTGATAAAACACTCCGGACATTTGAGAACACTCAGACAAGAAATGTAGAAAACACTCGTCTGTGGTTCGTGTTTTCCATCGTGTTCTCATATGCCTGTGGTGTTTTATCGCAGTGTAATACACAGCTTAGGCTTCTTTATTTGTTAATGAAAAGCTTCCGAACAAGAGACTTTTTCACAGGTTTTTTCACAGGTTTTTTCACAGGTTTTTTCACAGGTTTTTTCACAGGTTTTATCACTGTGAAACGTACCCTGTTCACAGGTTTTCAAAATTCCACACCCTGTGAAAAAACACATCCACTATTATATAACTTTAATTTCCTCTTCCGCATACATGCAAAATCAGATAAAGTTGTAATACGAGCTAAGAATCCAACGATTATCGAGCTAAGAATTCTTCGTGATTCTTTTCACTCATATGACGTACGCAAAAACGACAAAACTCTTTTACCTTTTCAATTTTAATTTGAAAGATGTGTGGATTAAGTGAAACGAGTGGGGTAACCTACGAAATAAGTACGTCAAGGCAACATTAAAGCTGAACTCCCACGCAATACTGAATAAATATCGTGTCCGACTTTAAAATTTTGATATTCGGTATTTGGTATTTGAAATAAAAAATCACAAAATATAATAATTCATAAATCTTTTTTTCTCTGAAGAGATAAAATTATTCTGTACATTTCTACATTACAGTAAGATGTTTATGTGTTAGTCAGAGTTGAGAGCTGATTCTAGGGTCAGAAAATGCATTATTAATGCGGAATGGAAACCACAACTTTCCGAATACTAAGACGAAATATTTTAGTAGCACATGATCAAACGATTTTGATTGCTTCACTATTACACTAAACGCATCGTTTTTCCACCCCACCGATTTTAACGAGAAGAGATTTACCATGTTGTCATTACTGATCGTTAAGCTTACCGTTTCGTCCGAATTTTGCGCCATCTTCGAAAGCTTTCCTTCCCAACGGTCCTGGTCTTCCGAAAGTCTTCCCGTCATCTTTAGGACCCCAGCAGTTACTGTAAATATCAATATAGTCAGATTTAAAACTAAGGGCGCTCGCTTCTAGCTTATCTGTTGCAGTTCCATCAAGCATTCGAACGCCGCCAAGTTTGACGTTGAAAGCCACTCCAACTCCGCATATTTCGTTATCTTCTTGAGCGCCAACTTCACCAGCGCATTTTGTGCCGTGAGCGTTGTAAGGATCGCTGTCGTTAGGGAAAGGATCATCATCGTTGTCGTTTAAATCAGTACTGGCCTTTGGATCGTAGTTTCTCTTCAAATCAGGATGTGTGTGATCCAAACCATCATCCAGTATACTGACAACAACACCGTTGCCCGTAAAACCCCGACGCCAAACATCTAGCACTTCGATGTCGGCCCCGATCAAATGCTCATCATTTTGTCCCCAGTTTAACAAATACCACTGCTTCTCCCATCCTGGGTCGTTAAATATCCTTTTGTAACGTTCTTCGCGGACTTTCCTCTCCAATTCTCGTTCTCTCAAGTAACCATTGGACAAGAAATCTCGCTTATTGCGCTCAAGTACCAGTTGCTGTTCGGCCCATTTAATCCTAGGATGATCATTCAGCTGCCGCGTTCTTTCCACTGCTCGACGTTTGACTCGAGCATTCGTTCCTTCATGGACAAACTCGAATACTCGCCGCATGTTCCCGACTCTGCCATTGTGTTTTAGATCAAAATCTCTTGCTATTTCATCGGCAAGCTTCTCGTTGTCTTCGTCTAGTTCGACCGCCCAGATATTTGTGTACACGCGCTTGCCATCTTCGAAAAGTTCGCCAAGATGATCGCTCGTTTCTATTTCGTCTTCCATTTCATATTGTTGAACAGGGATTGTTAAAGCTGCTACAAAAAGTAGCGACGTGAAAAGTAGTCTTCTCAGAATCATTTGAAAGGATTATTAAACGAAGAAGATTCTCCGTTCCTAACTATCGACAAAGCGACAGCTACTTTGACCCGACGTTTATATAATGATGACCGAAAGGCATTATTATGCCTAACGGCTGTTGTTTTCACAACATCCTCACACGCAAGACAACACAGGACACTACCCCAGGTGGGACGGTAATGAGTTTCTCAATTGCAACAGAAATGTGGAATTTCAAGACGACGATTAAGAATTAGTTTCTTGAATGAGTTTTATACTCAAATTTACGTCCGGGAAATGCATTAAAGTTTTAAAGTTTTCAACTTGATCAACAATTTTCGAGCTATTTTCTGTGACAAATTGCTTCCACCCCTCCTATCGTTAGTTAAATCTCTTCGTAGTTCCATATCATTGGTTCGCTTGAAGCCTTGTGGGTGCTAAAAATTAAGAACTCCGGAAAATTTAGCGACGAAATGCAAATAGAAGAAGCCAGTATTGCTAATCAACGGGACAGCTTTTTTCAAACTTGATGAGACGACACATAAAGTAAACATGGTATAAACTTTACAATCATGGCTTTTGCAATAAAATACTTTTTTTCCGAAAATAGATACGGTACTTGGGTAAGGCCGGCAGATTCAGACTACTTATTTCGCAACCTTATTTTCACACGTTCACTGGAAGAGGGTTTTATAACATGCCTAATATGTGATTTCATTTTACAAGGAAAGAATATTATTTTGTATCATGGTTATTTTCCTAGAAGTACAAATGCTTCTGAGACGAAAATCTGGTTACATTTAAAAAGTGGTGAAGGTTCTATTAAGATTCGAAGACAAATTCATTTCGAATAAATTCGTTCGACTCACTATTTTCACACAGAGGGACATGAATGAGTGCTTGAATGAGAATTTGCCTGGAGCTTTTTTATTTTTTTATTGTTTTTATTTTTTCATTTTTACTTAGTGATGTATAAATTGAAACTGAGAACAACAGAGCGAGCTGGTAGCAGCTGCAACGAGAGAGGATTTTTTCAACGTCAGAGGAAGCAAAAAAAAGTAAACTGTAATGACAATAATGTTTTCTAATGTGACAAAGACAAATATAGCAACCTATTAAAATCTAAGGCCAAAGATAGCTTATTCAGGGCCTACACGGTGCAATTAGAAAGCTTTTGAATGAGTAGAAATGCAAGAAAGTTCACGAAAAGGATTTTCCGCCTCTCAGGAACTAAATTTCAATAGACGTAAAGTTATCTTTTTGACGATCAACGTCAGGTACAGTTCATTTTAAAGAGTACAATGGATTTTTTTCTCATGTTAAATAAAAGACTGATAAGATTTTCTCGTTTACTGAATTAAACCTCTTTTCTGCGCTGGCCGTCACCCTGTTGATCAAGAAACTTCTCATGTTCGGCTTTGACAAGGTAAATCGAGGCACACTGAAGCAATTGTCAACTGACTTTATTTTTGTAAACAATTTTTCTTGTTTTGGGAAGACTGAGAGTTTTAAGATATGCCTGTGAGAGTTTAATCCGCCGGTGTTGTGTAAACACATTTTTGCTCACGTTTTAACCCTAAGTAAAATAACATTCCTTAGTCTTGACTCGGCGAACAATGGTAGACACGATGTAGAGTTGTTGTTGCTTTTTCCCAAAAACGAGTACTTCTGTAATTTCTCTCACAAGAGGAATACTTCTGCTTGATTTGAAGAGACCAATAAATGATTCTGGGTGAGTTTGGATAAAGTTTCGATTATTCTTGTCATTCATTAAACATGACCATAGCTACAGAAAAAAATCATGAGGCAATGTCCGTGTGAAACTTAAGGTGTTCACGATGACTATAAACAGTGAAAAAAGAAAGAAAATGTATGAGGCAAGTGTCTTGGTTCGCTTGTTACTAGCTATGACCCTGTTAAAACTTCCGCTTCAGCCGGTAAGCAAAAGAAAGTGTGAAAACTGCATCGGATTCAAGATAAAACAGGCCGTATGTACATGCTAATGCATTTAGCCTCTCAGGGACAATTGAGTTATGCATGTGCATGGCCGAGTATTCAAGTGTCAAGATCACAAAAACAGTCGATCGACCTTCTCCCCCACTTCAGTGCCGAGAGGAATATGACGGACCGCTAGAACTTTTCTGTAATATTTACAACAACAATGTTTGGTGAAAATCGAGGGCGACTAAGGTACTGAGCCCTATTAAAATTCGCTGGTCACTTCTAAGGTAAACTAAGATTCCCTAATATGTTGCTTTTTCAGATTATTAGTTTTTTCACACTAGTAAGTAATGAGCGGCCAGTTTACTCGTGCTAGTAAGCGTGTGCTGCAGCCTTGCGGCTGAGCGGAAGCCCGGAAAGCCCTAAAGTCTAAAGCAGTATAATTCAACTCAGCTGCTGGTTGACATGACACTGGACTTTCTCGAAGTCCTTTGCCTGCTGGTAGTCCTGGCATGAATGTTTTTCGCGCTTTTCATCTAATTCAAACTCGGGTTTTGAGTGGCTGTTCTCGCTTCGAGCTCCGCTTTCAAAGCCGGCTCGGCTTAAGAGCAAGTTCATATGCAATGATCATTGCACAGCAAGATGTTTACCACCCAGTGTAAATCATAATTATCGACTTACGGCTCTTATCAAATAACTATATTGCTGTTTCAAGTCTGTTTGTAGATCTTATGTGGGATTACTATATAAGCTGGAAGATACTGTCGTTCTCAGGGCTAGACGCATAATGCTCTAAATGGTTTAATACCTTGTAGATCTTACTGAAAAGTTATCGTCGTGTTTGATTAATTCCCAGTGAATTCATATAAAAATGGTCCGTGCTGGCCGGATCTGCAAGACCGGGAGTTTGCACAGCTCGCAAAAGTTAGACTTGTTTGGGCGATCAATGTGGTCCTGTATTAGGGGCCCTATTGAAACAGTTATGACTAATTTCGCAGTCAACTCGAAGAAAGGATATTTCAACAGCTGTTCAGCCAACAGCAACTGAACAGCATAGCTGGCTGAACAACATAGCTGGCGCAGCTGACATGCATGCAAAATAATCCGACTATTCAACAGACACGAATTATTATCAATTATCCCAACTGAAAGAATGAATATACCGCAGATAAGAGACTAGATCTAGTCTCTTGACCGCAGATTTTTGACCAAAACAAAAAACAATTTCAAGCTGTCTTGCGCCAATAGAATGACCTTTACCTCTCCGGCATTGTCCACTTCCTATTAATTATTTTATTTGATTTTTTCAGGTGACTGAAATTTTTCATTTTTGTCAGCTACAACTGACGTCGTGAGTTTTAGGGCGTTGACTTGCTTAATTTTTTGTGAACAGTCCACGCAAAATATTCATTGAAAATAGAAAACAATCCCAAACAGCCTGCCTCGGTGACTGTTTCGAAGATAATTTGAAAAGAGTCTGAAAGAAACGCTTTCAAAGCAGGTAGGAATACAGACGACTCACAGATGCCTTCCTCGGTTTTAAGTCCGGATTGTCTTTTCTTCAAAACCACAGACAAAACCGTAAAGAGTGAAATCCTTAAGGAATGAATAAATCATTCAGAGTCAAACATTTATTTGCGTTGTGCGATGGAGCTGCCTGGTATCACTAGCAAGCTAGTAAGGATACGCTAAGCGTATAATGAAACTGACAATTAAAAACTGGCAACAGCTTTACAGAACTGAGGGGATAGTAAGTGGGGGCTTACAGAAGTTAAAACGATGACTCGAAGAGAAACTTCGATTCGCAAGAGGAAATTCAAAGTCGGCGAAAGATATACCGGAATCAAAAAAGAAAAGAACTCGCTAATTAAAAATTTTGAAGCGATGATGGGGTTTTCAACATGCTCGCTATCGGTTTAGGGAGGGAGCGGGGGCGAAGCATAAGATAACGTGTTTAAAATAAATTTGAAATTAAGAGGATATCTATGTTGTTTCTCGTGGGTGTCGGTTATTGTCGGCTCATTGTTTCTTTCGTCTCACACCGCTCATCCTACAAGTTTACAAAGACATCTTTCCCGCCATTATGCCAAAAATTCAGGAAATTTTGGTTTCTGGTTTGGTCCGACCGGAATACTTGACCGGTGGGACTAAAATTTGCTGTTCCATTTTGACAAGCCGGTTTGTATACAAGCCGGTTTGTATTTGTATACTCTTCAGTACATTCACTTTTGAATCAGAGGTTCGTTACAGAAATCCGCTGTGTGAGGTGAGTGTAGGTGCAAAGTCGAAAATTGTAACTGCTGGCACTGTTTGCTTTGCCTTTTTTTGAGCATTTTCGAAACTAACGTCTCCCGTTGAACCGCCAACCCTGGTAAAAATATGCTAAACCTGTCACCAGAAGCTAAAAAACGTGGTATTCTGACTTCAAGAGAGTATCAAGGTACCCAACGTAATCCTTCTTAAGTTATTTTTAGACATGGTACCCAGTTCTTTCGCAGATGTTACTCGCGTGTTGCCTGGATGTGTGCGTGGAGGATCTGCTTATGTTTCGTTTCGTTTCAAAGCAAAAGGAAACCTCCAATGCTGTGGGATGACTTCTTTGATATTTTGATTACAAGCAAAGGAGCTTCGGCCCTCGTTTTGTTTCAATTAATTTCGAAACTTTAATAAAAGTTTAAATAAGAGACAGACGGTCCCCTGCACAAACAAAAACAACTGAATAAACCGCAGAGAAATGTTCAGACAAATGAGTGCAAAACAAACAAACGCCCAAACACAACGCAACCGAACAAACAGATGGTCCAAATTGCAAAGTAGCTCGAAATAGTTTTCACTGTACGCCAAACAAGTTTTGCAAATTCTCCTCTAAATACAGTTTGGTCATAGTACCAGCATGAAATTTACCACGGAAATGAAAGAGACATCATAGATTCATTTCATTATATTTTTTTCCCAAAACCTGTTACCATGGCAATCATATGACGCATTCAGTTGTGCACTCAAAATTTGAATCTATTGTCTTATTTAGAAAACGGGTCGGCGAAATCTTCTCAAACCCCTATATTAGATGTTATCAGCAATGATCTCCAGAATATTTAAGAATGGCTGACTGTTAGGATCCAGAAACGCCGGTCAACGTCCCATTTGACAAATCGCTCATATTTTGCCCAAAGATACCCTTAGGTGACCTAATTCTAAAAATCATATTTAAAGGTTCCAGCGAATTTTTATTTTTCAGAAATTC
>Ga0126338_10002023_pt1 | contig 13676 bp, 8 predicted proteins | sample OrbCmetagenome_2_FD_92529 | JGI IMG/M metagenome (GOLD analysis project Ga0126338, IMG submission 92529) | Coral microbial communities from Petempiche,Puerto Morelos, Mexico - Orbicella C C metagenome | ecosystem: Host-associated > Invertebrates > Cnidaria > Coral | place: Petempiche,Puerto...
CGATTTGGGCTAAAAAAAAAAAGCAAAACTTAAATAAAAAAAGAATTAAAGAATTTTAACGATTAATTTGCCCTTTAAGTAAATAAGGATTTGGGTTTAAAATTATTTTTTCCCCTTTTCTTTTTTTTTGTTTTTTTTTTTTTTTTTCCTATGTAAATTGTGGTCATAAATCAATTACAAAATTAATAAAAAAATAAAAAACACCTTTTGAGCCAGCCAATCAGAATGCGCGGAAGGCACTATTCACTTGTGTGGTATCGACAAATATATGTTATCATTATGCTTGTTCCCGTGGCTCCGAAATCCAATTTACTTACACCTCAAAACATTTTGATATGCATTTCATGTCCAAGGTTTGTCAACTAGCCAATCTTAACCTAGTTACATTCTTTTCCAAAAACCATGTGGTCACATCCAGTTACGAAAAAGCTACAAACGCCATCACAAACTACATGAAATGTCCAAAGAGCAAAGAAATCAAAATAAAAGTCTAATAGTTCTTTGGCGGTAACAATGCTATTAGTACATTACGTGATTCCCACTTTTGAGTCCGTCACATGGTGAGATTCTAAAGTGGGACCAAGCAAAGGAACGCTATTGAGTAGTATTTTCATGTGGTACTGTTTATTATGCTGTAAAATGTGGTTCTATCTTTTCAGTCTGTGGAGAAAACCCTAGTGTGTAACCATTCAAATGAAAGTTATTGAGCAGTGCTTTCATGTGGAGGAGTACAAGGTGATATTTGAGTCTGTCGATGGATTATTTGAACGCAACCATTCAAATGACTGAATTGTTTTTTCATCCTATTCATCCTAAAAAATAAAAAAATAAAAAAATAAAAAATACCTACCTGAGGCCAACACAATTCTCTTAAGGTCATCGTACTTTATCCCTGGACAAATATTTGCTCTTTTGAGAAGATAAGAGGTCTGATAACCCTCAGCACCATAGAACAGGAAAATTTTTGGGACTGGAGATGGAGTTTTCTCGAGAACGTCTGCCAAGCATGTAGCATATTCCTGATAAAATGAAGCAAAGAAAAAGAACTAAGCACTTTACGTCATTAAGTAAGTAAATATGTAAGTAAGTAAGTAAGTAACTAACTAACTAACTAAATAAATAAATAAATAAACGAATAAATAATAAATAAATCAATGGACTCCTGGAAAGTGAGTGAGTGAGTGAGTGAGTGATAGTGAGTGTGTGAATGAGTGAGTGAGTGAGTGAGCAAGCGAGCGAGGAAATGAGTGAGTGGGTAAGTGAGTGAGTGAGTTAATGATTGCATAGTTGGCTAGGTGGTTGGGTGGGTTAGTGACTGAATGGGTGTGTGGGTGAGGGAATGAATGAATGGATGGATAGATGGATGGATGGGTGGATGGGTGGACGGGTGGATGGATGGATGGATGGATGGATGGATGGAAGGATGGGTGGATGGATGGATGGATGGATGGATGGACGGACGGATGGGTGGACGGGTGGATGGATGGATGGATGGATGGATGGAAGGATGGGTGGATGGATGGATGGATGGAGGGTGGACGGGTGGATGGATGGATGGATGGATGGATGGAAGGATGGGTGGATGGATGGATGGATGGATGGATGGAGGGTGGATGGATGGAAGGATGGGTGGATGGATGGATGGATGGATGGAGGGTGGACGGGTGGATGGATGGATGGATGGATGGATGGGTGGATGGATGGATGGAGGGTGGACGGGTGGATGGATGGATGGATGGATGGATGGATGGATGGAAGGATGGGCGGATGGATGGATGGATGGATGGATGGATGGAAGGATGGGTGGATGGATGGATGGATGGAGGGTGGACGGGTGGATGGATGGATGGATGGATGGAAGGATGGGTGGATGGATGGATGGATGGAGGGTGGACGGGTGGATGGATGGATGGATGGGTGGACGGGTGGACGGATAGATGGATGGATGGATGGATAGATGGATGGATGGATGGATAGATGGATGGATGGATGAATGAGTGAAGTTTAGTCTCGTTTAAATATATCTTGGTTTAGTTTGCCTGGCATCAATTTCGTTTGTGAACTTACCCCAATTGTTAGGCACGACAATTTAAGCTCGTCGGCATCTGAATGGAGATTGAGGCGTGCTGCCATTGCCTTCTCGCCGGCAAATTCAGGGGCGTTTGCCTCGTAACACTGTAAGATTGGTTCGAGCACCCGTAACTTGGAATCAATGAATCCGTTCGCAGCAGAGATACAATTAACAGCAAATAAAACGGTGATGATCTTTGAAAACATGGTTGAACTTCGTTTCTAAAGAATAAACACAATAAGGGCAGTTTTTAACATCATTAAAACAAACCTGAAAGAAAGCAAAGCCCGAAATTTACTGGTTAAGTTTTGTTCGAAGTTGGAAATAGCCATTTTCAGAGTTAGAATCGGAAAATAGGAAATATGCGATATCAGAAGCTTTGGCGAAATAAACAAATAAATTTACGCTCAGTGGCTTGGCGTCTGAAATACTTGACTAGCAGAGCGAGAGACAGCTTTTGTTTGTGCTCAGACGACTGTAGCACTTTAGAAAGTGAGAACTCAACAAAAAGGAAGCTTAACAGCGGCTAACAGCTTTGACGAAAAGCACCAGCGTATGCCACTTAAACTGTATAAAATCTTGTTGAAAGTTCCTACTCTTGAGAAAATGAAACCACTTATCAACAGAAGTTTGCCGAGCATTTTTACTCTGGAGCCAGGGAGAGTAGTTTGTTTGGGAGGGTAAAGCCGTTTACAAACACGATTATAAATCGCTCTGTTTAATCAATTTGAAGGTTTTAGGGCTTGTATTTTCTAAGAACAATGTTAAGTTCTACGTGTGTGTAGTTTTTCTCTCCGGAAAACATCACAAAAAAGTCAGAGAAAAGACAATGTAAGCTACATGTACCGTAACCTCCCAACAGAAGTTGCACGAGCTCTAAGCAGGCGAATTGCTCTAATATATGACGCTTGTCTCTTATCTGGCACATGTACGCCTTGTGAGCTCGGCTGTGAGCTTCAAACTAAGCCATAAATACTGTCGCATCGTAACTCAACGCCGATTACTTGGATCGTTAGTCTTATAAATTTCTGTTTTGCATCCAAAACATACAGTAAACCTCACCGTTTAATTTTGCCAAGTGCTCGTCCTAGCTAGCGCTGTCCTTCAAAGCTGAAGTCTTTAGACTAACTAAAACAAAACCATTGACGCGGAATATATAAGTAGGGTGCCAGGCTTTTTCTCCGATCAAGCGAAACGGCTTGGACGCTGTCCTTTTTCTTTCGCAGTCAATTTGCACGCCACGCTACATTTTATTTATGGCTTAGCATGGGAAGGGCTCGCAACTTTTGCCAATAAATAAAAATTGAATAAAGGTATCGCTAAAACTGGTGAGGGTATAAGGCGAAATGAGTTTATGAAATGGCATTTGGCATGACTTGCGGAATGGCGTGACGTGATTATGTGGAATGTGATCCGGTATACGCAGAATGCTCAAGAAATTAATTCAACTGGAAAGCGCGCCCTTTCTATAGCTCTGATTATCTTGGATCATTAATCGCGTCTGACAGCCTAGAGAGTGAATAATAACAAGTTAGTTTCCGATCTCAATCATAACAAAATGTTGAAAAGCATGCCCCGTGCTGTGCAGAGCACAAGTTCTGTGCATAACTTTGAAATATTTCTCGTAGTGACAGCTGGTCAAATCAAATTTGTTTTCAACATTTTGTACTTTTACGTTCCAAGATTATGATTTATAGAGACCTATGGAATTATTTAGTGTAGAACGGGCGCGCGTTTCAGTTCAATTGATTTCTTTGAGTCATTCTACATATATTGCATTCCGCAAGTCGTGACACAAGCCATTCCGATTTCATTCCTTTTTTTTTCCTCACCGCACTATAACTAATGGTGTTTAGAAGGTACTCCAATGTCTTCAAAGCTTCTGCAAAAGGAAACTGATGTTAAATTCATCAGCTATTGGCTTAAGACAAAATTAGATCTAGGCCTGCAGTTACTAAAAGCTTGTCGAGGAGAACGGCTTCGACGCAGTCCTTTTTTCTGCCGTTAATTTGCACGCTTCGCTACATTACAATTTAATCCGTTAGTTTGACGCCAGTTTTAATGGAAGAGCCTTTTCAGTGTGTTTTCATTGTGTTTGATTATAATAACAAGCTCGTTATGGTCTCGTAGTTAGCGTCTTCTTCATGTTTACGAGTTTTAGGTATCAACAATTCAGACTAATACTACATCTGGGTCTAAATCTCTTCACTCGCGACATTTGCAGTATCAACAATGCCGATGAAACTTCTTCTAAATATTATCCTCTTCGTACGAAACAAAGCGCAATTTTTCCAATTAGCTTGAAATCATCTGTCCATAATTAATCTGTTAAAGCAACATTATTGTAAAATCGTTTATTCAGAACATTCTTGACTTCCTGAAAATTACCTGGACAAAAAAATTGAAGCCGCTTAAAGGCTGGTTTTCACTAGCGCATAAGCACAAGCATAAGCACAAGCACAAGCACTTGCATAAGCAGGTGAGAAAACTGCGACATAAGCCTAAGCATAAGTACAAGAAGAAGGAACATGGTTCGTTCTTTCTGTGCTTATGTTATGCTTATGTTGTGCTCCTGTCGTAGTGCGAGCGCGAGTGAAATAAGCATAAGCGTAAAGTCGAGGAAAGCTGATATCGAGAAATTTTGTTAATACCGCGCCTGCGTATGCTCTTATGCTTGTGTTCTGTTTTTTTCACTTGCTCCTGCTTCTGCTTCTGCTTCTGCTTGTGCTTATGCGCTAGTGAAAACCAGGCTTAAATCATCAAATACCCTCAGAGAATTGTACTTGCTCTAATGTTTGAGATCTGTCTTTTATCTGGCACATGTACGGCTTGTAAGCTCAGCTATGAGCCTCAAACTAAATAATAATAATAATAATAATAATAATAATAATAATAATAATCAATATTTAAACAGGGTGACCCCTTCAGTCGCAGGACTGGTATCAATAAATACTGTCGCGCCATAGCACAACGCCATTTCTGTTTTGCACTCAAAACATGCAGTAAAACTCACCGTTTACTGCTGCCAAGTCTTCGTCTCAGAGCTGTCCTTCGAGGCTGAGGTCTTTCGACTAACTCATAGTTAATAGAGGGGAATGGTTATGAAACCCTTCAAAGTTCTTTGTTGTGTGTTTTTGTTCCCTTTTTTGGCCTTGACCGTGCACAAAACACAATAGCTGTTTACTCCGTACTGAGGAACTAACTAATAGAAACGTGTTGGTTACGTAATTCATGCATAGTGTATGAGCACAAAACAAAAGATTGTGCACGGTCGTGCTAACTACGACAAAAGCATTGGCGCGGAATATCTTATAAGTAGGGCGCCAGGCTTTTTATCCGATCAAGCGAAACGGCTTGGACGCTGTCCTTTTTCTCTCGTCAATTTGCACGCCATGCTACATTTTATTTGTGGCTTAGCATGGGAAGGGCTCGCAAGTTTTACCAATAAATAAAAATTGAATAAAAGTACCACTAAAACTGGTGAGGGTATAAGGCGAAATGAGTTAGTGAAATGGCATTTGGCATGACTTGCGGAATGGCGTGATTATGTGGAATGTGATATATGCAAAATGCTCAAGAAATTAACTCAACTGGAAAGCGCGCCCTTTCTACAGTTCTGATTAATTATCTTGGATCATGAATCGCGTCTGACAGCCTAGAAAGTGAATAATATATGTCATTGGCCGGCTGGGAGGTCCGTATAGTGAAAAACTGTGACCGAGGTAATAACATGTTTATCTTTTTTTCTTGCAGTAAACTGGCTTACAAGTGGGTTTGTTTTCGCAGCTTTGTCATTGAATTGGCTTACGGGCCGTCTGCAGACTCTGCAAACCATTCGTAAAAAATCTAACGAGCGAATGGGCGAGTAACTCAGATACTAGACAAAGAAAGATGTATTAAAGAACATATTTATACCGAACTTATGTTAGTCGCATTTAGCTCACCATTTTAAAAGTTCTCCAAGTGTTTTTCCGGTGTGAAATTTCGTGCAAAGTTTGAAGGTGTACTACAAAAACAATTTCTGTCAGTCGTTGCGAATCACTCGAAATCAGACTTTTCTACCGTAAATTGAGTAGCAGATAGCGAGGAAATTCGTGAAGTGTATTTCACAGAAATTCTCTCAAATACGGCAACGATCGAAGAGCTAAACTCGACTGAAATTGACTCATTTTTTACTTAAAATCGTACAGAGAGAGACACGCAGGATTACGCGCAATTACAGCGCCGAGCTACAAACAGCCAAACAAACTCTCACAACTTCAAAAAACTCAATTGAAATTACTTACAATGACTTTCCTTGCCATTTAAAGGTGAATAGAAATAAATTTGCGTTGATTAATCGGCTATGGAAGTGTAAAATGGGCGAAAAATTGACGATTACCGTTAATTCGTTCACGAAAATAGATCAACTCGACGGATTCCGCCCGCTGTGGCGTTCCGGACGAGAAAATTCCGCCCGCTCCAGGAACCAGTCAGATTGCAGGATTTGTTGAATTTCGCCCGCTCACGAGCTGACAAAAATATAATAACAAGTTAGTTTCCGATCTCAATCACAACAATTCAGGCAAACACTACATCAGGGTCTAAATCTCTTTACTTGCGAGTATCAACAATGCCAATCAAATTTCTTCTAAATATTAACTCTTCGTCTGTATCCTTTCTATTTTCTCTTAATTCTTTTTGTCTCATTGCGCAAAATGGTACGGAACTAAGCGCAATTCTGCCAATTATCTTGAAATCATTTGTCCATAATTACTTTGCTGAAACAACATATTGTTGTAAAATCGTTTATTAAGAACATACTTGACTTGCTGAAAATTATTTGGACTAAAAATTGAAGCCGGTTAAATTATCAAGTGTTGCTTTTATCTCCCTCAGAGAATTGCACTTGCTCTAATATATGAGGCTTTTATCCGGCACATGTACGGCTTGTGAGCTCAGCTGTGACTAAGCCATAACTGTAATGTCGCACCGTAGCACAACGCCGATTACTTGGATCGTTAGTCTTAAAAATTTCTGTTTAGCATCCAAAACATGCAGTTAAACTCACCGTTTACTGTTGCCAAGTCTTCTTCCTAGAGATGTCCTTCAAAATTGAAGTCTTAGACCAACTAAAACAAACGCATTGGCGCGGAATATCTTATAAGTGAAGCGCCAGGCTTTTTATCCGATCAAGCGAAACGGCTTACTCGGACGACCTCCTTTTTCTTCCGTTCATTTGCACGCCACCCAACATTCATTTATGGTCTAGCATGGGAAGGGCTTGCGAGTTTTGTCAATAAATAAAAATTCTATAAAAGTACCGTTACAACTAGCGAGGATATAAGGCGGAAGGAGTTTGTTAAATGGCATTTGGCATGACCTGCGTAATGGCATAATTATGTGGAATGTGATATATGCAGAATGCTCAGGAAATTAATTCAACTTGAAAGCGCGCCCTTTCTACAGTTCTGATTATCTTGGATCATTAATCGCGTCTGTCAGCCTAAAGAGTGAATAATCACAAGTCAGTTACCGATCTCGATCACAACAAAATGTTGAAAAGCAATTTCCGTGCTGTGCAGAGTACAAGTTCTGTGCATAACTTTAAAGTATTTGTCGTAATGGCAGCTGGTTTTCAACATTTTGTACGCTGGCGTTCCAAGATAGAGACCTATAGAGAATTATTCAGTGTAGAAAGGGCGCGCTTTTTATAACGCTCGCTGCTAAGTTTTTCTCCGACACGCTGTACTAATATTTGATGTTCAGCTAAGACTGGCAGCCTCTTAGAAAATGTTGCCAAACAAACCTTCTGGAATGTTTATCCCCTAAATTGATAATGGAAACAGCTTTTCAATTTCAAAACGAAAGAGAACAATATTGAGAAGAAACAGAAATGAAAGGAGGGAAGAGAAGAGAAGAGAAGAGAAGAGAAGAGAAGAGAAGAGAAGAGAAGAGAAGAGAAGAGAAGGTGGTCATGGGTGCTACAAAAGTCTGTGAATGTAATATTACTTTAACGCAATAGGTAGTCTTCTGGAGAATTGGATGCTGATTGTAGCCTCTAACGTAGGATACCCCATTATTCCATCAGTAATTATGTCTTTTGCCAAATTTGTATAATTATCATTAAATAATTCGGTAAGCTCGCTTTAAATATCTTGCTTTCGTTAAAAAAGGACTCTAATTTTAGTTTAATTTTTTGTATTATCAATTTCTGTTTTTGTAGATCACCCACTAAGGCATCGTGCAGATCGAATTACCTTGAGTATTTGGGCACTTGGAAGACACCGCTTCTATAAACGTTTATCTAAAAATCAGGGCACAATTTTTGTTTTTGTTTTTGTTTTGTTTTTTTCGGTTTCCAGACGTACAACTTTGTCTCCCAGGGAACATCATGCAACTTTAACAGGAGGCAAATAACTCATTGTTGTTACTATTCGCACATGATGGTATTCGTACTTTGTTGTTTTCTTGTCTTTGGTATTTTCATTCTGACCAATTGTATACATTTTAAAACACCCGTAAAAAAGGATACAATGTAATACCCGTATGGTATAAGACCTTTGGATTGAAACGGCCCTGGCCAGTTGTTTTCCGTAACAGAAAGCGGTTATTTTTTTATTTTTTTTTATTTTTTCTTACCTTGAGACTAAGAACTAAAATTGCTGATTTATTTTCAGATACACGCAAGCTTCGACACACAAATAGCAAAACGTTTGGATACCAACAGCCATTGTGTTATTCCCAGACTCAGAATTGCGTCGACCTATGTTCTTAAATAATGTACACCAAAACAGCACTCAACGAGTTCCTAGTTTGAAAACGCTGCAGTAGGTTACGGTTGGCGAAGTAGGTTTGTCTGTGGTAGCGAAGAAACGCACTATAAGATATCTAGGTGACGATGCCTTCAAATCAGATCATAATTTTGTTTCCCATTGTTTAGACCTGTTTAGTAATTGTGAAATAGAAATCTACAGAGCACACTAAAGCTACAGTGGAACCTCGATTTAACGAACCTCTATTTAACGAAGACCTCGATATAACGAACGACATGTCCCGGCCAAAGTAAAATGTATGGAGTAGAACCTCGATATAACGAACCTCGATATAAGGAATTCTTCGATATAACGAACATAATCCGGAAGCCCAAACGTAAAATCTACCTCGATATAACGAATTACAATGTCAACACGCGACAGGTGATAAACGCTGAACGGATCAACAGTCAACAAATCCTTGTAATCCTTATTGTAAAGAGACAGCAACCTTTCAGTCAACGGCTTATTATATGTCATGGACATTGGCACTATAGTCTGCTCAAAAGTGAAAATAATTGATACTGAAAGACACCAGGCTTAGTGAATTGCATCTTAAAACGCGGCACTTCTGGGTGACGAAAATTGCATTGAATTGCGTGACAGAAGTCACCTATGTTACAAATCAATCATTAACTGTGACCTCGAGGTAACAAACATTTTGGTCGTTTCCGCTCAAATATTTGTTATATCGAGGTCTTCGATATAACGAACCCTCGATTTAACGTACAAATTTGGCCGGTCCCTAGCGACTTCGCTAAATTGAGGTTCCACTGTATATTTCTTGATTTTTCAAACATGCATACTGAACATTGCGATATCCGCAATGAAAGCTACAACTTTATAATAAATTCGTGTATACACACGACGTATATAATTGTAATGTACACAGTACGCCAAAAGTAAATTGTGCGCACTGAGAAATACGGCTGTTGGCGTCGAGAGGACGAGGGAGGGTGGCAATTAAGATGAGAATGAGAAATTAAAGAAGCTGGCAATTAAAGGAAAGGAAGAAAGGCGAAATTGAAGGTTTTGCTTCCCTTTTTTGTGGCTACTGTTGCTAGGCAACACTAGCCACTATGTTATTTTTCCTTTTTATCGTTAGTGTATTGTTTCATTTCTTCTCGGTTCTTCATACCTGATAAGCTTATATGTGAAATCGCTCTGAACAGGCAGTTATATATACCGCGGAACCCCGCTGCACACACGAGAGTCACAGTTTTCTATTTCGTCGCTTTTTATGCTTCGCCTTTGTCTGTCTGTAGTCAAAATATTTCTAGCCGCGTTCGGTTCAGTTTCTACAATTATTAGTTCATTTTTGCGTACTTTTTTGCATGCTTGCGGTCCATGATGTTTTCTTAGAACGACATTTTCTGTTTCATTTTTAGGCATCCAAGTGTTTATGGTTAATACATCATGCTGCTACATTGATTTATGGTACATAATATGTTATTTGCCGGCCTTGGTCAGTTCGTATTGGAAAAAAGCTGTTCCCGAGGTCATGAGTCTTGCGTTTGTATGATTATGCATGGGGCTCCGCTTGACGGTTCGGGCAGCCGGAGCTGCGCTAAAACGATTAAAACTTCTTACATTCCTTGTGGGAAGATCAGTTATAACGAAAGAAAAAAAAAAAAAACAAAAAAAAAACAAAAAAACAAAACAAAAAGGTCGAACTCTACAGTTGAAGAAACTATTGTGAATGAACATGTAAAAAGAGGTGGAAGTTTTAAAGTATATAGTTTTATATTATACTTCCAAAAGAGAGCTAACTTCTCGAGTGTTCTTTTTTGTTTTTGTTTTGCGGACTTTAACGGGCCAATTCATGAAATGTAACACTTTTTACGCGCTTTCTGAACAGATCTGCATCGAAGAAAGAGTAAAAGGAAACTCTTGCAGTTGAAGAAAACTGCTTGACAGAACTCATGAACCTGACAAAGTTGGAAGTTTGATTGCTAGTTTTTTATACTAAAGACACATAATGATAAACTATTGTGTAACATAGTTATTTCGTATTTCCCCACTTCAAGTTACTTGAGGCTTTGGCGTCTCACAATGCTGCGTGCCATTTAATTTCATTCAAGATTCCCATCTACAATAACATCATTATGTCAAAAAGTCTCCACGATATAGGACGAGAGCAATTCAATCGAAAGCTTAATTGCACCTTCGCTGTGTGTGACTAATTACACTTCCCTTTTAGTTAAGGCTTTCGATAAAACTTGTAGATAGCGAAGTATTATGTTCTTTGTTTAACCTTATTCAGTATTAATTGAAGGTAACGAATATGTTTTTGAGAACAAAATATCCTGATGCACATAAAGGTGCATAGTGCCAACTTACTTTATCAAGAGGAGCTAAATCATCCCGAACTGACATTTCAAATAGGAGATACAAACTTACTAATCGTCTTGCTCACTCTGCTGTACTTTGATGAAATTCTCCGGCAACAGGAAAGATCTTCCTTTCATGAAAATGTTTCCGAAAAGAATGAGAGCCCGTATTTTCTGTGTGTGCTTTAACGTGTCCTAATTAGACCGGAAACTAACAGGTGTCAAAAGTTAAATTAGTTAATAACGTGCTGATGATACCTGGAAGACAAATTGTTTCCAGAATGGTTTTAAACGGCGCATGCTTAAAGATATTTTTCCAGTGGAGGGAGAGCTTTCGGTGTTCAGTAGATACTTAAAGAAACAAACTGTGCTGAAAAGCTACTTGCGTTTAATGAAACTAAAACTTGATCAGAAAGGGGACGCTTATCTTTGGTTACCAAGGAAATCACATTTTCTGTTCAAAATTACCGACGACATGAAAGTTGAGATAAACAAACAGTACGTACAGGCAACATTATCCGTGTTTACATTCTGGGAGACTTCCTTTACTTTATTTGTTTTTGCGGACAGCTATGCCTAGTCAACCATACTTCGCGGTTCTTGTCATCTTTTGTTAGAAATAAACACTTAAGGTGTAGTTTTAGTTTACACCTTTGTTTGAAAAGTGAACAAAACTTCCACCCCCAGTATCATTTCTCAAACTGTACTGAAAAACTACTGATTATCCGCTGTTAAACTTGATCAAAACGAAAACATTTGCCTTTGGTTACCAAGGAAATCACAGTTTTTGTTCAAAATTGCTGATGACATGAAAGATGAGATAAACAAACAGTACGTGTAAGCAACATTATCTTTGTGTACATTCTGGAAGACTTCCTTTTATAATTTATTTGTTCTTGCGGACAGTTACACTTAGTCCACTATACTTGGCGGTTGTTGTCATCTTTTGTTCGACATTAAACACTTTAGGTGCAGTTTTAGTTTACCTGAACGAAACTTCCGCCCTCAGTAGACTTTGCAAATAACGCATGACCAGGGACGTTTTTCTAAGGTAGGTAAGGGTTTTCGGTGGTAATATTTACTCATTAAACTTTTTTGATCAAAGTGAAAAACTAAGAAAAGGGAGGTGAAAAATAGTTCTCTGATCATTTTTCATACTCCTAAAGTTAAACTGATACAGTTCGAACATCAAAATTTCTGGTTTGTCGCCAATGTTGTAAACAAAAATTGCCTTCAAAATTTACGATTTGAAACAGTGGGAAGCAAAACCTTCTTTTAAGTGGGGAGGACCGTGCAGGTATGTCTGCTGTTACTGAGGACATCAATGTATCTGTTAACGATGCTTTAGATGAAAGTCAAGTTAGAAATAAGATAAATATGTCGTAAGAAATGACATATTTTGGTAAATAAGAAAAACAATTAATAGCTGCCGACAAGCCTATTTGCAAATATCTCGAGTAATTATGGCATTACCAAATAAAGAAAATACTGCTAAACGTCCGTTTAAGCACCTTGATTTTAAACAAAAGACGTGACGTATTTTGTAGTAGGGAATCCAGTGGGGAGTTTCTACTTCAACTTGAATAATTTGTTTGCTGATATCTGTTTGTTCTCTTTGTAATGTAATAATTTCAAGGCATAGAAGAATGGTTTTTCAATATAATTTAACGATCGTAAAACGTTAGCCACATTATCTTTGTGTACATTCTGGGAGACTTCCAATTGCTTGCGTCGTTAGTCTTACAAATTTCTATTTTGCATCCAAAACAAGCCGTAAAATTCACCGTTTAATGTTGATAATATAACTCTTCGTCTTAGAGCTGTCCTTCGAAGCTGAAGTCTTTAGACTAACTGAAACGAAAGCATTGGCACGGGATATCTTGTAAGAAGGGCGCCAGGCTTTTTATCCGATTAAGCGAAACGGCTTGGGCGCCGCTTTTTTCTTCCGTTAAAATGCACGCCAGGCTACATTTATTTATTGTTTAACATGGGAAGGGCTCGCAAGTTTTGCCAATAAATAAAAATTCTATAAAAGTACCGTCCCAACTAGTGAGGGTATAAGGCGGAAGGAGTTTGTGAAATGGCATTTGGCATGACTTGCGTAATGGCAAAATTATGTGGAATGTGATATATGCAGAATGCTCAAGAAATTAATTCAACTTGAAAGGCTGCCCTTTCTACAGTTCTGATCACCTTGGATCATTAGTTGCGTCTGACAGCCGAGAGAGTGAATAATCTCAAGTTAGTTATCGATCTCAATCACAACAAAATGTTGAAAAGCAAGCCCCGAGCTGTGCAGAGTGCAAGTTTTGTGCATAACTGAAATATTTCTCGTAATGGCAGCTGGTTAAATCAAATTTGTTTTTAAGATTTTGTACGTTGGCTTTCCAAGATTATTAACTATAGAGACCTATGTAGAATTTTTCAGTGCGTTGATCGCGCCGTTGGACAGTAACGAAGCCGTTGGCCCTGTTCCATCAC
>Ga0126338_10002025_pt1 | contig 13668 bp, 9 predicted proteins | sample OrbCmetagenome_2_FD_92529 | JGI IMG/M metagenome (GOLD analysis project Ga0126338, IMG submission 92529) | Coral microbial communities from Petempiche,Puerto Morelos, Mexico - Orbicella C C metagenome | ecosystem: Host-associated > Invertebrates > Cnidaria > Coral | place: Petempiche,Puerto...
GCGCAAAATTTAACAACTCCGATAAATTCAAGATGGCGGATGCATTTGAATCTCAATGAGAACGGAGCCAAATTTCGCAGATGCGCGGGTCGTGACGTAGCCCCTTTAACAGGAAAGGGGTGGCATGGTTAATCCCCTTGAAAAACAAAATAGTGACTCAGGGTTGTCATTAAGGGCCATAACCTGTAACACCTGTTTACGGCTAAGTATGTATGCTTGATTTTCCTTCGATGCTACAGATGACTCCAAACTTGATGAAAACCCTAAGCGACAATGATGGGCCAAATTATGATCCGCACCACTCAATCCTGTCAGGGGGCTTCTATCTGTGTCGAAGTCAGTTTCTTCAACACACAAATGTCAAGCACTTACTGCTTTTTGAACCTTCTCTTCAAAACTGAAACTGGTAGTTTGACAGGCAGCATCCATAGTGAAAGGTTCAGTAACAGCTTGTTAAGTAAATGTTGCCATTTGGGTGCCTGAAACAGCTGTCTACTTGTTCTTTCACCTTGTTTCCTTCCCTAACCAGTTCTTCACTACACTTTCCACCTCAGGCATGCTAGAACTGTCAGGCCATTAATTGCAACCTGTATTAGAATATTAAGCAGTTCAGACTTGACCTCAGCCTGCTCTTGATAAGCTTCATAGTGCAGCACCTCTTTCTGGCCATGCAATACTTAAAGGGATGACAACAGCAATCACAGCTAACTTAAGAACTTCTAAATAACCTCGAAAACAACTGTTATTGAGCAGTTTGTTGATGAATCACTCAGTGGAGGTTATCTGACCTGCTTTTTCCTTTTTTAATTTTAGGAGTTGTGTCTTCCAACACATATTTGATCATAAGCTTCAAGGTTATCCACCGTGTGTTAGCTTTTTTCCTATATTCCTGAAGTCTTTGTCCTTACAGTCATAAGTAGTCGGCAAGGGTTGCAATGTGCCTGTTGCTGTATGCCAAAACCAGGCTTGCTCTCATTTGAAACATTACACAGGTAAAAGATGGAGAATGTGGGTAACATTTGCTTGCTTTCAGCCAAATCATATCTGTGTTCTGAACTTATGGCCCGATAGTCGTTCTGACTGGTCATACAGCTTTCTTGGGAATGTCCAGTCAAAAAGACATTGATGTCAGGTTCCACCTTTCTCCAAGGGACTTTGTCTTCTAGGATCTTTGAAAGTCTCGATTTAGCCATCTCTATGCTGGAGTTAATTTGGGGGAAAGTTGACACATCTGCTCTGCAATTTGACAGCTCCTTTATTAAAGTGTCTCCCAGAATGTAGAAAGTATCCACAAGAAGTTGACAATTCTGGCCTGGAGTGTGACAGCTCCCTACTTTGTACTCCTTAGGAGGCATTTGTCGATGAAAATGTACCATATAACATGCTATAATTAGGTTTAGTGTATAGAATATGGTAATTAAAGTAGTTGAACAAGTCTTTTTATCATAATTATTTTTTTTTTGAAATTTCCACGGCTCCATAGAAGAGCACAATAATGTATTAGCAACATCATCAGCACTTAAACATTTTTTTTTGTTTTATTATGTGCATAACTGGATGTTATTGCTCCATGGCACTATTCCCAAGAGGAAACTGTACCTATGATTCTCAAGCCTTCCTCCCGTGGTAACCAGCAATGAAGGTGAAGATCCTTGTGCTGATCTGGTTGTCTACTTTGAAGGGTCTATTGATCAGGTTGCCTCTGAAAGTACAGTCACACTGCAATTGTACCTCGGCTCATGCAGAACTCCCCTTGTGCGTAAGCATCAAGTTGAACCACCCACAGCTGTTAGTCCTCAGTTCTTTGACAAAGAGAATTTGTTGAATGATGATGTAGGTAGTGGTGGAGAAAAAGTCAGTAAAGAATGTCATGCAACCAGTAAGCTGAAGGGCTGTTGAGGAGTTCTTGGGAGCTTACGAGTCGAAGGATGTTTTTTAACTCTGTGAAGTGGGGGATCAGTTTATGCAAATTAGGGTTGGTCAATCAGATCAGTATTTTGCATCATTAGGTTGTGCACATTTTAAGGTGTTCTGCTTTTTCAGTTTGCAGTATTTTCAACAAGTAACATCAAACATCATTGGATGGAGGGTACAGAAACTCTGAATCATTTTGTGTACAATATATGTTGGAGCAAAATGTATGCAACTTTATGATTTGAAATCTTTTATTTATGATGATTTCCTGAGAATATTTGATTTTGTAGTAACCACTTAATAATCATATTAACTGTTTGTAACAAGAACTCTGAGCAGTAAACTTTGAACTTTGATGATTAATGCCATAGCTTTGAACAGAAGTTGTCTTGTATTCATTGCCATCTTTGGTGCAACTGTATATTCTGAGATTCACAGACAGAAGCTTGTTTGAGCTCAAAAGCAGCAATTGTTTTAATATTACTCCATTCTGTGTCCTTCAGTAGGTTTCCAGCAAATTCAAATGTTTAGATTTGCAAAGAGTAATTCTTCTCCTGGTGATAGGTAAACTCTTTGTTTTATTAGCTACAGTATTTGTCTACTCACTGTTGTCAAAAATGACAATCAAACCTAAGCAAAATAGCAATCATTTCCTATGATGAATAAAGACAAGTATGAAGTATAGCTAAAGCGTGTGAAGAAATATACCATAATTACCAGTGCTCTATGTTGCACTATTTTGGTTTCTCAATTTACATTCTTACAGTTACACTGGCCTGCGAATTGTTCTGTAAAAGGGCCAGAATAGATGATTTCAGGGTGTCAACATCTTGAGCCAGCTGGCTTGTGTCCTTGTTAGTACCTCCAGTTGAAGTTGATTGGACATTGCTTTCTGATTGTGCTTTGGGAACAGCTTTTTTGAGGAGGCAGTGTTGTGCCTGAAGAAAGGGAAAAAATTTCCAATGACCTCAGCCATCATAGCCTGAATGGCCTGCAGTTATACGAACTCTTCTTCGACTAAGGCTTTAACAGAGTAGCCAGCCAGACTATTAGTCTGGCACCACCCTTTGGTTTCCTCATCCATAACTGAAAACTGAGTAACTGAAAAATCGAGCAAGCTAGTGGTGCATGTGAGGTGAAACCGAGACTGATTGAATTTCAAGGCTGCGGGTTATAACATATTGAGCAATGAAAAGAAGTGCATCACTAGACTGTCAGTTATACCCAAATAAATCTAGTTGTTTTTATCTCACATGTAGATCATAGTGTCATCAGCATATAGGTAAACTTTCACACTTGATGGTATATCGCTAGTTCATAGAGAGAAAAGAGTAGAACTGAGCACTGATCCCCGAGGTATACCGACAGCCAATAGCCTCCTCCATGTTTCTGTAAGAGAACAAGCAGAAGCAGTAGAATAGTCCAATCTATAAGCCCATTACTTATCTGAAGCTAATCCATGATCCTCAAAGGTGTGATACACTGGGGAATTGTTCACCTCCGATTCTAAATTTTACTGGGAATGCTGAGCAGCGTGATTGGTCTAATTTTCTATCTGTCTCAATGTCTTTCTTAAAGATCGGTGTGATCCTTGCTGTCTTCTAAGTGGAATAGAGAGATTCACTTTCAATGTTAGTATTAAAAAGATTTGTATACTGTTGTTTATAAATATCCAATTAAGCTAAAAATAGCTTTTAATGCTCTTAAGCATAAAAAACGTAAGCTTACATGATAAACATAATCAAGTTAAATTGCAAAAAGGCACTTGCATACCAAGTTTGCACATTCCATATTCATGTCATTCATTTTTTTCAGCAAACCACCAAGTGGTACCACTAAGTCATTACTTTTAGTCACATGAGAAAACTCATGGTAGGTAGCCACCTGGCCATCTTAGAACAGTTGGTCTGTTCAATAATAATTGCAAAATTACACAGTTAAACTCAAGTCAGCCCTCAGGGCACATACTTCTTTCTTACAAAACTCAAAACATACGATCAACATTTGACCCACTGTGAATGCTATGAAAGCAAAATTGACAGGTTTTAACAGAACAGGAAAATGAATGAAGGCAAAAGAAGACACCTCTTTGAATCAGAGGTATCGGGACAAAAAGTGGCTGAAATAACAAAGCCACAATGTCTAGAAAAACAAAGATGCCTACCCATGTTTGGTACCTAACAAAAGCTCTTGAATCATTTTGCAAAGATGGCTTCTTGGCATTCAGCTTCCAACCTCACAGGGTCTTCTGGGAAGGACTAAAAAACGTCATCATGATGCTTTGATTAATAATTTTTACCCAGTCTTCCACTAAAGGAAGCTAAGGAGACCAGGGTAGGCTCTGGCCTGGTGGTCCACTTGGCTCGTATGCAGACTTTACCTTTACCTTCCACTAAAGGACATTCTCCAATGGCAACCAACCACACACATGGTGAGCAATTTTTAATGAAGTTGTGCCAAATGTGAGTGTAGGTGGTTGAGTGCCCCCTCCTGTTCACATACATAACTGAAGTGGTGTTGTCCATCTCCAGAAGAATATGGTACTGAGGATGTTGGCCCAGGCCATGAGGTAGTAACTGAAATCCCTCTACCAGGAATGACGTCAAGGCAAGAATCGCTGCTTTGAGTTCCAGGAAGTTTATGTGCTGTGAATGAATAAAGTACAGGACACATGCTGAAAGAACTTTAATTTGATGCTTAGTTAAGAAGAGGCATTATTTTTTCCCATTTTTTGTACTTTATTCAGCGCTACAAACAACTTTATTTCACCAGGTACCATAGTGTGAAAAGCACAAACATTGCACACCAAAGGGTTTGAGATCACTGCAACACTGCAAATTGGGATTTTATTCAACACATCATTGCTTAACCCATTGACTCCTGGAGCTTTTTGCAAAAAATGCATTTTTTGGACATTTTGGAATTTTCAGGCTAGATATTGTCCAAATTAGCTCCAATCTACTCAAAAAGGCATTTGCAACATGACAGCGTGCCTTTCTTTCCGCCTGCATCGCGTTTTACGACATTTTTGCTCGGGCACGTGCAGAAATCCAAATTTTGGATGAGAAAGTGACCTACATCTTTAGGCTGTTCGATTTTTTTAATTGTTTTTTGCTTCCCTTTTTCTCCTTTTCTTTTCTTTTTGCTGCAGTGATTGACCTTCTGCTGGGCTTGCTTCCAGTTCAAAAACTTCTGAGAAAGCATCATCGAGACGGGCAATTTTCACCATGGAGTAGTCACGTGTAGTTGCAGGAAATTTTGCTCTGAGTTTTTCACTCAACTTTTTTAGCATCTTTGTGGATATTTCAGGTTCCATTGATCCAATCACTCTGATCTGAGTATCATTGGAAAGATCTTTTCCTCTTGCAGAAGTTGAGCATAGATGATCCCAATTTTGGTCAAAGGTGATGACGTCAGAAGTGGAAGAAAGGCCAAGGCTTGTCATGGCCGGTTACGGGTGGCACGGGAATCAATGGATTTGAAAAAAAATAGGTCAGCAATGCAAACTTGGGTGGGATTTCAGATCAATAAAAGTTGACGCACTTTGGATAAATGAGAGAAATTGTAGCTTTACGGTGAATATTTATACATTTTGTCATGTTGCAGTGATGAACGTTGAGTAAAGACACTGTAGAGGCCTGGTTATAAGATCCCAAGCTGCAGACGAAAAAACGGTTACAGGAGAAACATGTTTGGACTTTAGTTTCCAGGAAATTCGCTCCCTCAGAGTTCTGTTACACGGAACTTTTTACCATGGTAAATGATCCTTTTACCATGGGAAATTGTTGGGATTTTCAGCTGATTGAAGGAATTTCAATGTGACATCATTTAAATATGTAATTGCCAAAAGTTCTGTCTGAGAACTGGAACTTTGTATGGTTGCTGTATGATTGATTGATTGTTCCTTATTCATCCGAGAATTTCACGCATATACAGAAAGCACATGTTTACCCACCTTATGATTAATGGCGTGTCAAGAATAAGTACGGCAGCGAGTGTCTGAAAAACACTAAGACCTAAGGCCAAACACTTTGCTCTCATGGACAAATAAATAAATAAATAAATAAATAAATAAATAAATAAATAAATATAGCTGGCATTGACAAAGTGTGGGAAATCCCACACAAAAACAGAATAAACTTATATTTTGGCCGGTAGGCAATTTTGAAGCTCCCATTTGATTTGCCTTCGTGAAAATCTTCTCACTTGCCCAAAGGGAAATTCGCTTTGGTTTGCAATATTTTGTACCCTCCAAGTTGCGACCATTTTAGCTGCCATGGTGACTAGAATTTTGGAGCCGGCGACTAACTTGAAACGGAAGTCACCAGCCTGGCGACTAAAACTCGTGAGGTTGAGTAGATTATCATCCAGACTGAAAAAAAGTGCTCTGAGCATTATGAATTGTAAAATAAATTTTTCTGCGATTTTAATCTACTGAAATTGAGACTAAAAGAAAATGAAACAAAGAACCCATCACAGGGTTGTAGTTAGAAATTGGAATAGGTGGAAGAATATGTTTAACAGCCGGAATGAAGTGAGTGGCCAACAGCCACAAGCTTCTAGGGGAGTCCGGGGCATGTGCCCCCGGAAAATTTTGGACATGTCATAGCCCGGAGATGCGATTTTGATGAGTTCTGATGAGGCATTTATAGAGAAAAATTAGTACTGTAAGCAACTAAAACTCTAGGAATTTAAAGGTCTCAGGAAGGGCACCCTCTAAGTAAATAACAGAACTTTTGTTTTGAAAGTGCCTATGAAAGTTGAAGTAAATTCTGATTTTTGTATCAAAAAGCATTGATGCCTGTGTTGAACTCTCAACCTCCTGGGTTAATTCTGAAAGGTTGCTTCTACTCAGTCAGACCTACATACATGTAGCATCACCCTTTGTTAATGGGCCCCTCATTTAAAATCACAGGAGTGAAAATTCAGTTTACAAAAATGTTGACATAATCGTGAGAGCAGGTAATTACTTAAAAGTTTAAATACTTGCTTCAGTTCGACTTGCTAATACTCAGCCTCATCCTCACTCTCAAGACCCAAGTCGCTGTCTGAATCACCCACAAGGTCAAGGCTGAAAGCGTCCGTGGCTACATGAAGTTCTTGAAACTCTTCAGCTTCTGTACCTGTTGTCAGCTCCTCATTGCCAGTACATTGAACTTCCTGGTCCACCATAGTTACTGCTTGCACTTGTTCACTGACACTTGCACCCTGGGACTGGTTTTGACCTGACATATGTGTGGGCAATTTCCTTCTCTTCTTTATACTAAGCCAGGTCTTGACTGAACTTTGTATGACTTCTTCTGCTTTGGGGGACTGAACTGGAGGGCCATTCAACGTAATCTGCATTAAAGCATTGAGGAGATCACTGTTAAGCCTGCTCCTGAATCTTGTCTTCAGTCTCTTTAAGGCACTAGCACCATGCTCTGGCCAGGCATTAGTAACTGGGGCAGACATTGAAATCTCTGCAAAGTCAACTAATTTGGAGAAAAAATAACCAAACTCTGTCTTCATTTGAAGGAGTCTCTGCAAAGTCCATTCTAATGGAGTGTTCTGCAAGACTGAAGGATCTGGCATCTCAGACTTCTATTTCAACATGTCAAACTTAAACTTGTTCCATTCAGACAACAGCTCATCAGTTTCCTGCTCTCTGCATTTACTGTCTTGATAATAGTGATTTGCAAGCACTTTCATAGAAGCAATCCCATAGTCCTTAAATTCAGGACTGTCTCTGTTTGGCAACTCCATGGGATTGAATACATGAAAACATGAAAAAACGTTCAGGCAGTCACCAAAACGTTGTTCAATGTTCTGCTTCAATGCACTGATGTATTTCTCATTCAGTGCCAAAATAACCCTCTTATCCTGGTCACTGAGGGTTATACCAATGCGGCCAAGTCTCCCACCCTCATTCAAATCCCACTCTAGATCATCCAAGAACTGGTGTGAATCCTTCTGTGATGTGAGCTGAGTCTGAGTGTAGTAGTCAAGGGCTGGTTTGACTCGTCCAAAGTTAAGAGCGCTTGATTGAAATGTTTTGCTTAGTTCAGTTAATATTGGCAAAACTCTAGTGAACATGTAAACTGCCCCAATAAACTTTGGAGACTTGGCTTTCTTGTAAAGACCTAAAGCCAAAGGATCCTTCTCAAGAAACTGGAACGTTTGAAGCGATGCCTCAAAGTTTTTGTGAACACTGATTACAGACTGGTGTAATGATAACCAGCGAGTGCAGCACGCTTTCTGTATCTTTGTTACCAGTACTTTCTTCCCTTGGTCAGGCAAATTGAGCTTTGACAATTGCATTTGAATCAAAACGAAAACATTGGTCCTCTTTGGGGAATACTGAAAGAACTTCCAAATACTTGTTAGGGTGGTTTCAACATCTTTGATGTAATTGATCTGATCTCCACTGTCTCCACATGCCAGAGCTAATTTGTGACATATACAGTGAAAATTGACAATAAACTTGTTGAGGCCTTTCAGTCGGGCAGCTACGCCATTTGTCTTTCCCATCATAACACTTGCCCCGTCACTAACAAATGACTTGAGATTCTCTACGAACAATTCACATTTCTCTAAGACTTCCACAAGTTTCTTTGTCACAGCTTCAGCTGTTACTCCTTGGGGGTCACGCAAAGGTTCGATTCCAAGAAATTCAGTTTTTGCTGTACCCTTATAATGATCAAAGTACTTAACAAATACAATCAGTTGCTCAACAACGGAAATATCGCAAGCCTCGTCTGCCCTTCCTTACACGTGCAGATAAAAGTTCCCTGATGGTTTGGCCTATCGTCAAAAACATCTCACTAATACTTTGACGGCTCCTGTATTCAAAGAACTTCAGTTCCTTTAGGCCAAGGTATTCTATTAAGTCAATAAGGGGTAATAGTTTCTTATTTGATATTTCTTGCTTGGCTAGCCAGTAAATAGCTGTAAAAGTTTTCTCTATAACTGTGTCACTTGTTTCACGTTTTGCTGTCAGCTGCTCATGAAAACATGAAATTCGCTGAAGCAACTCAGCCTTTACCGCATTTTTGTGTTGCTTAGTCATTGAGTGATCTGTAATTGCCACTTTACACAGTCTCACGGAGGGCTGATCGTTCCAAACTTTAGATTTGTTTCTGGTGTTGATAGTATCATGCTTGTGACATAATAAACAGTACATACCTGATTTCTCCTGGTAGCAAAGCCACCAGAGACCTGTCCCTGCATTGTAACAAAGACTTCGTTCAGCCAACCAAGAGTGATTGAACGTATTTTGCTGCTGGAATTGACCGAGGAGCATTTCCCATGACATAGGAAATAGTTGTGTAATTTGAGCTCCTGAGACAAAACATCGTTGAAAGCAGTGCTTATTTCTTCACGTCCTTTCTCCAAGGAGATGGGATCTTCTTCTGTAGAAGATAGATTTGAAGTTGAAGTCGATGCTGCTGCAGTAATTATTTCACCTCTCGGCTTCTCTGACAACGAAGTTGTTTCGCTATCACAATCTTTGGCGAGCAGACTGTCTTGATCGTCGGTGTTCATGGCTTGTAGCGTATCATCGGTGTTCACATCTTGTCGCGTTGAAAAAAAACTGTTTAAAGTCGTCTTCTTGGTCAATTTAATCTTTTTTGGTGTGGACATCTCCAACTTTGCCCGAAGCAACGATGTTTTTAGAGCGCACGTGGGACCGAAAAATTCTGGCGCTGTCAAACCGCGCTCAAGTCATGTGCAATGGTTACATAACATAACTAGTATGTAAACAAGTACGTGTATTTATACGAAGCGAAAATCGAAAGCTGTCGAAATATCCTAAATGCTTGTCTTTCTAAACAGTCTGACAATGGCAAAAAAATCGGCATTTGCAGAAGAAGCATATTCTTAATTCATAAATGGGTTGTTTATTTCATTTCAGGAAAAGCAGAAAGCTTTAGTTTTGTTCCAGTGTAATTTATTAGATTTCTACAATGTGGATCAAGTTTTATCCTTGTTAAATAATTTTAATGAAAACATCGTGAATGAAACAAAAGGTCTCCATTAATTTGTCCATTGCATTTGAAAGTTTTGTTTTTATGTACCTCACACTAAAACAATGTGAAATTACAAGTAATTAAATGAATTTTGGTGAGCCCAAAAGAAAGTGTAAGCAAAAGCGAAACAAATTAGCAAACATCACGCAAGACACTGGTGTGGCCTTTATTTATATTGGGTGTTTGCCGTGTCTTTATTGTTTAGTCTCTTTTCTGAATCAACGTTTGAGACATTTCTTCAGCCAATCTTAGAAAGTGTGTAGACGGTGAAATTTTGAGAAGTCAGGTTCGCACTTGTCAGTCGTTTGATTGCATTTAGCGGTACAAATTTAATCTCATTTACTCAGCTGTAGGCCAAAACTAATGGCCCTTTTATGACTAAGAAATAAAGCCAAGAGAACATAGAATACAAATAAAACACACAAAACAAATCAGTAATTTCATTCAACACAATATGATTGTTTAACCAAACAAATTTTCTATTTTTAGCTGTTGTGTATCGTCTCTCTACGATTCATCAGCTGCAATTTTTTAGGAATAGCTGGCGATTTTTTCCAGCTGCCAGCTTTTATCTACATCCCTGCATCATGCAGAATAACGAATTTGCAGTGCTTCGTATGTGACGAATTTCATTCCACTTGACTGAACTTTACCTTTAAGATTGAGACAACGCACATGTACAGTTTCTGCATATTTGTAACATTGATGTTGTGTTTGGTTTTATACCATGAAGTTGAAAAATGCTTGCAAAAAATTGCACAGCTCTTTTTTCAGCATTTTCCTGCTGAACACGGCTATTTTTAACTGTGGAGAGAAATTTAATTGGGGCAGATTTTGATCATGTGCTAGGTAACCACTTCTGAACTGCGAATGTACATCACACAATCAGCAAAACAATGCTATAATTTGTGATTTAAAGATTTTCATCTCAACTCTTTATTACCCATGAGCCTAAAACTTATTCTTTGTTTGAAAATCATTATCAAAAACTTAGTCAGAGAACCCGCATGCCTGGGTTATTGCCCATGGGGCAAGGCAGCAGAGAAAGTTACTTGCTCAAGAGGAAATTGTACTTGTCCCACACGAGCAAAGGGGTTTTTTTTTGGAGCCTTGTTTAGATACGTTGGATAACACTTTCCATAATCTAGTTGCTATTTGGTATAATTTGTGTCATCTACACTTATGTTTTGCTCTGTAAATGCGAATTAAAATTCGCAATATTTCTGTGTATTTTTTTCCTGCCGAAAAATGGCAGTAAATCGCACATACTCATGCTTTTTGGCGCAAATATTTCCCAACTAGTTCAATGTTTGTGTGAATAGTTGGTCGATTGATGGAAGGTCTTGTTACCGTTGTTGTCTGTTCTTAGCAGGTTTTTTCTATCCGTTGCTTACACCTTTTCTGTTCCTTTTCTGTTAGTTGAATGAGTCACTACCCAATATGCTTAGGGGAGTTCAGGAAGACCTGTTAAATCTTCAAAAGGAAGTTACAGTGATTTAATACGATCATCAATGATAAAAATGTATTATTTGATACACTTTTTATTAAACTAGCTCAGGGATAGCATATTAATTAGTCATTACTTATTAATTAATGCAGTAATTAGTTAATCAATATTGATTAAGTAATCAATTTTTTTACTTTGGTGACTAAAATTTTTCACTGGCATTGAAAAATAAACATTTAGTGGCCAAGTGGCCACTAAGGAAAAGAGTTAACCTGGAGGGTTGTACTGCCCTCATATACAATACTACCGTCAATGCAAAGTTCTGTTTATAATTTTTAATTTACAGTCAATGAACTCTGACTCAAAAGCAAACAATAAAAGTTTCAGTTTTTAAAATGCAGCAGGCATAGTTACATAATATCTAAAATGATATAAGCTCCTGCACTATTTGCCCATGCACTGATTTCTAACGGTTTATTTAATAGTGAGCAGAAATAGCCCAAAATTTAACACAAATAAAACACATTTAAATAAAGCATAAGCATCATATTCCAAAATCGTCCTCAAACAACTGATGTTCAATTGATGTTCCCTTACTCGTGGCTAATACAGATCTTTATCTAACAAACAATGACTCTTTCAGTGTGTGGTGCAACCTGAACTGATAGTTCAAGCCAAGAAATACTGGCTTGTGAGATTTTGGCTTGTGAAAGCTTATATTGTGCAACCTGCAATGAATTTCAAGCCAATGAATGTGGGATCCCACAAGCATATTAACTTTGGTGCAAAACTGCACAAGCCAAGTCTTGATATATGTTGGCTTGCATGAGAAAACTTGCTCAGTAGCACCTAAATGAAATCATAGAGAATAAACGAGGCATCTTGTAATCTCTTTTCGAGGGCAGTGCAGTTAATTTCCAATAACAAAGCAGCATGACAGTAATTGAAAAAATGGAAATAGCTTACCTTGAAAACTGCAATCAAATCCAGGCAAAAAGCGGGCAGGGAATCGAAAAGAAGTTCTCTGTCAATGCAATGTGACAAGAGCTAGGAACAACTGTGCACAGCGTATGTAGCAATGGCGGCCTTTACTTGAAACAATCACGCGAAATACTAGTACCAGTCTACCTCAGACCACTCATGCTCACAAGGATCACGACATCAAACTCTCAAGATAGTCGCCAAGTATTTGGGATGATGCATCCCACAAAAACGGATGAGCTGTCCTTGCAATTTGATCAATGGTTGGTACTTCTGGGAAATCATTCTTTCTCGCATATGGCCAACTTTGATGACGGAAAACACCACTCCACTTTACTTGTATCAGCTAAGGCTGTGTACATTTTGAAGACAAGAGCTTCCCTGGCCTCTGTGAACCATCTGTTCATGTATTGTATTGTATTGTATTGTTTACCGTGTTATTGTAAAAGACAGTTGAAATTTTGTAACATTCATGTGAGCATGTCAGGTTCATATTCTCCATTTTCTGTCTGCACTTTCAAAAAAGATTGAGCTAGTGGTTGAGCAAGTTCCTTGTCTGGTATGTTTTCAAGAGGTCTCATTTTGTTTGCAGATTTTACCCATCTGTAAGATATGCCAGATCACTTTGCTTTTTGTTTCTGTTTTTGGTAATGAAATTGTTGTTACCTCTGTTGTTCAGCTCTCCATGTATGTCTGTTCAGTCTGATTCCTCAGTATTAAAGCAATAGTACCTGTTTCAGTAGTTTTTGTCGGCTAACACAAAACAATCTGGTCCAAGTCAAAGTTTAGGTTGCTAAGTTTGGCCATTTTGTTGCTTGTTCAATTTGAATTTTAGCTATCAACATCACAGAGATCAGTGACTCTTACCATAAAGTTCCAGGAATATCAACCCTCAAAAAGTAGGGGCCCCCTGAAAGTAAGATAAAAAATGTGGTGGTGGACAAATCCCAAAAGTAAGACCCCCTGAAAAGAGCCACCCTCAGAAAGTAGCGAGCCCACCTCCACCTATCTGAAAATGGGAAGACAAGGGTCAATAGCATTTTTTCTAATAATAATCAAGTAATTTGAAGAACAGGCAATAGAGTCCGCACCTTGCAAGCCTAAGATCTGGAAACGCTACGTAGATGATACTTTCACCATCCTGGATCGGGATAGAGTTGACGTCTTCCTGCAACACCTGAACAGTCATCAACTATCAATCCGTTTCACCATGGAGATCGAGAACAACAACAAGATCGCCTTTCTCGACACGTCAGTTTACAGAGAACCTGATGGCCGCCTTACCACCAGTGTCTACAGGAAACCAACACATACTGA
>Ga0126338_10002027_pt1 | contig 13662 bp, 10 predicted proteins | sample OrbCmetagenome_2_FD_92529 | JGI IMG/M metagenome (GOLD analysis project Ga0126338, IMG submission 92529) | Coral microbial communities from Petempiche,Puerto Morelos, Mexico - Orbicella C C metagenome | ecosystem: Host-associated > Invertebrates > Cnidaria > Coral | place: Petempiche,Puerto...
AGATTGATTTTTCCAGGACTCTAAAATTTACATTAACCCTTTCACTCCCAAGATCTCAATTTTAATTCTCCTTGCTGTGTGCCATACATTTCATATTTTTTACTTGAGTTTAACAGATTTCCAACACTTTCCAGGACCAGTAGCCCTTTTCCAGGACTTTCCAGTCCTGGAAAATGCATAGTAAAATTCCAGGACTTTCCAGGTTTTCCAGGACCTGTACGAACCCTGGGTACAGAAGGGTACAGAAGAGTATAGTACGTCCGGAATAACAACAGTGTCATAATCAAACAACATAAAATTTCTGTACATCCTACATTTTTGGGACACTTGCCAACTTTGCAAATTACAGAGAAATGAAATCCACTTCAATGTAAATCTGGTCTGTCAGAAATCAACAGTAACATTTACCTGACAGGGACAAACTGACCCAGTCGTAATCTGTTCTTCATGCAAGTTTCTCTGCCCGCTTTCTTTTCGAGGGTGGACTGTTTAAAAAAAAAAAATTGCCATGGGTATATAATTCTTTAAAGAAATCCGAATAAGTTGATGCAAGTAACTTTTTTTTTAGTCCATTTATGTATGATTGTCCTAATTAGGGTTACTGATGTTTCACATAACAGACAAGAATTCCATTCAGGTTGTGGAAATGTTGGTCACCAAGAACAGTCCTTGTAAGAACTACCCTCACCCGCATGATCACACAAGACTTAGAGCTAAATACTCCTATGTTCAAACCATAAACTTTACATTGGTATTTCTGTCTGTCTGTCTGTCTGTCTGTATGTTTGTCTCTGTCTGTTTGTCTGTTATGGCTGTAACAGCAGTAACCCTGTCTCTCTCTTGATCCCAAATTTAAGTTATCCTCCAGGAAGTACACTAGCCTCATGGTTGGTTAATGGTTAGGTTTAAATTCTATACGCATGTTGTACTCCATATCAAGAGGTCTATGTTTAGCTCATTGGCCAGGATTTTTTGTCTAGACTTACACAGGTACTTACAGCAGTAATAAGCAGTTTCTTGTTGATAGCTAAACACTTCTCCAGACTTTCTTTTGCCTTAGCAGCAGCTTTCTACAGGGTTAGAAAATACAAGCGATTTTAATTTTGGGTTCAAGAACTGATCATCCACAGTACATGTGGGGGTCGACACATTGATTTAATTTTGACAGGTTATTATTCTGCAACCAATCAGATAGTAGAACACACAAGAGGGATAAGCAACTCCTTAATTAGGGTTTTGGGTTTACATATAATCATCTAACATATCTCTCTTCTTCTCTTCTTTGCATGCCAGATGAACTGAGTGTACAGTTTAAAGGATCTCATTTGTCATAATAAAATCTTGCTAGGTTCAAACATTGTGTGGCTCCAGAAAATATCCATACCCCCAATGCGAGGAGGGTCAGTTTTGGAAATTCTAGGGGAAAGGGAGATCTCAAGAGCCAAGAACTTTTTGAAAGAAAAAGGGGGGATGTTGCTGTACGTGAGGGGGGGGGGGTTTCAAACCAAAAATCCCTCTATGGGAGGGGTATGAATATTTTCTGGAACAACAACGTCATTTAAAACTGAGTACCTGTTGAATATCAAGCTGGTTTTTGTAGTCCTCAACAAGCTTTAGGAAATTTTAAAAACAGAAAAAACCAACACAGGTAATATTTAGTAGCTTAAATTACCAAGGAATTGATAAATAAATGTGTTTGCTAATAAGTGTCAAATCTATACACATGTACATGTATATTGTATGTACATCTATTGTTGTACTAGTATTACATGAAAAATGGAAAAAATGTTGATTGCTAACTAAAATTACTGGTAATATTGATGGTAAAAGGGTCAAACTGACATAATTGTGTACTGTATGTACAATCATGTGTTTTTTAAGGACTAAAATTGCAAAACAATGCCAAAACCTTAAGATGAATTTTATTTGAAATATCTGGCTATTAAATATCTCTTTTACTGTCCCCTTGTTTATAGATCGTCTTCATTTGCATACTAGGGGCTTTTTTTTTCTATCTACATTATTTAATCTTGTAACGTCGCTTAATTAATTCATTTATTGTTAGTATTGATAGACTATGATTCATATTACCCTTTCAAGATCTTCAATCTTGCTTTCCTTTTCTTGGGAAGAAGCCACTCCTGATGAAAAGAATGTCTCCATTTCCTGTTCACAATAATTTAAGAAATTAATATTTAGGTTTAGTTTACATGCAAATTTTATTGGTTCTGAATCTCATTACAGTTGATCAAGAGAAATATTCAATTCTAGTAGAGTTTATACCCTTAGGCTGTCAGTTGTCAGGATTGTCTGTAAAAAATAAGACAGAAGACAAATTGAATTAATTATTTGTCATAAAAAACAAAACACACTGAAAGGTTTGACTTTAGTGCAGTAGTGTCCGTTTTCAATCCACTACACACCTGGGACATACCTTCTCGTCACGAAATCAGAAGGCCATAAGCAATCATGTGGTACAGGAGATAGGTTTCCCCTGATACATGTTATCATTAATTAATGTACATCTATTTGAGAATCTTGAAAATGAATTGTGCAGCCTGGGAAACAAACCTGTGTTGATTCGTGAACAAATATTCCAGCAGAATCAATCCCATCAGATCCGTCTGACTCAGATTCAGGTGGACAAGCTTTGATTTTTAATGGACAGGGCAATGTAGAGCTACTATCTGCTTGGAACTGAAAGTAGAAGAGTTCCGAATTTCACTTAATAACCAGAACTGAGCTACACTTAACAAGCAATCACAGTTTACGATTTAAGTTACTGGTGTTAATTAGAAGAGTCCTAGGATGCGCAATGGTTGCCCTCTCTTGGAGAAAGTCAGCAAAACAAAAGCTCTTGCTCTGAGTTACATTGCATTGTGAAAAACAGCATTAAAGTGGCTAGAAAAACATCCTCTCCACTTCTCAAGGACTGCCAATTAGATTTTTCTGTGGGTGGGTTAGTCAACTTTCCCTGCTAACTGGTATGATGGGCAAAGGTGAAGGCAAGCAATCTGGCAATTAATTAATTAATTAATTAAGCTTACATAAGCACTACATTACAGTATTCCAAACAGTGTGAAGAGAAATAAAATTAAAAAATACATGTACCTGAGATGTAAATGATGGTAAGAGATTCTGTGGACTTCGACGTGCAGGGGAACTTTCATTCTGTGATAAGCGACAAAAATATTAGCTTATGTATCTATAGACTTATTAGATAAAATAAATTAATTATGTCAAAGTAAATAAATAAAAAAATATAGATAAATAGATTGGAATTTGGCAGTGGCGCATTCCGCATCTTCGTCCTGACACTGTTTCTGGGTCAAACTGGTATTTGGAATATTGGTTTTTGTGGAGAAAGAAATTTAATAAGAGAAGTTCTCAGAGAGAAACCCTCAGGGCAAAGTGAGAATCAACAACAAATTCAACCACTTGCCCTGTGACCCCAGATCCAGGATTAACATGCTAGTGGGCCATATCAGTGGGAGGTCAGCGCTCTATTACCACTACGTCATCCTTGCCACAAAAGAAACATGTCATATTCTTATAGAACAAAAACATACAATACAAAATACCTTGAAATACTCAGTGATTTTATTGCTCGCTTCTGAGCGTCCACTTTTACTGAGAATACCTTCAAAAGAAAAGCAACTCCACATTTCAAACTCTTAACAGGTGACCATTTCAATGGAAGCTATCACTGACATGTAACTACATGTGTCTAATTATCATTTAGAATTTTGTTGCCATCTTCTTTTTTGTGGTTAAAGGATGTAAAGTTCTTTACCAGGAGAGTCTCCATCCACAGCTGCTTTTCGTTTCCTTCCAGAATGCTTCTCTGTTCTCTGGCCAGGTGTAGTGCTCTGTGAAACAAAACAAAAAAGAAAAAAAAACTAGTTTGTTACCTCAGCAAGGAGAGTGCCAGTCTGATAAGCAGGAGGAGATGTGAGGGAATGGTTCAAATCCAGTACAAACCAATGACATTCATATCAATCTGGGCTAACATGTAAGTGACAGATGGCCTCTTCATACGAAGTTGGTAGCTACATGTGCTGGCCCCATTGGTGGACAAAATTAATTTTGTCCTTCTGTTCTCCATCCCACCTGGCGATGAACGGCAGACAAAGAGATGAGGGCAGACAGAGTGAGCTGACCTGGAAGAGCTAATGAGGAAAGTGAAAGGCAGGCAGCAGTGGTCTCTGGTAGTGACTGTACAAGCCCAAGGGCATGAAGAGGATTGGGTATTGAGTGAATTCTCCATAACTGAAATTGGTTCGCATGCAGAAGAATCTCTTTCTACATCTGCAGAACTGTATCCAACAATTTCAGGAGTGGACACATGAGTGAGAAGTGTTGTACAAAATTCTCTACTGTTTGTCCAGAGTTTTAGGCAAGTTAGTGTGTTATGAAAGTGAAATTTGAAATGCTTTGAATACTTTCAATTGATACCTCAAATTCTTTATCACTTCCCACAGAGGAGATACTGGCATTGCTCTGTTGAGAATCTTGATTGATACTCTAAAAGAAAATATCAAAAATAAAGAATGGTAATCTTTCATGCAAGGAATTAAACTAAACCGTACCAACAACAAGAATACAGTATAGATAAATAATAAAATCTACAGCAGCCTTGAGTGTTATTGACTGTAATAGTCCCTATATATGGTTTGCAGAAGAGGTGCACCATATGATTTTACGATAACTGCAACAATTCTTGCGTGTTCATTGGCTAATTTTCATTGTCAATAAGCGAACAGACACATGAATTTATAATTTATGCGATGTAGCAATGAGCGAGAGCAGACACTCAAATAGTTTGTTATTGTAAAAAACAAATTGGTGTCCATTTTTCATGCCTCTGTCCTGTTATTGACAAAGTAGTCTGCAGATCTACTTGGCTATCGCCTCGTGGATCCACAGCTACTTTGACAATATTATGACAAAATTCATGATCAATGACAGGACAGATATGCATGAAAAACTGATGTCAATTTGTTACTTTGAATACAGATTCTTATCAAAGCTTTTTTCTAAATGAGATTCTTTGTTCTTTTTGTGTACATTCCTTAACAGGGATGACCTGGTCAGGATGAGTGATCCAAGATCACTTGGATCATGGTGCATCAAAAGGGTTGATGACTCCACTCTGGTCGAGGGTTCAATTGGCTCCTTTTGATGCACCATGATCGAAGTGATCTTGAATCACTGATCCTGACCTGGATCAATGAACACACCCCTGACAATCCCCTGAAAAAATTGAGTTTTTTTGAAAATGGTTTTCTGTAAGGATCTTTTAGACAAGATCAACAAAGAGATAAATTAACAATCGTTGGTCATGAGTAATCAAGACCTTCTTTGCCTCTCACACCCATGATATATAAACTAATAAATAAGCGTACAAAATTTACATATAATGATTGCAAGGTCTGCTAAGTTGAGACAAAGTTGAGTTTTACACTTTAATTAATAGTTTGAAAACGGCAAATAAATTTGTTAAAAACTGGAGATTTTGGCTAAATTAAAAATGACCGCCCAACATATTTGATTGATTACTAGTAAACACAATATCGGAAGTCGCATATTAATACGTGAATTCTGCACAAACCCGTGGAGTGGAGAATCTTGCTTCCAACAACTCTCGTTTTTGCGGGTCCAAAGCTTCAAGCCGCGAAAAATGGATTTCGCCCTCAACGTTCCGCGCTTCACTGGCTGTTGCCACTAAAAGGAAATATCGAACATAAGAATGCAAAGGCTTCTAGCATTTCCTGCTCTCAAATTGATCACAACCAAGAAATACGTATAGTTCCCTGAGCACACGAGTTTAACACCGCACTCACTTGAATTTTTCTGACTCATCTGCGAGGAAGTCGTGCTGTGTTCGAGCTGCAACTGAAACCCAGGGCTAGCTATTTCAGGGCCGCAAGGCTCATCCATACTTCAGACTACTATTCAACGTACAAAGACGAACAAAAATCATGGTGTGATTGTTCGAATTTGGCTACGGATTCATCATTTGTGCTGTGTATCTCCCTCGAGGCACCGAAAGACACTTGAACAGAGGCCTGGCTACCAAGCCTAATCGGTATCAGAGGGTAGTACAGAGGAATGTGCACCAATGGGGAAGGAACTGAAATACAGTTGGCTAGCCTGAGGATGAGGCAAATGGCGATTGGCTACACTAATTTGTACTGTGCGACGGATAATTCTGCGTCAATCACAAACTGGCACTAAAATAAGATGCCCTCTCTATCTTTTCTCTCCTTGGCAACAGTTAAGAAATTTAAGTTTCGTAGAGTGTTTCACCTTTTACCATAATAAAGGACTTTGAATTGTAATGAATACAAAATGAGACCTAAAAAACAGCTGAATCAAAAGGCCACTAGGGGAGAGGTTCTCTTGAATAAATTTTATTGTATAGGCTTGACAATGGCTTGGAGAAGGAAATGGATCCAAAAATGAAAAGAGAAAAGGAAGAGAAAAACTATACAAAGGGCTGAAATGGATATTGCTGTGCTACAGCATTGTCAGAGTGGAAAAGGGAATAGCTAAGACCAAGGCAAAATGGTTAAAGGCATCACTCAATGGGTCAACAAATGAAAGAACAAAATGAGTTCGTTTAATAATCCAGTTATCCAGTTAAGAAAGCCGCTGTAGTGCATTCAAATAAACAAAGGCTCGTAACTAATTTTGACCAGTTACATATAAACCCATAAGTACATTTTCAAAACAATTGCATTAGGGGATCACACCAGATGTTTTTTTTAATGGTAGGGATCTGCCTTGTTCAAAAGTGCGGGTAACAGGAAGGTGTGGCAGTTCCACATGCACTGCGGTGTAAGATTCCTGTAACCCCTGGTAGCGAGTCAGCGAAATACTGTGTGCACAGCTAGTCCCTCGATATAGCTCTCTTAGTGGCAAATAAATGCTGGTGACAGTGTTTTAAATATCACTTTTATTTAGTACTTTTAAAAAATACTTTATCTACAGTTGCTATTGAACATTACAAGCAGGAGCAGAGCTTAGCAGGATGTGGCAGGGGGGGGGGGGGGTCCGGGAAGGATGTTCCCCAAAAAACCTTGAAGAGTGTTGGCCTCCCAATGGGTTCTTAATCTTGGAACTCCTGTTTTTTTAGAACTGAGTTTATGGTCGATGGCTCTCGCCAGAAACTTCTTGCCAAACTAAAATAGCAGTAAATAACCACGAAATGGAGACACTATAAATAAATTAAAATAAAATAAACATCAAATTAGCAAACCAGCTAATCAGTAGAGTTAATCACGCAAATCATTAGGTCTGATTATCGACGATCGGCTTTCCCGGTCTACTGATGTCAACGAAGTGAGTAAAGAGGTACTTTCGGCAATAGGTGCACTAAGGCGTGTCAAGCCCCTCATCTCCCAATCTATTGCTGTACTAATTTATAACGCCTTAATCTAACCTCACTTTGAATTCTGTAGCCCCGTCTGGGATGGCGTAGTAATCAATTGAGTGACACACTAGAAAAATCACAAAACCGTGCAGCCAGAGGAGTTTCTAAAGGCAAATAATGAAACTGACTCAAGTTTGCTTCTCGAAACACTTAAATGGGACAAACCAAACTAGTAGTAAGAAGAACGAAACAAAAAACCATAATTATGTTTAAATCTCGTGGTGAGTTAGCTCCAGTGACTTGCAGGACCTATTCAACGAACAAAGTACAGACTATGATTTGCGTAATGTTGTATCTTGTTACCCTGTAGCATTCCACGTGAAATAAACAGATTTTTTTTTATTGGAGGCTATCGTAACTTCCACGAACCTCTTCCCATTTTGATTGTTTCAAATGTATGATGCTAAAATTATATTTCTAACTGACATGATAACTTTCACATTACCTGTGGTATAATTCCATAGAGTCAAGAGAAATTGTCTCATATATGACTTATGTAGGTAAAACTGTTTTACACTTGTCACTCGTTCTTATTTAACTAGAATGTCCATATTTGCTCGAGAACCAATGGAAGCGACAGTATTATTTTTTTCTCGCCAATTTAGTGCGAAACCAAACCAGCATCTCCCAAGCACTTTCCAAGGTTTCTTGTTTTCCTGTTCTTGTAACAGGTTTCCTGTTCTTCCAACCCTTGAATTCACGAATGATTCAACATACAACAATTCTGTAAGGTATTAAATTAATGTGCAGTCCATGTCGAAACGGACTTTGTCAATGATGTCACGTGATAATGACATTGGCAAAGGGGGAGGGGAAGCAGTGTCTCAGCTAATTTTGTCTCTGATTGTAGTTGGATTTAAACGACCATAGAAATCAACCTCAAGTCACACTAATGTGCACTACAATGTAGTTGTTGTTTATCGTTTATTATAGATGTACTAGAATACAATAATGACTTCTTACTTCATACTTTCTCCATTGATTGACCGATCGATTGATTAAAATTGTCAATTGCGTTATCATAATGTCACGTGTTGTTATATTTGATGTGCAATTTTGTAAGATGACTTGAACCTTTTCTTGTATCAAGACTCATAGAGTCTTGTTGTATCTTGTTACACTGTAGCATTTCATGTGAAATACGAAAGTCTTTTTATTGGAGGTTATGGTAGTTTCCAGGAACCTCCTCCCCTTTTGAGTGTTCCTTTGGCGTGTTTGCGGAAATGAAAATGTATGGCATGATGCTTAATCTATCTTTCCAAAACTTGATATAAATATTGCATTACCTGTAATATAATTCCGCGGAGTCAAAAGAAATTGCCTCAAATTTGACTTATGTCTGTAAAAGTATTTAACACGTATCCCTCGTCCTTATTTAACTAATGAGAATATCAATTTTTGGTCGACAAAAACAATAATAGCGAGAGTCCTATTTTTTTCAGCCAATTTAGTGCAAAACCAAACCACTTCTTCCCAAACACTGTGCGCGGCTACAGGCTTCCTCGTCCTTGTAACAGGTTTCCCGCCCCTTGAATTCGCTCATGATTAAAAATACCGGCAACAATGGTTTATGTTGTTTATGTTGTACCTGGCGTCACGCAAACTCACCTTGTGTCGTCATTATCATCAACGCAACTCTCACGTTATCACGCATTCGTGGAAACCATGATTTCTTGTTTACGACTCAATTATGAAATCATGCAAAAATAAACCTTCTCTTACAGATTAAAACGTCTAGCGTGATACAACAATGTTACGGATAAAATTCAAATACAATTTGCATGAGGTGCAATGGGAAAAACCAGGATAATATTAAGTTACCTGTGTTAGAAAACAAGATAACGTGACTGTGATTAAAAAAAAAACAAAAAACACAGTGAGCTGTGGAATAGTGTGAGTTCACGCAAACTCACCTTGTGACATCATCTTACTCACGATGTCATCAACACAATACGCACGCTATCGAACGCGTTTACTACACAAGATATTTTAAAATTCAAGTAAGTCCAATTTTAACAGCCTTTACTACAAAAGACTTAAAGTAGGACCAATTCTAACAGCGGGGTACTTTTAGTGGCAACTATTCCTAACTTAATTCTGAAAAAGAGTTAAAATCTGGCGCAAACAAATCTTCCTGATAAAGAAACGTCTTGCGTGATACAGTTCTTAAATCATTTTGGCTTTAGAAACAGAAAAGTCAGCTTTACAGACGAAATTACCTCTGCTTTTGTCGAAATCACAAACAAAAGCTCTAACAGGGTATGTGTTTCACGAGCAGTCTCCCTAGGAAACGTTCGTCATGGGGTCCCTCTTGAGAAATCTCAAGCAACAAGTTACTTGTTCGATTTGTCTCGATACCTACAACCAACCCAAAACTATACCATGTCTACACACATTTTGCTGTCAGTGTTTGGAGAATCATGCAAGAGCCAGCCACAAACAAGGAAAGTTCCGTTGTCCAGAGTGTCAAGCACAAATCGATCTGCCCAAAGAAAATCGTTTTGACAGTTTGCCGACCAGTTTTTTCCACAATAGTTTGTTGAGTCTCCTTGCTGTCCGACAGAGTGGCGATGGAAGTAGCATAACTTGTGGCAACTGTAAGAAAAGAAGCTCCGATGTTCATTATTGTTTTGATTGCGCAAGATTTATGTGCCCCGACTGTTTAAACGCGCATGACGTTATGCGGGCTGCATTCGAGGGACACAAAGTCATGGCCGTGAAAGAATTTCAAACTCAAGACTACGAAGCCTTGTTGAAGCGACAGCCCTTTTGCTCTGAACAGTACCACGAACGGGAGATCACAAGATTTTTCTGCCTTTCTTGTCAATCCTGTGTCTGTCATGCTTGCATAGTCACAGACCACCAAAACCACAAAGTTATTTTACTCGACAAAGCAGCTGACAACGAGAAAGGCAATATCATGGCAGAAGCTGCAGCGACTAGACAAAACGAGACAGCCTTGAAGGATGTGATTCGAAAATTTGATGAAACCATTTCCAAGCTGGAAACTAATGTCGCAATCGCTAAACGTGGAATCTCGCAATCAGCCGAGACAATGATCGCAAAGATTCGAGAGCGCGAGCGAGAGGCGATTGCTTCCGTGGACACAACACACGCGACGAGACTCAAGAAAATTAATTCGGTTAAGAAGGAAGCGGAATCACTGCTCAAACAAATGATCCAAGCGGTTGCGTTTGCACAAAATCTGGTACAGAGAAGCTCAAGCTCACATATCATGCAAAACAAGGAAACTCTCAAACATAGATTTCAAGAGCTTCGTGACATTGAGATGCCAAAACACCTCATTCATCAAATTTACCGCGGCTTCCGTGAAGGGCTTGAGACTGGGCGATATCGCAACCGAGGGAATTGATGTGAGTCAATGCACTGTGGAAGGACTGGATCAAATTCTTCAGGCTGGTGTAGCAGCAGAATTGATATTATGCCCCAAAACACCTGAGCGAGAGATAAGCAACCAGCCTGATCTTAAAAATCAAATTGAAGTTCTCATTGAACCTACTAAAGACGTCACAAATGTGATTTTTAGCGAGAAAGGAAACGGTAAATTTAAGGTGAATTTTACACCAAAAGTGCCGGGCTCCTATAACATTAAAGTGAAGATCAACGGCGATAAACTTCCGAACTGCCCTTTTACTACGCAAGTCAAAGAACGCGAACTTGTTGTAGTCAGTGATTTAAACTTAAAGTTATTCAAACGAGATGAGCTTCACGCGCCAGCTAGAATTGCTGTAAATACGACAGGGAAGATTGCTCTAACAGATTACAAAGGACACTCTGTTTACATATTTGATAAAGAAGGCACCTGTTTAAGAAAAATTGGCAGCTAAGGACGAAATGCCAGACAATTTGACCGCCCATGCGGCGTTACATATTTAAATGATAACGAGATTCTGGTTGCAGATCAAGGGAATCATAGAATACAACAAGTAAATGTCCAGACAGGAACTGTTACGAAAAGCTTTGGAAAATATGGTGAAGGAAAGGGAGAGTTTTCCCAGCCGCTTGATGTTTGCCTGGATAATCAACACCGCATTGTTGTGACCGAGCTCGACAATCCTAAGATACAGGTCATGACACAAGAGGGTGAGACTATTACAATGTTTAGAGACAGCGGCCCAGAGAAACTCAATTATCCAAGAAGTTGCATTCCTTACAAAAACATGTTTCTTGTAGCTGATGGAGGCAATAACTGTATTAAAGTTTTCAATCAGTCAGAAACTTTCTTGTATAAGTTTGGAAAACAAGGAAATCAAGGTGGACAATTTAAATTGCCGCATGGTATGTTTCTAGAGAGCTCCAATAATCTTCTTGTATGTGATATTAACAATCACCGAGTTCAGCAGTTTTCTTTAGACGGTCGCTTAACAGGCAAAACTATCACTGATTTACCACGTCCTATTGGAATAGCAACAGCGCCAGATGAACGTATTCTCGTGGCTAGCGCAGCTAAGAAAGTCTACATATTGAAGTAGATGATTTACTCATCAGTATGAGTAGCTTAAACGCCTTCATAAACGAAAGAAGTTTTCTGTGGGATAAATAGCACGACTGGTTGACGCATGTCGCTGTATTTTTCACTTAAAAATCTTAATTTTCTTTCGCATCTATAGTTTGTCAAAGATTTCTCAGCAAGCATCAAGTTTTCACTCATCCGGTCTGGTGAAAAACTTTTTCATTCCTAATCTCATCTTTCGATCGCTTTCAACAACAACAACAACAACAACAACAACAACAACAACAACAACAACAACAACAAGAAAAGAAACAAACAAACCATAAATGTTCTTTCTCTTTAATATTTTTAGAGTGTGAGATTTAAATGGGTATTTTTCCATTTGATGCGTTTCCACAAAAATGCTAATATCGCTATTACAATGAAAAAGGACGACGGATTGATGTGCTCTCTCTGAGCAAGAGCAAGTCTAACAATCGTTTCAATTCATGACGGAGTTTTTAGTATTCTCGATGATTTTTCGGCTAAACAGCTTCCCTCTGCAAGAAAAAAATAATCTCTTCCATACGTTTTGTCAGTTGGGGTGCCACAGCGCGGAAAACCGTGGATCCTTTTTTCGCTCTCTGTCCCAACTAACTGAATGCCTGGAAGAGGCTTCTTAAAAAAAAAAAAAAGGCAAGGAAACAAACAAACAAGAAAAAGTACACTTTGGTCCTTAGGCTTTTTTTGTCACGTGTAAATAGTCTTCTAGGAGACAAATGTAGCTGTTTGAAGGGAGGGAAGGGGGAGGAATGGGCTTCAAACTGTCGAAGCTGCCTTTTCCTCGGTTATCAGCAACATATTAAGCAAGTTGCTGTCGAATGCCAGTAATGCTGCTAGTTTTTCATATCTTTTTAAATCTTATACGGAGGATTGAACTGGTATCATTTAGTCATTACTAGCGTTTAAGTTTAGATTTCATTGTAATTTGTGATTTATTATTGTAGAGCTTTTGCTTAGTTTTGTTTTAACTTTTTCCTTTATATAACAATGGATTTTTATTATTATTATTATTATTATTATTATTATTATGCTTTTGACAATTTACTGGTGACTGCCAGTAAAGCTTGAAGAGTTGAATCGGATTCAATATAATACAGATACTTGAACTTAAGTCAGGTCCATTGGATATCACTAGAAAGAATTTTTTCATTATTTTAATCTCATTGTAAATTTTTAATGACTTGATTTTGTTGTAGTTTCCGTTTCATACATTTACTCCTTTTTACCCGCTCTAATTTTCTTGATTGATTTACCGTTTGAATGGTTGATTAAAATTGTGATTTTTGTTATTTTATTGTCTGGTGTTGTTATATTTGATGTGCAATTTTGTAAGATGATTTGAGCCTTTTCCTGCATCAAGAGAGATGATAGAGTTCTTGTTGTATCTTGTTACGCCGTAGCATTCCATGTAAAAGTAAGCAAATGTTTTTATTGGAGATTATCGTAAAGGTGAAGGTAAACTTTATTAACCAGGATGGCCCATTCAGTAACAAGGCTGATCTCCAGAGGAACCCTGGACTAAAAATATAATAACTAAAAATACAAGACATCGTGATAATTTAAAAATACAAGATAAAGTTTAAAAAAAGTAAGATAAAGAAAAATGTAAAAGGTTTCTTACTATCGTAGAAGTGCTCGATGCAAATACATGCAGAGCGGAATACCATAATTAAAGATAGAGACCGTACGGACAGTTACTCGAGTTTCACGC
>Ga0126338_10002028_pt1 | contig 13661 bp, 8 predicted proteins | sample OrbCmetagenome_2_FD_92529 | JGI IMG/M metagenome (GOLD analysis project Ga0126338, IMG submission 92529) | Coral microbial communities from Petempiche,Puerto Morelos, Mexico - Orbicella C C metagenome | ecosystem: Host-associated > Invertebrates > Cnidaria > Coral | place: Petempiche,Puerto...
TATCTAAACTTGTATGTATGGAGGATATGTTCTTATTATGAGTTTGCCTGTGAACGCAAATTTATCCGATACTGTTTAAACCAAAATCCACCCCTAAATCTTCTTTTAAAAGCTCCAATTAAAAGCACTCTGCTGAACCTACAAACAGCAAAGGAAAGCAGCAAAGGAACTCCCAGAGTGCATTTCGCTTCCACAGGGGGATAAAAAGTGTACGACATAAGCACACGGACATAAGCGCGACAAACTATGCAAAATCTCTATCCAAAGGAATGCATGTATGCCAGCATAAAGCGATGGTGTCACACATCACGTCATCGCTTAAAAATCAGACGAGTGGAAAGATAAAGGCATTGGGTTTACTGATGATGCGATTGGGAGGAGGGAATAGGTGGGGTGGGGGGGGGGGTTGAGGGGAGGAGGCAATGTAAGAGGGTGTAGGAAGATTGTAAAGAAGTGTCTAGCAACTACTAACAGTAATTGCATGGGAAGTCCCACTCCAGGAATTGACATGAAACAGATTGAGACCTATTCTGGAGAAAAGAAAACCTCACTTGCTATACATACTGGGTTATTTTTGAATTTTCCAGCTAAGCCTTAACAGAAATGTGCAAGAACTTGGTAATGAGATTGAAGGAAAGCCAATGTCCCAAGTGCTGATGGCATCTTTGGCCGATGTTGGCTGGATAACTGATGATGACGACGTCATATTTTCTGAGCCTATCCCTGATGAGGAGATAATTCAAAATGAACACGGGAGTCCAGAAAAAGAAATAGAGACAATAACGGTCTGTGAACTACCTGCAGTTGCTGTACAGGAAACCACATCAAGCAACGAAGCTATGCAAAAAATTTCTGCTTTGGAGGATGAGTTACAGAAATTGAGAGCTCAAATAGCAATGATGATTGTTACAGCTCCGCAAAATCAAGCAACTCCATCCACCCCAGTGGGGGCACCAGCTCCCCCTCCCCCTCCACCACCACCTCCTCCCCCACCGACACCCATGTCAACACCTTTGAAGCCAGTTTCGCAGATCATTAGAGAGGTAAGTCACAGGCTTATAGTGACACTATATTGTATTCTAATGCCAGTATATATATTAGTAAATGTGTGAACTTTTTTGCAGCCAAACAATCCATAAATCCAGCAAAGGTACTTTAAATGTAATGCTAGGGTTCAAAATAATACTTTTAAAAGAAACTATTTTGTTTGTGTTACCAATTTCAATTTATATTGACTGAGAGCTTCCTGGATGAAATATATGTTTAATGTACGTTTTCTCAAACAGAACAGAGCGAAAAGGTTGTCACTTGCACCAGGGACAGGAATTAGTGAACATTCCGCTGGGGCCAGTTTGCCAAACATGACAGATGTCCTGAAAGGACTGGGGAAAGTAAAACTAAGATCTGTTGAGAGGTAAGTACTATCAATTTTGAGTATGCACATGTCAGACTCATACCAAGTTGCGTCACTTACTTGTGCTATAGTTTACGGGAATTACGGTATTTAGTGGGCTAGTGTTGTATCAAAAGTCGGAAGTACACATTAATAAGTGACGACTGGGTATGGGTTTGTGTCAGTTTAACATCACCGTGTAACCACTTCTCTCTAGATCACCAGGTGGCACACCCTTAAGGAAGCCCCCCATCACCACGGACGGCAGTGACCCGGCCTCAATCATTGCACAAGCCCTCAAGAAAAAGTTTGCACACAGAAGACGTCAAGAGGCTAATTCTCCAGGTACGCCATATTGTACATTATCAAGATTTTTTAACCTAGTACATAGCAGATGCAGGGTTAATATACAAACACACAAGCTCAAGGGATATGAGGAGCTCCCTTATGCATACCCCCCTCCAGTTACTTGCACACTTGATAATAGACCACTTTCGCATTTTCGGTATTGGACTGGAACTAGCTTGTAATGGAGGCTCATGCGGGGAAATATCATTACAAAGAGATTAAACTCATTTGCATTTGAAAAGACTCCCTGCATTAGCCTCAGCTGTAAGCTACCTCCAGGCCAATAGCGAGTCCCTTCACTTGAAAGCAATCTATCTATTATCTTAAACAAGGATGTCAAATTAATTACTAGATAATAATACTATATGCTGGGTGGAAAGGGTTTTTCACCAAGATAATTGGATCCTCTACTCTTGTAACCTGCTCACTTAACACTTCAATTTGTTATGAAAATTTTAAGAGAAGTTAGAAATTAAACAATAATGAGAAAGTTCAGGCTGATCAAATTCCAAATTGGTTCAACCAACAGTTGGTGGATTATTAGTTAACTCATGTACTTGTCAAGGGAAGTGAAGAATGTCAAGGCAGACAGTAGGTGCATAGTCACAAATCACTAAATGAATGTTTTGTTGTCTTTTGTACTGAAGATGCCAATAAAGAAAACAACAGTCCAGGATCACCATTTGGCACACCAACCTCCAGCCCCAACAAATCTGTGCCTGTAAGTATAGTAAAATTTACTATTAAATAAACACTAATCACGACTAGAACAGCCTGTCCTACCCTAAAATTCAACAGTCACGTTTTGGTGAGCAATAGATCTTTCTTTCCTATGTTCACTGGCTCTGTCACTTTACTATTTGCTTCCCTGACTCGAGTTCAAAGTACCTAACAGAAAATGAAAATATGATCGTTATTTGAATTTAAAAATCAAAAACTTTAATTTGATCGCAATCCCTTCTCAATTTTTCTCCAGTTTGGACCCCACCTGCTAAAGGCAACAAACAAGAAAAGACGTTCAAGTACTGGACTGAATCGAACAACAAAGCCTAGTCCACTGGTTGAAGTCTGCTGACTGGCTGAGAAGATTTTAATAAGAATTTACTTCCATCTTATCGTGTAATTAGAAGTGTTCAATTTTTTCTACCAAATGTTGCATTTTCCATGACAAGCATATCATGTCACCTCTGACTTTTATTCAGGTTGTACCTCAGGGGGTTTGAGGACACCCCTTGACCTGGCCCAGATTGGTGACAAATAATTAAGAGATGAAAACTTTGAACTATGGACAGTTTTAATTCCATGACATTAGACTTATTACCAAAGGACACCGGGTTGTACATACAAATTATTTAGTGCATTAAATTTTCATTTTTTATTCTCAAGGGGTGAAGGTTAAGTTGACACTACTGATAAACCAGTAAATTATAAATTAAAACGGTTTACTACTTACAAGCCATGTAAATAATATTACTAACAGCTTGTTAATTCCTTCAACTTCTCCTTATTCTTTATAGTGGAAACAAAATCAGGTCAGACAGGTTGTCCGAGTCTCCTAGTCTGATGAAACAAGATATGGAAAAATGCTCTTAGCTATGTTTAATCTCTTTTCTTGTAAATATGAATTTCAAATAAATTGGTGAAGCCTTGTGATCGTTGTCTCAGAAACAACCTTTATAATACGATTATTAATTGAGTAAGCTGCATTGGAGCTTTGGTGACAAAGTTTCGGACTTAAGTTACAGTGTTGCCACCAGCAACTTTCCTCATTTCCAATAGTAACAACATTGTCGCCTGCAATTTCATGCACCTTGCTGCCAATGATGTCAAAGGCAGATACATTGCCATTGGAAATGGAGCCAGTTGTCCATGACAACAACACAAGTTGATGATACAACCTGGTTACCAAACTTTTGTTGCGCCTTACTCGACCGATAATAGCAGTATGGCAATTATTAGCCCTTAACCTGAGACTGAGAAAAAAGTTTTTTGCTAAGAGAGAAGAGAGGAAAGGATGAGCAAATACCCAAATAGTCCTTGCACTTCTATTTATGCCTTGTTTTTGTCCCCAGAGCGTGTAATTCTTTTGGTCAGCACCAAGGATAACTTCTGACCAGTTTAATAGCATGAACAGGGTGCTCATTTTTGAGGGTCGGCCAATCGCATTTCAGTGGAAATCTGTGAATCCTACAAGACTACAGAATTATAAGTGGCCTTTTATTCAAGTCGCTGACCAATTGTGGTGCCTGGATAAACCAACTCAACCAAGCTGGAACATGAATTTCTATGATTCACATGTTATACCAAGGAGAGTGAAAGAAAAGAAAGCTACACTTGAACTCAGAGTTTACACATTTTTACTTCCAACAAATCAGTACTAACCAACAATATTCACATTACATTACAAATTTAATACTCGTGTTGGAAAACAGTTTTCTCTGAGTAACAGTCCACACATATGTACAGGTACAAAACCTATTTTTGCCAAGTATATATTATTCCTCGGTTGGAAGACGATAATTACTATACTTGTGTTTCAGCTTATGCAGTCACGCCCTTGTATCATTTTTTTTTTCCATTCTGCAGCCTTTCCACAGCAATAAGATAACACTTCACCCACATAATATTATATACACACAAGTTTTTTGTCATTGAGAAACACATAGTATTAGATAACTTGTACCAGAAGCATATCACCTAGGTGATATGCTTCTGCTTGTACTTCTAACTTACTTTTTCTCCTTGTATGTGATGCTCTTAATTTCTGCTGTTACGCATAAGCAGAGGATATTATAAAATATATTAAATTGGAAGAAATAACCTGAAGAAATGTTTATTAACAATACCAGTTGTAATATTTATTCTTCAAGTTCAGTTCAGGAATCTTTCCAAAAGTGAAAAGTCTGCACCTAGTCCTAAACCCACAAGATTCTTTCTAAAATATTGGATAAGAACAGGGAGAAGACTAAGTGATGCATTCTAATATTCCTTGTTCACGATTGCCTCTAGGAAATGGGTGAAATAAATTTATTTAATGTTATGAATGCAGCAAAAGCACATTATACCATTAAATATCTGTTTAAATATATTATTACCTTGGACAAAAGACCCTATAAATAATATCAACTTTTCTTCTCACATTATTATGTATTTCTAGTTACAAAGTATAAGAATATTGAATGCTAGGTGACAGTTACTAAACACCCAAGTTTATTAAAGAGGATAATGCATGTATGTTGAATAAAAGGCTCTCAGCTTGGCATCAGCTTACTGAAATGGATGATTTAAAAAAACCTTACTGCTGTTTAACCAAGGATGTTCATCGTTCCTTAATTCCCCTACAGACAATGAAGTGGTCAATTATATCCACCTGACAGTTAAAATCCAGTCCCGCAGATAAATAACTGTTCAGATCAGACAGGTTGTAAAACTACAAGGGTGGGAAGAAAGTCTGGGCTGTGTTGGATGCCAACATCGCACTGAGTCAGGGGTATAAAAAATATCTTTCTTCAAAAGTTAAATGTTCTTAGAGGTTGTGTGAGTCACCAAAACAGTACCAGATGATCAGTGCTCAACCAACAGCATGTTTTCTACCTCTTTAGAACTAAGATGACATAGTATGTAGAAATCTTATCTAAGAATCTAAACAGGTTCAAAAGATGTTTCTGCTTCAAGTGAGGTTTCTGAAAGTCTGCTGGCAAGGTTGGCAGGACGACTGTGTGATATGAAAAAAATTCAAAAATACAATAAATACAACTGTTAGGCTTGGCTTTGTAGAAGAAAACAGGCCAATGTTTAATGACATATAAGTCAGTGTGCCTTACAATAAAATTGCTGTAAGTGTGATATAAGGATACCTTCTTTCATCCATGAAGCGCTGTAGGACTTGGTCAGGGTCACCCTGTAAGCTGCCCCACCCTCCTTGGCCTCCTCCTCTTTGGATCAGTTCAAGTCTTCTTAGTCTTTCTTCATTTCTGTTTGCCACTTCATCAACATTAAAACTGGTGACTGAATTCAAGGAAAAGCCACCAGGTGTTGGAGGTTTGTAGGTGTCATGAGGCTAAAAATAAAAAATAATAACAATACTTAACAATATTCAGTAACAAACTCTTCGTCCTGGGCTGTCACCTGACTGATCCTGAGAGCTATGCTGACAGGGACCCTGGAGTAGAGGTGCTGGTCTAAGAAAGAATAATAAATTATTCCCCCAGTCCTTCCAATCTGGAGGTTGAGTGATACACGGGCTACTCAAAAGAGAACCTGATTACTGCAGAAGTGTAGCAGCTCTCGTAAATTTGTAATTCTTTTCATTGTTAGCAGCTGTTATTGTTTCGGGCTAGGGGTATCATTCCTACTGTCTATTCTATTGTCCTCTGAAAGGGTATCAAGCCATTCATGTGAGACCATACAAGAGCTGCTACCTGACCCAGTTAATGAAACCTCAGACAGGCAAGGAAAGTGACCAGCCACTCCTTGAAGCAACCATGGAACCTCATGTAAATTACAGTGGAACCCTGTTATCCTTTCATCAAGGGGGGACAAAAATCTGGCCGTACTAACGAGGTGGCCACATTAAAGAGGTTCTTTAAATAAGAAAATGACTGACTGAGCTTTCTTTCAGGCCAGAATAAAGTGGCCATAATAACAAGGTGATCGTAAGGCGGGTTTCTACTGTATATACTAATTCAGTGGAAAAAATAAATTGAAGTAAAAGCCAATGTTGGTGTCCACAAGCACGTAATTGAGAGGACTTGTGGTTGGGACACTGGTGTTTGCTACTAAAAAACAGACTCTTGAGCAACTAGTCTATTATTTCTTACCCTAGGATTTCTTGCCATTTCTTCAAGTTGTTTCCATCGCCGCCTCTCTCTAGCAGAGGATTGCCTTGGCCTGGATGACATTTGCTCGATTGGTAACATTTGCTTTGGGTCATCAACAACAAGAAATTGACTTTCTGATTCTAGAAGGGAGTCACGGCTTCCTGGACGTCTTGAAACCTAATGAAACAGGGTACTTTTTGGTTAAAAACAAAATTTAACATCAAGTACACATGGAACCCCTGTCAATCTGACCACTGACCACCCCTAAATAATGGTCAAGGTACTAACTTAAAGGAGACTCAATTTGAACACAAACCTACCAGGTAAGGCTGTCCAACTCTGGGAGACTGTTTATTATGTCTGTTGGGATCTGCCAGGAATTGAACAAAGGTAAAAATCCTACACTCTGACCTTGTCCAGTCAAGCTCTACTTGACAAAGTTAAAATTATTTCTAAACTAATGGGCTTTCCTCTAAAACTGTTAATTTCATTTCTAATTTACTAATATTTTCAACACCAACTTGGAATCAATGCCCCTTTAACAGGTGTCAACAGCTGCCCACACCTTACAAATTACTTACTTGTGACATAAACAAAGCTGCCAGACAGACCTCAAATGCAACTTAATTTGACTAAGAATAGCTGAATCAAAGCTTACTGGAAGCAACCAACGACTGTTGACAACACTACTTTTCACTAGACTCTGAAGATCACTAAGTCTTCTGCTCAGGTTGTAGAAACTTCAGCCACCATAAATACACACACCCAGACAATCACACTAAATGAACTAATAATTTCCTTGCTCACTAAAATTGGTAACAAAAGAATACTTGGGTAACTCAACAAACATGTAATTACCAGATCTTAATGCTGCCAGTTTGTCTTCTTGTTCCCTGCCGCAACAACAACATCTTTATTCACTTGTACATTTACAGTTTTACAAAAATATATATAAATAGAAGGACAGAAAAAATGTACAATTTGAGTCTAGAGTACGCACTTTTGATTGTGTTTCAGCCACAAAATTTTACTTGAGGGCCAAAGTGGCCCCTGAAGATCTTTTTAGGGGCCAATTTTTTAGGAAAGGGGCCACTAAATTGAAAGCTACAGAAGCAAAAAATGCATCAGGGTACCAAGGAAAATAAAGCAGTTTATTAGGATCTATGATAAAACTTAATAGTAAGTGCATTTTGAAGGATTTCTACTTAATAAAGTTTCTTTTGAGTCAGATACTAGTATGAAGGATCTGTACATTACAAGAGAACAATCTTTATGCCTACACGATGTAGTCAATGATCAAGGGTTTGCAATGCATTAAAGGGTGATTTCAAACATGGTCAGCCATTTGGAAGTTTCCCGATATGAGAGAATCAATACAGCAAAGCAAAAGGAAGGATTGACTTCTTTTCTTTTGTTGAATGTTTTAGAAGCAAAGACCTTTCAATATGATTTTTCTAGAAGGACATAATGTGTGACAAAATAACTGTTATTGATCGTCAACACAGAGAAATGTAGTTGCCATTATGCCGTATTATGGCAATTAAACCAGAATTTTTGGTAGCCAAGGATGAAATGCTTGTTGCATTGGTGACTGTATCAATCACAATTTCAAGTCCTGGGATGGTTTTTAAAATATTATGCCTGTGTTAAGCCTGCAGTCTTGTAAAAGCAAAGGGCCAAATTGGCCCTTTTTTCATTTTTCTGAGGGCCATCTCTGATTGTAACGCAGGATTTCCGCAATGGCGTGCTCCGGCACAAACACTGATCTGATACGTACAGATTTTGTCTAGATGAATATCTGGTATTGTATCCGTTTACTTAACTGGTGTAGAAGAGAAGATAGACAGACCATCTTTCTTCAGTATACAATATTATAATACAGTACTACAGTTTGTACTTCCTTTCTAAAAGTCAAACAGCGTTATATAAAAGTACTTTGTCAGTACACAATTCAAATTGCAAGTCTGCATAATGGGCCAGTTATCCAACTGAGACAATTTTAGTTTGTATAGCATGATCGTCTGGGTGAGGGAAGCTCTGAAAAAAACTGTTGTTGGTGACTGACATTTCGGCAACCTGAACAGAAGTCGTCTTCAGACTCTGAAGATGACTTCTGCTCAGGTTGTCAAAACGTCACTCACCAACAACAGTTCTTTTCAGAACTACCCTCACCTGGATGATCACATTATACAAACTACTGATACTCCTGGGTTCAAACCATTTACTATGAGACAATTTAATCCATCTCAGACAAAAAATTCTTCCCTGGTATAAATTCAGACTCAGATAATTCATCTGCAGCATAAATTCTGCCATTCTTTATAGAATGACATTACACAATCCTCACATGAGAAAGGCCTGCTGTTGAAGATCCAACACACTGCTGGTAGAAACTGGATCAGGAAACTTGCTTCTGAACTCCTCCGCAAGAGAAGAGGTTTCTTAGAAACAAAAGAAACAGTTTATAACTCTGTGATATGCAATGCCTAACTCACCCACTCATTTATTAATTATCTGTGGCACGAGTACCAAATAAATGACCATTTTCAAGAAACAGTGTGCAAAAATGTGTTATTTCACAGCAAATTGTCTTCCACTATACATTGCTGTAAACATTCTTTAAGTGACATACCGATAATCATTTGATTTTAAAATAAGTTATTACTTGTTCTTAAGTTTTTTAGAACACAATCAATAAACAGGTATTCCTGGATCAATATAGACTTTCATTCAAGAAGCAGTACCACGGAAAAAAAGTCTAAACAGTTTATTTGTCTGGTTGGATACCTGTCAGTTTTATTTTTATAAGATGAACAAGAGCACTTTGTAGCAGGCAAGAACAATAAATCATTTTGCTAGTAAGTGGTTGACTTAACGAAGGACACATCTCTGCAGGTAATGCAGACTTGAACTGAAACTCAGATTAAATACCTTCATATTTCATCCTGTTAAATTCATCAGCAGCAGAAAAGCCCTTAAAAAGTTGAAAATATCAAAATTAATAATCAACATGACAAATTTCTGTATGAAAAAAACTAAACTAATTAAAACTGAAACTTGGGCCATTTAATGTATTATGTGTTGTTACACGAAATATCCATACCCCTCCTATGCAGGTTTTTTTGTTCAAACCTCCTCCCCCCCAAAAAAAAAAATCCCTCCTGGATTCCAGTTTTGGTTCATACTTTCCTTTAAAAGTTTGGCTTTTGAGACTTCCCCCTCTCCCCCTTAGAATTTTCAATAACCCTCCTAATAGTTGGTATCCACACATAGCAGAAATATACCTCGGTATCTTTCTTCACCACTGCAGTTTTGTTGGCAAGTGCTCTTTCAAACACCTGGACATCTCTTCTTCCTCTGAAAAGATTAAAATAACGCCATGGTTATACCATGAGATAATGCCCCCTGACTGGGTACATGAAGACTACTTTATCAAGACAGGTAGCCTTTAACAAATTAATACATTTACTTCTTCTCATATAAATTACAGTTAGTTATTTATTCTTTAACATTTTACTGTAAACAATTTCTGTACCTTCTACTTCCAAGGTCTTCAGGAGCATGCTGCATCTCAGAATAATTTGTCTGTGACAGCAACAAAAAGAAATGAACAAAAAATATATATTTAAGAAAGATTATAAAGTTGTAGAAGCATGGAGGAAGGCTACATGGACTTTTCATGGTATCTAGTAAAAGAGATCTGCTTCTAGTTTCTCTTCATAATATTATTAATCTTTAATCAAGTATATAGGCTACAAAATAAATATTAACTTGGAAATGACCACAACATAACAATGAAATTGAATTCTTCTTATTAACACTACATGGACATGAAATGTACAGGGTCCATACGTTCATACTGAGGTTTTGGAAAGATTGAACATACCACTGCAGTTGAACGATCCATTTGTTGCTGAACTCTTTTTTCTTCATTCTTTAGTTGCTGTCTAAGTGCTGTCAATTGACTCAGTACATCCCTGTCTGCTGTTCCTCTCCTCGCAGCTTCTTTGAAATATCAATCAGATACAAATTAGTGTTTGACACTTACTGGTCCATTTTCATCTTGCAGGCATTTAACACCAACTGAAGGTATATGTTCATCAAACCTGACAAAAAGTACTTCTAAGACAGATATTGACTCAAATATTACTGTTTCTCAATCTTTTAAATCGTTTCATCTTGACTGGGGAAAGGTACAATGGAACCCCGTTAATACGACCACCTCTGGGCCATGGAAAATTGGTCACATTAACGGGGTGGTCGTATTAAAGGGGTTCTTTAAATAAGAAAATGATTGACTGAGCTTTTTTGGGGGCCAGAATAAAGTGGCCGTAATAACGAGGTGGTCATTTTAACGGGGTGGTCGTAAGGCGGGGTTCCACTGTACTTCGATTTGGGTTAAGGGATGACTATAGAGGAGCAATCAGAGCAAATGCTAAACAACAGAGGTCATAAAAATTGTACAACAATAGGGAAAGGAAAATTATTGTGCCTTAGCCTGTATAGCTGGTGGTTTTCTGTGGACTTTTGTAGCACAGAACAAGCAACAACAGCAAACTTGTGAAAACAGAAAGATGCTTCATTCTCTTTTCACCATTCTTCCTGTGGCTTCGCCACATGTTCCACGACATGTAACCCAACTAAAAAAATCAACCGAAACCACCAGCTACACAGGCTAATAATTCGTGCCTGAATGACATGAGACAATGGAATGACAGGCCATTAAGGCTCAGCTTTATTTTTTTACTATAACTTCACTTTGTAAACAGTAAGTAAAGCAGTTCTTGTCCTTACCTAGCTCATGTAAGGGGTGAACAGGTGGAGGTGGACCAGGAGATGCTGCAACAGGACCTAAATATACAAACAACAGTAATTCCTTAATGTTCTAATGCAAACCCTGCTAGGCCTTTAAGAGATTTCTGAAGAGTTTTGTTGTCTTGAAGAAAACTAATCTAAATTATTTCTACACAAAAATTCCCTTCTCAAACTACACAGGTCCAATTGGGGCTGAAACAACACTGCATTCCGATCAATAATATTCTGTTACATGCAATTCAGAGGGGTAGGCATCTCTTAATAGCACAAGATTACAACTTCCGTAAATTACTACTAATTTCTGTGACTGTTTTCACTACTTCTACACTGTGAGCAGAGTCTCAGAACTTCAATCTTCAAGGAGATTCTGCTAGCAAGGTACCTACTTCTGCTGATCACAATAGAACATAATTCCACTGCATATCATGACAATGCAAAATTAAAAAAAAAATGGTCTAGTCAACCTATGTATCTTACAGTTTCTTCTCACCTTGTGAGGTTTGCTTGTTAGCTATTGTTGGAATGGGAGGTGAATTAGACCTGAAATCAGTCATATCTTGACCATCCTCCTAGCAACAGGAAAAAAACTGATTAAGTCTTGATGTCAACAAGTCTCCCCACCCTTTTCTCATAGTATCTTATTCTGGCCGCCTGTGCTTTAACCCTTATAACTTTTTCAACTATTTTTTTCATTTCATGTATTTCTTACTTAGAAATAAATTCAGAAATTTTTGATAATGTTTTGTCTACAAGGATTAAGCATACCATTTTTTGCAGGGGGAGAGGACATGAGTGGGGGAAGCTGCAAAGAAACCTAGAAGAGGAAACCTAGTGGCTGCAGTCTCTAGTAAAGAAAATAAAAAATGGAATGGCTGGCCAAACAGGTTAATAGTACCACTATGGCAGAATTATAATACTCTAATCCCTCAGTGGAAATTCTCTTTATTAGTTCATTTATAGAATGTTTCACTTGGACAACTGAACTGCAGCCAGACTAGTGTGATGTTTAATCTTAATGCAACACTCAAAAATGTGCATTTTTCAAGTCTTAATGTTCATATTATGTTGTTCAGATTTTAAATGAAATTCTTCTGCTTCAGACAACTTGATTTAAAAGGTGCATGGTTGAGAAAAATATCTTACCATTAAAATAAGCCTCTCACAAGTTTTGGTTCAAATAAAGACTATCTGTGGCCTTAACTGAAGAAATGCTATAACACACTATTACCTCCATTTTCTTTTGCACAGTAGGAATGGGAGGAGAGTTAGTTCTTGCTTGTGTTGAGGATCCCTAAAGTGGAAACATGAAATCAAAATAACACTTAAATTGCAAAATCATTACAAGAATTTTTAATCTTTAATCATTATTTATACACGGTAAAAATTCATCAGGTACAATAAATTCCAATAAAATGTCTACGATCCTAAACCTAAAATTCTAATCCTAAAATTATATTAATTTACGACAATAATATTCTTATAAACCTGATTTCCATGAATGCTGTGTGTTTAAAAATGATGATAACGAAAGCGTTTAAATTGATTTAATGAGCCAAACTCTCTAATGTTACAGGATAAGCTGTTCCAAAGGGTTGCACCGCTGTAACTAAAACTATTTTTCATGTAGTTAGTTCTCGGAAAGGGAACTACAAGTTTTGTTAACCAAGTCCCTCAGTCTGTCAGAGCATAATTTGATTCATTTTGCGTTACATGATTGCTACTGATGGTGTGCAACTGTCCAGTTTAATCTACCTATATATTAACTTGTTGTAACAAATGGAAATAGTGCACTAAAAAAATTCCAATACAATTTCTAACTTCAAATTTTGTTAACTGGGGCAATGTATTTAGCAACTGGACCAGAATCTGAGAGAAATCAAACTGGTGATTTCAACCAGAAATAACTTGCCTGAATACTCCCTAAATTGTACTCCAGTCTGTCCACTTCTGCCGTTCCAGAAAATATCCATACCCTCCTGGATGAGGGGTGGTTGGGTGAGAAGGGGGGTATCAAAACAAAAAGCCTCCCATGGGAGGGGTAGCGATATTTTCTGGAGCAATATACATATATCACACTATTCTCTGAAGCTCACTTGATTTGTAGCGGCTTTCTTAGCAGCCATTTCAGCATCAAGTTTTCTCTTCAGCTCAGTTTGCCTTTGTTCTTCCATTTCCTTCTTTTTCTTCTCTGCTTCCCTTTTCTTTGCTTCTTGAGCTTCCTTAATCTGTTCATTCTTAAGCCTTGCCTATGAAAAATATACCACAGAAAATCAGGATGTGCTAAA
>Ga0126338_10002029_pt1 | contig 13660 bp, 8 predicted proteins | sample OrbCmetagenome_2_FD_92529 | JGI IMG/M metagenome (GOLD analysis project Ga0126338, IMG submission 92529) | Coral microbial communities from Petempiche,Puerto Morelos, Mexico - Orbicella C C metagenome | ecosystem: Host-associated > Invertebrates > Cnidaria > Coral | place: Petempiche,Puerto...
TTATTACCTCCATTTTGAAATCGCACAATTTAATCCCTCAAATACAGGATTTTGGTCATTACCAATATTTTATTGATCCAGAGCCGGTTTGTTGAAAAAGCAGAACCGGAAACGCTTTTACATGTCATTTTGTACGCAGAACAGAAAAAGATGCGATTAAGCGAAAAAAATAGTGCGATTCGTGAATTAATCGCACTGCTGAGAACCAATCCGATTGCAAGGACCACCAGTGATTTCAAAACGGAAGTAATAAAGTTAGTGGGTTTAATATCACTAAAGCGCCTTAACGTGTCAGAAACACGTCATACCGTGTCAAAAGACGCCTTATCGTGTCAGAAACACGACTTACCGTGTCAGAAACACGCGTCATTTCTGCTACAGATTTCAAGGCACCATTAAACCAATACACCGCTTTATTCGGCTCAGATAGTTTGAGATACAAATTCCCCAATGACTCCTGTATATCACAGAGCAAGTAAATGTCCTTTACTGAAACGACAGGATATGCCATTTTGTAAGCGTTCAAGAGGAGATTCTGGGCCATAACATCATGCCCATTTTCCGCCAGAAAGTTTCCTGAAAAGTAGTGAACAAGCGCTACTTCAAGTTGAGAAAATTCCTCGTCGCTGCTCTTACGGCACAACTCGTCAACGGCCGAGAATTCTCTGGTTTTTGAAGAAGCAGATCTGACGTCTCGTTCTGTTGTTTCCTTTGATTCGCTTTGTAATCTCTCTTCGGCCTTAATGGCCATTTGATAGAGAATCTCTTCAGGTTTACGGTTTGCCTGCTTCAAAACACTCCAGTATGAGAACAGATCGATCCTTCGTCGTTGCTCGCTTTTCAAACTCACGAGCTTTATAAACACTCTCGGTTCACAAATTGTTTTGCTCAGTGCGTCCATGTTTCCACTCATCTCCAGTTGCCATGGTAACTCGTCCACCATGCGCCCGGATGAAGGTTGTTTGGAAAAGACACTTGAGAGCACAGTGTGACCCTGTTGCTTCTGTCGTTCCCAGTTCTCTTGAAATGCGGGTGAAACCGCGCGTTCTTGGGACGGAGAGGTGAGGTTACCCAGCAACGCAATTTCCACGGTACCGCGGACAGACTGGTGCGGAAAGGTAAACAACCCAGACGGCATTTCGATGAGCGCATGCTCCGCGATCAAACGAAGCATTTCCCAATGCGCCTTGGTCACCTCGTAGTTCTTTATGTAGCCCATGACTTGGAGAGCGCCTAGAGCCTCGCTTTCAGATAATCCCTCACGTGACAGAGCAAAGAGCCTCAGCACATCAGCCACCCAGCCACTGTTCATACGATCACGTGATACCTGCGCCTTAATGGCGGGAACAGGGCTGCGCGAAACCGCTGGGCGCAACCAGCCGTATTCATGAGTCCAACGACGAAATATCAAGCTCCACAGATCGAAGAGAGTCGGCGCATGAACGTACGACTCTAGCAACCTGTCCGCGTTCTTGTGCGCGCCCAAAACACGCAACTCACAGGAAAGGGCGACGTAAAACAAGGGAAGGTGTGCCAGATTGGAAGAAGTTATCCTTGACAACCGGGTCGCGTCCAAGAACTTGTAGTTGGAGCCAACATACTCTTTCAGAAGATCATTCTTGCCTCTAACATCAAACAGCCGGGGCATGTCAATACAATAGGCATCCCTCCTTTGCGACAGTGCGCGGTAAGTGATGTCCGCTCTGGCCGTGGTGACGATGATTCTGCAGGAGACTGGGACTGAGGACGGCAGCCATTGCATCCCCTTGACTTTAAACGCGGCAACATCTAAAGCGTGTCCCAAATGATCGGCCCCGTCCAAGACGATTACAGAAGGACCTAAGGAGATGGCCGCTCTGAACGCTTCCACCACTCGAGTGAAGTCGCTCAGGTCCTGGTTGTCCGCGAGGTCATCGACGTCAGAATCAAGATACTGAAGCCGTAGTTCGCTTGTACAGCGGCGCATGAAGTTAGCAATGTCACTACTGCCCGAGTCGCAGCCGACAAAGTGGGAAATGGTGACGACCTGGGGATAGCTTGAGGTCAACTGTTTCAGCCAATGAGCTACGAGGGTAGATTTACCACAGCCGCTCTCACCTGAGACACAGAAAGAAGCAAGCAGTAGTTTGAAATACATGTGGGAAATGACACAAATTAAACAAGCTACGAGTACATCCTTTCGACTGTAAATTAAAGAAAGTTTCTATAAAGAAAACGAGAAAATAAAGAACTTGTATGCTCACAGCTGAAAAACAGAAGGCTTGAAAAAGTTACCAGAAGCCGCCAAACAACTTCTAATGATGCACATAAAAGATTCAATTTATGTACCGCTTGTTTTGCTACCTCATGGAAAGAACAACCGGAAGTAGCGCTATGAAATGTCTGAAAGGTCTAAAAGCAACGAGGATCTTTAATTTCAGAATTTTACAGGTAGTATTTATTGTAATTTGAACAACATTGAAACATTCAGAGTTCAGTCGAGCCAGGCCTATTTTCTTCGAGTCTTCAAATCACTATACAATTGATCATGTGACTCCCTTCCACAGGCCTTTCCAGGAAGACTGGCAACTCAAACGTGGACGAAACGCCGCTATTTGTAGCCGTCAAGGTATCTTTTAGGATCTTTTAGGGTTGCTTGCGATTAGAAGTAATAAAAACTGCTGTTATGTTCGTTTTAAAGTGGTATCTTTTAGGGGTCAAATAAAGCTCGCGTCACGCCCAAATTGGTCTCATTTTGGGGTTTAATTCAAATTTTCCGCCGCGCATCCTCAACCTTTTCACGTAGGAGTCTCCCAGGGGTTTCAACGCCCCGGGGACAGGGACTCCCATATAAAAAGGACGGGGGTGCCCGTCGGAAATTTTGAAAAGAACCCATAAGAGGTACTAAGATCCTGTTCTGTGGGCGTGGCTAGAAATTTTTATCATCCCTAAGAGGTGCTGATTCTAAAACAACACATAATCCCCTGTTATGTTTTTTTCCGACATAATACCCTAAATGATACCGGAAAAGCTCCAGCCGTGGACCTTTTGAGGCTGAACACCCTAAGACTAAAGAGGCAACAAAACCGCTTTTTAAAAGGGATGAAGAACACCTCAGTCCTTTTTATCTGTGAGTCCTTCCCCCGGGGGTTCAATGGTAGATCTTCTGCACACACATACCAGCTATCACCAACACAGGGGGCAATGTTTCCTTGTCACTGCCAGGAAGACTGGTCATAAAAGTGCCTAACACCGCAGCTGGTACCACCATGCTTGTCTTTCTTCTAATTCCCTGGTCCACTTCAGCATGAACGCTTAGCACCTCAAGCATCTCTCTTATCCTTGGTGTCTTGACGAAGACTTGGCGTCGCGCCATTGCAAATGCCTCATGAGCGGACCACTGACGGAAGACTTCTGACTCTGTGCTGGAGAATACGAGTGGATTGATTGGAGGGTACAGCAAGTCAATGACTGCTGCCCAGTCTTTAATCAACAGGTCTCCAAGCTCTTCCAGGGTGGTAAAATAACGCACAGGCAACTCTGATATGAAATAGAGAAATATATACCAGTTTGTCTTGCTGACTTGCATTTCTTTGAGGAAATTTCCATAGAAATAGTAGAAGTGGCAAAAAGACAGACCAAGCAAGATTTTCATTAACGTTTTCAACAGGAGGGCAACTGGTTTTCACAGGTGGGCAAAACTTTTTGAACTGAACTTCTTTATAAGAAAAACTTTCCTCCAGATGGTCAAACCAGGTGAGCAAAACCATCCTCTCAGCCTGTCAATTTGTCTGGTGCCCACAGTGCCACGTCAGTTATATGAAATGGTTTCCAGTCCTTTTGAGCCCATTTTAGTTTAGAAATTTAAGGTGGCTCTGAAACCCTTCTGATGACTTTTAAACCTTGAAACAAGTTTTGTCTAAACACTCAGCCCCCAAGAAATTCACCCCCTCCCAAAACCAGAAACATTAATTATGGCCCAGAATAATTCTCCCACATCCAACCAATGGCCTTACAATCAACACATCAGTTATTCAAGACTGGGTTACAAACCTGTGTCGATGGTCTGCTGTTTAAGTTCTCTTAGTTTCCTTGCAGCATATTCACTCTCAGGTTTATAAATAGACAAAATACTGTCTTGCTGGCAGGGCTCAACATCCTGAAGCTTTTCTTCCACATGGGCGGAGTTGCGGAAATAGAAGTAACCATAGTCATATTTCTTACGGAAGGAAGCCTGCACAATTTCCAACTCAGTGATGCTGTTATATCTAGAATGCAAAATGACCCAAGATAAGAACCGTGATCAACATTTTATTAATCAGTTATACAAAAATAACTTATTAGCGGGGCACCATAACTATAGGAACAGAATCAGATGCGTGCATAGAAATAGAAACCCATGCAACTCTTTTCTCATGGTCAACATGGCCAACAGCATGGATCGTGGGCGGTGCGCCCAACAACGACGACGACATCGCACTACATGGCGGCCATACTACAGCTAATACCAAGTCATGCAGCCTTGGTTTACAGCATGCATATTGGACATCCATGTTATGGTTAATTGACACCTGTCAAAATAGGGTATCCACTGACCAGTATCACGTGACCATATCACTGGCTCAAGTTTAGAGCTCATCGAGACCACAGGTTTTTTTTTAAGTTGACCGCTCACCAAGTGCTGGTTTTTGGATTGGATCGTGAGCTCATGTTTGGTTAACTTGTTGTAATCAAGGCTGGATTGTTCAGTGAACAGTGAACACTTACAATTTGTGGAGAGACTCCAAAGCACAACCAACAGTGAACTTCTCTTAACCTGGGGTCTTTTGTTTTGTGTACTTTGAGATTATAGAAAGCCAAACAAAAAACAGAAAATCTCTCCGCAAAGTTACAAAACTCAAATGAGACTTTTCAGGCTTTGAAAAACCCGGTCCCATAGCTCCACTTTTAGGCTTGGCTAAATCTATATATCATATTGTATGTTGTACAGTGCCAATAAAACGTATGATTTGGTAAAATATCCTACTGTTATGTAGTTGAGATGAGAACTTTGGCATTACAGGAGTTCTGGTTTTTGAGCCAATTTGGTCTGAAATAAATAGGTAGTCAAGAGTATACATGAACATTTTGACCATTTAGGTATGAAATAAGTTGTGACTGGTTTAGTCTGGTCATTAATTATGTAAACTATCTCAGTTTATCACTGTTGTCATTCATGTCTTGAACTTTAATATGCCTGGTCTGAAATAGTGTAATGATTTTTGGGCCAGGTCTCAAATAGGCTATGTAAACAGACATACACAATGTATTGTGTTGTTCCAGAAAACATCTACACCCTGCCCATGAACTGCACCCCTACCCCTCTGGAAATTCCAGTTTTGGTTGATACTATCTTAAAAAACTTTGGCTTTGAGATCCCCAGGGTGGGTATAAATATACTCTGAAACCACACTTTGGGTCTGAAATAGGGTAAGTTCACCTAACCTTAAGCTGTCTGTCAATTTCTAGACAGCCACTGCGCTGTGGCCAATCAGATAGCAATTACTAGAGACAATTTCATGGCCTCTTTGAGGGAGAGATAATAACCTTGTGTTCATCATGTGATATGTGAATTAAAATCACCACATGTTCTCCTCTTCAAGAACCCAAGAATGCTTGCTAACAGAGTATATATGTTTGTGTACAGTACTTTCCAACTTTATCCTTACAGTTAACCAAGGGATCGATTCCAGGGAATGCTGGTGATCTATGTGCATAAAACCATACCTGTTCTTGTCTTCAAGAACTTAAGAGAGCTTGATAGCAAGCTATGTTTGTGTATTTCCCAACATATCCCCACGGTTACCCCGTGGATGGTTCCCTGGGGGAAAAGTGGTGGTAATGTCTAATGGTATAAAAAGCCCTTCATGTTCTCCTCTTCAAGAACCTAAGAATGCTTGCTCGCAGACTATGTTTGACCATGTTTGTGTACCTGTGTACAGTACTTTCCAACATATCCCTACGGTTAACCCAGGGATCAATCCTATGGGGAGAGCCGGTGATATACGGGATATGTGCATGAAGCACCTACCTGTTTTCCTCTTCAAGCACCCAGTCGTACCCACATGCTGCAGCCGTCTCGAAGTTCCTGTCCAACCATTCCTCTGTAGCGGGGTCCTTCTCTTCCGACTCAGCAGCCCGATGGACCCCGTACCTGTCCCCTAGCAAGCAAATGAAAAACGGAGCACACCTACCGATACTATCCAAACACATGCGGAGGACGTGTTCGTTATTTTGTTGAGATTGACTCTTGTTCCAACGTAAATCTACGGGTATGAAAGAAGTTCCTCGCTCTTTGCATATTCTGTTCAGCTGAGGGAATATTCTCTCTTGCAAGAAGTCTCGCTCGGTGTGGAAATCTCTGAACGTGGAACACACGAAAGGACGAATTATCTGTCTTCGCGCTGCCTCACTTCTCGCCGTGGACAAACTCGATCCGTCTCGCAGTTTCGGCATCGATCGCGAAAAAATTACTTCTAATAAAAACTATCGTATCCCTACTGTTAAGGTGAATAGGAAGTAGTTACAAAAACGACCTTAAACGACTTTATCATGAGTCAATAACTGCGTTCTCGATTGGCGGTCTTTGTTCCCACGAAAACATAACAAGCTCCAGGAGCAACGAGAATATGCTAATTGCAGCAGAGAGAAGTCTGGGTACTAGCCAAACCAAAACACGGACAGGGGAGGGTGGAGTGTTAACTCGAAAGAAATAAAAATAAATAAAATAACTTTTTTTGTTGGCGTGCGTTCACTAATTTGGTCTCTAGAAAGGATTTTTAACAATCACTCACAGAAGTTGGTCACCAGTTCATTTACGAGACTTTTTTTCTTTCAAAAACTGGGAGATACTTTGGTTAGACCTCACCCGGACGGGGGAGAATGGACCTGATGGGCTTGGCTACACAGCAGTAGCGTGACAGCGCCAAGATTCACGTCTCCTGTCGAAGTTCTGTAATGTTTTTGCCGGTTTATGAAATGAAATCACGCTTCTTTCTCCATGTGAGGCCGATTATTACTAGGGTTTGGCGTTCTGCTGCGGGTCTTCTATTACTGTTCAAAGACTGGTTTTGTGAGGTACAGTTGAAAGAGGAAAACGTGATGTGATCTAAAATTTGAAGGCTGGAAGACAGTCACGAAACACAGCTGAGAAAAAATCAAGATGGCAGACGACAGTGTGGTATGTGAACTTCCATACCTACATAAGCTTACTATTATTTTGACAAAGCATTTTGCGAGAAATGTCTGTTCATGTCTGTTGGGAGATCATTGTTAGTGCTGGGACTGATAGAATCATTAACCCCCGGGGCAGGGGGGTTGGGGGAGTACTCTACAAAGTTTAATACGGAGGGGCTCCACCCCAAGGTATACCATTTTGACAGAAGGGGTACCCCTTTCGGATTGTTTTAACACCAAAAAAAAGTCTTCTTGTTATTTTCATGTTGTGCATGAAAGTAAATGATCCAGCCATAAAGTGGGTCTGTTCAAAATCTTTTAAAAGGACCTTTAAAAATAACTCAATGACAGATTAATCCCTACCATTCCATATACCTCAATTTTTTTAGCTCCCTTAACTCTTTTATATATCTGAAGCCTAAGGGTTATAGGCCATTATAGGGAGTACTCCCCCCCCCCCCAGGCTTAACTGCTTATAGAATTGCTTGATGTTTTGCCATTTTCTTTTTCAGTCAACAAGTGTGAACTCACATAGAACGACGGCCCTCTTTCACTCAAAACCATTCAAGATGATTCAAGGCAACTAAAGCCTTCTGGATCTCTTTTATTATTTCTTGACTCAAGTGCACAAGTTCAATAATATAGCACATGATATAAATGCAGGCTAAATTGCAATTTATAGAGCGATTGTGCTTATAACTCACTATGCCATATCTTCCTGCAAAGTCATCTTTTTGACACATCTTGACTGGCGTGAGTGATCAGTGATGAAAGAAAGTCTGCATAAGGAGGCTAGTCCAACCACAGATTACTTTCCTCGGCTGGCTTGATGAAATGTAGTTTATCAATAATGTCATCCATTTATTCAAACATTTTAAATATGTAATCTACAAAATGATATATCTTTCAATTTTTTTCTTTAACTGAAACAAACTGAACATGGCTTTAATTTAAATGAATATTTAAATAAGTTCAAACCTTACTTTACAAGTGGCTTTTCTCTTTTCCGGAAGATGGTATTTCCTGGCTTTATAGTGGACCAATACCTTCATTTAAATTTTCAACGCTTTTTTGATACCAAAAGTAAAACTTAACTAAATTTACACATCTATTTACAACATTAATCTTTGGGAAAATTCCTCTTGGATCATCCGGATTGAGATCAGTGATCAAAGATCACTTGGCACATCAAAGCAACTGATGAATCCTGGTCGAGAGTGGATTCAGCAGTTCCTGTGACACACTATGATCTGAATCAGGTCTTCATTCATTGATCCTGATCCAGATCGACCCAAAGAGATGTACTATTTGTCATGTGTAACACAATGCTTTATGTAGCCTGTCATTTTATACAGTACTTTTCATTTAGGATTGCCACAGTATAATCCTCATCACCCGAAATGCAACTCTTGTAGTGTGAAATTGTAACAGTTACTCTTTTGCTGTTCCTTATAGGATCAGTAGTCGTGGACATTTGTCATCGCAATTGTTTCTCAAGGTGTACTTCTTGTAGCATGACATTTTAAGCTCGTTATACTCCTTGATCTCGTTCCCAGACCACACTCTATTTGACACTTAGCCGTGGGAAATCTGGGTTCAAGGTTAAATACTCCTCAGTTCAAACAAACGTGCCTTGGATATGTTGAAACATTTCATCTTGGTCGCCATATTCCTCTGTAAAAGAGGCATCTTCACCGAATTGCACCTCAAAAAGACTGTAATTTGAGGTCGGTCTTGGGCGGCGATTTAACTGTTGTGGTTTTTCATCGCTGAAAGATAAAAACGGCGAAGACATTTCAATGACCTTATCTCTTTTTAGGCTCTTTGTTAGCCCTGACGTATAATTTTGATGCAGGACAAGGAGGGCAAAAAAAGATTCTTTATATCATGGTTGACCCAGTTTCACTCGTAAGACCAACAGTTACCGAATTCTACACAAACTGAGTTACAGATTCAGCCTTTTAATTCAAGCTCGCTTAGAGTAACACCTCAAAATAAACTGACATGTTCGAAGTTTCTGGCCATGTTGACACAGATGTAGACGTAAAAAAGATTTTTTTAAAACGATTCAAATTCGTGGTTCATAATCTGCCTTTTGGAATCTTCACCAACCTCATTCCTCGTTTGGGTTTTTATATAGCATTTTTTTCCCATTTTCACATGAGCTTGTACAGAATAATAAACGGCTGGATATATTTTGACATGGTTCTTCAACTGGCGTGTGCACAGGCTCTAACAAGTAGCTGGATATAAATCTATAGATGGATGTTATGTTTTGCTTTGTTAACTTACGGTGGTGTGTTTTCAGAGTCCACAACTAAGCTATTCGTTTCTTCTTCGTCGCTTTTTTCTTCGGATTGTGGTACTTCGTCTCTACAGCCTCGTTTTTTCTCGCGTTTTGCAACTAAAAAATAAACAGAAGAAAGTATAATTAATAGCTAAGCATTCAGATCATTTCGTGTAAGAAATTATCTACTCAAACTCATTAAACAGAGGAAATCACGACCGTGACAGTGTTTGGATATCTGATCTTAATTATAATAGATTTTTACGATTTCATACCTTCGTTTTCTCCTTCGCTTTAGTTTCGATTGACAAGATATATCAAACACTCAAGATAGTGTTTGACCACATTTCCAAACACCTTGAATGAAGTTCGCCAAAAATGCTCCGCCTCGCGTCGTGTTCTCTTCTCGGTGTTTGGAAATGTGGTCAAACACGGTCTTTCGTGTTTGATATATTAACTATACAGCCATCTGGAGTACTTGTGATTCAGCTATCATTTAAGCATAACTAAGGCTTTCGATGATAGTACAATATATTACAATACAGGGGAATTGCAAAATAACCTATATTTCATTATGGTATTTCAGTTACTCCTCCAGGTTCACGTAGGTCTGATGTATCGTTTCTTTGCGTTACTCTTTGATGTGTAACGTTATGTTACGTTTCTCTGATTTTTTTTTTTTTTGTTCTGAAAGTAACGACCGTCGTTGTTGGTCTGACAGTGTCTTTTCACTACCTGTACTTTCGAAGGGTCGCTAAAACGATTACCAAATTTTGACCGATTCATTTTACTAAAGTAGGAATGTGTTCTCTCTGTAGAGATTTGAAAAGGGTAAATGCTGTTTAATATGATGCATATTACATCAAAACAGAGCAAATTTAAAAAATTCATTCTTACTTTCTTAGGGTCGCTTCTTTGGGGGACGGGCGGGAGTCATCACTTTTGGGACTTTACGTTCCGTTCCGTTACGATACGTTACGTTACTTTACGTAATAATTCACTGCATTACCATTGTATTTAACGCCTTTTCCTTTGTATTTACGGTAGAGAACAAGAAGCGACGCGAACAAGATCGCATAAGCGACGAGAGCAAGCACAGTGAGAAACCAAGCCGTGCGGTAGATAGGAGTTTCTTGATTTTGCCGCGCACCTGAAGGGGGAAAAAAAAGAAAAATTAATATTTATTGAGATAGAAGAAAACTTCGAACGAATAGTTTCTTACAAAAACAAAAACAACAACAACAAAACAAGAAGTAATATTGAATGACACTTTCTTTCAATAGGCATTATATGGAACCAATCAAAAGTAGGAATGCAAAATCCGAGCCAGTCGGAACGAAAACAGACGCTAGTCACCGGTTGGCTAATGCGGGAGAAGATACACAGGCTGTTATTGGCACCCGTTGCATGTTTTCCTGCGCTTTTTACCGTTAACATTAGTTTCCGCGCGCTTTTCGCCTTTAACATTAGTTTTCCCCGCGCTTGGAACCGGTTATGTGCGTTTTTCCCGCACTTAGAGCCGGTTGTATGTTTTTTACGTGTTTCACGCGTTTTCTCGCGCTTGGCGCCCGTTGTATATTTTCCCGCGTTTAATAACGGTTTTGACTGGCCCTGCCATTAACGAGATCCTGTTGTTTTAGTTTTGGACAAGCGCAGTCTTAAATAACCATTCCACTTAGAGTTTTGTAAAATACACGTACGTACCAACTTTAGTTTCATTGCTCTTGCAAGAGGTCTCCACTGTTAAACTAGGGCGACTAGCTCCAACGCTGTTGACTGCTTTCATGCGGAAACGTGGCACAGACCCCTTACTCAGTTTTAAGAAGACGCTTGTATTGGGGTTAGTAACAGTAAGCAGTGATAAGAACACCCCAGGGTTGCCACTCGATTCTTGCTCAATCAGGTAGTGAGTGATGGAGGCATTGTCTGAGGGATCTGGGACCCAGGATAGTTTCGCAGTCCAATCTTTGCAGTCTGATAGTTTAACGTTTGTCGGAGGCAAAGGAACAGCTGAAAATATTAAGCAAATAAAAAGAAGAACGTAAATATGACGTACGATAATCAGTAAATTCTGCAATATTCAGAGAATAGCGTGTGGGTTCAAGTTGTTCAAAAGACTTTTTCTTTCGATTTATAGTTTTCGAGGATTTCCCTTACGTCATCGAACCTCTTCTCTCAAAGAACCTCTATATTGGGACAGTTGACTTGGTCACAGAGAAAATCATAAGCCAAAAAAATCTTGACCACTACATTGCACCTTGCATACGGCTGGCGCGGCTAAAATTTGTAATTTCCAAAACCATACCTTATTGTAAAAAGTAAAAAACATGAAATATTTTGTGGATCCAAGTGTTAATTTGGCGCCAAAAATGGGTCGCCCGCGTCCTTTAACTCACTCGTAGTTCGTCAAGTGTCGCCGGGTGGGAAAAAAAGTTGTGTTATTGTGAACAAAATATGTTATTCCTCATCAAATTAAGCCGAGAATTCTCGAAAAAAATATTAGAAGAGGCCAAAGAGACTTAAGCGCCTCTAATTTTTTAGCTGCGAAGAGAAAGACCATTACCGTGTCTTGTCCGAAGGACAGTTCGGTTTAGACTGCCGCTAGTGTTGCGGGCGCAGTCGCCGTATGCAAGGCGGACATAACCATATGAAAAGGTGATTTCAAATATTTACAAGTGATTTCAATACTGTCACGTCATACTACTTACAGAACACATGAAGATACGCATTTGCTTTGACGCCTGCACTTAAACCGTTGTCCGCTGAACACCAATATCGTCCAGCATGACTCCTCAAGGCGACAAAGGTCAGTTTGCTTCCTGTCCCCACATTCCGCCCATCCTTAATCCATGTTATCTTTGGGGTTGGGTTTCCAGTGGCACTGCAGTGAAATGTCACTGTGGTGTTCTCAACCACTCTCTGGTCTCGTGGTGTGGCGATTAAACGTGGCTGAACTGTGAATATATAGAGAAAGTCTATGGGTACATGGAAGACAATACACTAGTCTGTTGAAAAAGGGCCGTCCCACTTCGGACGTAAGGCTAATTGTAAACAGCGGAAAGAGACTCTTAAGAATTGAGTCGACAAATTGTATTTAATGGTATATGGAGATCAAAAAAGAACAAGAATCTATGAGAGTAAACAGAAATTCAATTTGATCAAACCCCGTGTCATCTTTAATTTACATGAATCTGTTCCCCGTGTAGAAAAAAAAAAAAAAAAAAAACAAAAAAAAATCCAAAAAAAAAACAAAAAATTTATAATATTTTCTTAATTGCCTTCTTTAAGTGGAAAAAACGCGAAATCAAGATCAAAGAAATTTGAGGGCTTTTGGGCTTGGATAGGAGAACTTCGTTCTTGTGACATTCCTGCAAGAAAACGGTACCAAAGTTAGCGGCGAAACTTACTGCCTTTACAGGAAAATTGCTAATCTTATCTTTACATAAGGACTGTAGGTACAGTCAGTCAGTCCCCTACTCTGACGAATCAGAGAAGAGGACGCTATCCATCTTTCCAATCACGTGCATCGACAAAATCAGTCGTGATTGGCTCTCACTCGGATTCCTCAGCTCCCAACTGGTTTAACTTGTTCACTTTCCAGACGTTACCTTTTTTTTAAAAAAATGTCAACGACGTGGGATGATGTAAAAACCACATATTGCATATTGTACTAATCAAAACAGCGTACGGAGTGGCAAAGGAACAGCAAGTTCCGCTAAATTGAGGCTCACGCATGAAAGTAACTTTGAAGACATATATAAACTGACCTCAGTAAAATCTTTGACTGTTTTAAAGTACAGTCTCTCTTGCTCCACTATGTCAAGGTACTTTTGATTTAAGGCATCTCTCCGCTGTTTCTCAACAGCTTTCTTCTTTTCAATCTACAACAAAGGAAAATCGCTCGGGTTATTTTTTGTAATGGAACTTTCCCCAGTTACCATTAACAACTTACTCACAGACAAAGTCACTGATATCTCGCGTTCAAACGCGGTGCGCTAAAGCAAAACTGCTGCGAGACCAGTTAAAATACAAATCAGTTGAAGACTCGAAACTTCCAGTTAAAGAGAACAAATTACAAGGTTGATGAATGGAAGAATTAACCAATCAGAACTCGTAGCAGAAAGGTGAAACCGAGCGTTATAAACGCGGGAAAACGTAACGGGTGGCAAGCGCGAGAAA
>Ga0126338_10002030_pt1 | contig 13659 bp, 6 predicted proteins | sample OrbCmetagenome_2_FD_92529 | JGI IMG/M metagenome (GOLD analysis project Ga0126338, IMG submission 92529) | Coral microbial communities from Petempiche,Puerto Morelos, Mexico - Orbicella C C metagenome | ecosystem: Host-associated > Invertebrates > Cnidaria > Coral | place: Petempiche,Puerto...
ATAGAAAAGACCACCGTGTATCTGCTATTTTTCTTATTTATTCAATTTTCAGCAATAGAAATTAGATCAGTCTTTTCTCACGCAAAGCTTATGATTAGTTGATTACAATGAGTGGAAAAAAAAATTGGGGTGCCCGTGCTCGTTGGTGAGCTAGAGCCATTTTTCAACTGACAGAGCTCAATATCAAGGCAATTCCGTCATGTTTTCAATGTGCACGTGCACGAGCGCGCGCTAATGACGCCATAAATTATGCGCAGTAAGGATGCGCAATGTAAATGTGAGGAATGACCTTAAAAGAAAGTCTTAACGTGACGAATTTCGCACAGTTTCAAATATTTTTCAATACCTTGTTGACTTTTTTGCTAAGCCTCGCTTTCATGCTCCAAGAGCAAATATGGCCACGTGATCATTCTAATGCCATGGCATGATGTCAAATAAGTAGAAAACCTTTTTTGTTAAATTATATGACTGATGTCCAGCAATTTAATACTATTTGTCATGCTATTAATTATTTTCCGCTTTAGGCCTCGTTCCCTTGTGCAAGAGGGAGGACCTGGAAGGAGAACCTCTTAATAGCGAAAATAGACTTCAAACGGCTGGAAACGGCAATATTCTTAATCAGGGCGAAAAGACGAAAATTTCAAGCTATGTTTCCTGCTTCTACTCAAAATGTTTGGCAAAAACGAAAAATAAGCACATTTTGAAACTGTGCCTGGGGACGAAAATGGTCTTTTCTTTTTCAAAGCAGGCCTTTGGCGCACAAAACCTTGTTTGAACGTGAAGAATTGTGGGTATATAATTTATATAGTGTATCTGTGATGTATGCATTAGATTCGGTACGTGTGAAGTTCGACGTCTGAATAGAAGTCGAACCTCTGCCGTTCTATTCGACTGGCAATCGAATAATACGGCAAGGTCGACACAGAAACAGATGTACAGATCGTAACTGATTCAGAAATCGAACTTCATCGTGACATAACGTTCGACGTTTGAACCTGGCCTAAGCCGCTTCGTTTTGAAGAGGGGGAAAATTAAGAGTGATAACTACTCCATATCAAATAAATACATTGTGAGGCAGGAATGTATACAGGGGAATATATTCCATCACATTTTCGGCAATAATACTTTGAGCAATGTGTTCGTTTGAAGTGAACCTTTCGTGTCTTGGTCAATATCACTGAATTATTTGTCTTACCAGATCACTTTCATTTCTTTTCACCAAAACTTTACTTCAACAAACTTTACACACAAGCAGCAAAACGCTGTTCGTTTCTTGGCTTAACACAGTTTAATTTGTGTTTTACTTAAACTGATAAACAAACTAAGAAAGCCCAATAGAACACCTCGATCTCATAACTTGATTCTATTCTAAGCGGTTTTAATTAATACACAGGGTACAAATACTCGGTTACCTACTTAGTAATAACTTAGAAAAATAAAAGAATACATGTAAACTCTTATGAAAATACAAAATAAAAAAGAAATACGGCTAAAATATTTTCTGTATTTTTTTGCATCAGTTTGATTGCATGGTTTTCTCATCGTAGACTTTTTTTTAAAACAATAAGACTACAAAATCGAGTATTTCTGTGAGCAAATAGTCAGCGAGGCGTAGCCGAGTTGATTTTCGCTCATAGAAAACGAGAGCGAGTAGTTTAATTATTTAGTACACTCTAAAGGATTTCAGTACAAAACCTACAATTTTTGAGTATTTTTGAGCCTAAAATTAAAAATAATTTTCAGTTTCAAGATCAATGTGCACGCCAGAACAATGTATATCAGCGAATAGTAAACGATGAGAGAACCATTTAGATTAGTGGATTTCAAATAGATTACAACTTAGTGGCTACTTGCTGATAGTCCACGATCGGACAGGCGTTGTCCCAGATAACTCGACATTGCTTTTTACGATTAATAGTCAAGTCGGCTGTGCCTTGTTGACTGCATTATACCTGTTATTGAAATAGGTCACGCATAGTTTAGGCTACCTATATTTATGATAAGCTGGTTTGTTCGCACGTTTGTAATCTTGAAGAGAACACTATAAAAATATAGACTAGAAAAATATTCAGCTGGGAAAAATATACATCATATTTCTATTTTACAAAACTCTACCTTTAGAAAGTAATCAAATGTTTTCATACGGGCATTAATAACCTTTTCTACGCTACGCAATTTTACTAGAATACAATATATTTACAATAACAGCGGTCTAAAACCATATCTTTTAAATTCTTCTAATTATCCCGCGCTAAAACTACTAAATACCTATAAAACAGTAAAACAATGGTTTTCCTATTTGTTCATTTTGTATTTCATGCGCGCGCTTTCCGTGCGTGCGCACGCATACAGTTTTTTGTATCGCGTGGGTCAATCATTCCACCGACTGAAGAAGCCCAAAACGTTTAGATTATTAGAGAAAATTTGACACTTTTAAGAGCCTTTTAGCCTTTTATCTAATTCATCGGCAGTGTCACGCATCTTATGAGTTTTTTGCTCACTCCTACTGAATTTGATACTAAATACCCAAAACTGCTATAAAAACAATTCGCGATAACTAAGTTGTATTATAAGAGCTAAAATCCCAAAATAGCCCCGTATTCGACTGAAATTCAGTTTTAAACAAAAGTGCACTAAGAGAATTGTGCAATAGAAACTGCTTCTGAAACAGTCATCAAGTTTCATTTATGAGAGTTACAGTCATAAAATAATCACATAGTCCCAGTCAATCAAAACTTGTTTAACAATTGATAATATATATGTTTGACAGACTTCATTTTTATGTAAACACAAACATAAGCCTACAAAGAAATTGCCAACTTTTGAATGTTTTCAACAGATTTTGAGTCCAGGGAAAATTCAGCGTAGGATCTTCGCCAAGCCGCATCACCAAGCTACTTTCCGAACATGACTGAGTTCTTTATGCTTTTCTGTGCCCTCTCACACCTTTCTTCCAATCCATTCTTAGCCCTCATCAGGTACCACTGAATTTCAACAGGGTTACATGTCATGAGCCGTAACAGGGAAAGGGTCATTAAAAATGTTTTTTCGTCAAGTTGACTTTTCTCATGAAATTTATTTTGCAGAGTTTGCACACACTGCATATGTTTGTACAACATAATCACACAATTTCGATAACATTTTAATTTGGGCAAAAAAACGTGATTTTTTCTAACAGGAACTGAACCCATTCTGTACCATAGTGCTGGGCTGGGGAGCGCAAAAACCACCACTATCATTTGGTGGCGAAAAGTCGAAATATCCCAAGACGTTTGCCTTGAATTGTACCTATCTAGTAACCGCTATTGATCACTACGTTTTTTTTCGTCTGAGATCATCAAAACAATAAGGCTACGTTTTCAATGGTCTTGCTGTGCCACAAAATATTCGGGAAAAGGTGAAGATACAAAGTGTACAGGACACGCGGCAAGTGTTGTACCAGGTCTACCAGCAGAGAAAATGTGGTACAAACTTGCCTATCGGCCATTGTTTTAACCTACATATTTTACTGGTTTCAAACATGTCTTTTTATTTCTCTGCGCAACATTTACATCAAATAAACATCGTCATCGTGTTCCTGGTAGTAATCGTTCATATCTTCTTCAGTGTCAGAACTGCTCGATGACTCCGCAGCCATGTCATCCTCAGTAGATGGTGAAGCGATTTCTCGAGGAATTCGTAGACTTGTCTCAGCTGTCTCCAGTTTGCCTTCAGAAGGTGACGTGAAAGGTTTCAACGACGGCGCAGCGCCCAGTCCACAGAGTCTTATCATGTAGACTCGATCTGAAGATGTAAAACAAACAGCTATGTCTTCTTCGGGGGATACGGCCATGGCCACAATTTTTTCATTCCCCTGTGTTATTCTTACGAATGCAACAGCTTTTAACTCGCTTATTTCCCACAGAAAGACCATGCCATCAACACCGTAGGAAATGAGGTAACGGTTTGCTTTTAAAAACCGACAAAACTCAATTCCACCAAGATGGCCGCGAAGAACTTGCTTGGAGGAATTGACGTTAGGAGCAAGGAGATTGTAGATAAGAATCCTGTTAGCGATGCAGCAAACCAGAAGCTGATTGTCTAACGAGACAGTGCATTGGGCGAACTTGACAGAGTGGTAGGGCCTCTCGACTCCAAGCCTTTGACAGGTGCCACCAGCGTATTCCACGATCTCAATCTCATAATCACCGCACAAGATCACTAGTCGTTTGTCCCAAGAAAAGCAACAGCATTCTATGGTCAGCAAACCTGGTGATTTGAGAGAAGCTGCCATTACTTTCTGATGAACATCCCACACATAGAGACGTGGATATCGTCTGCTATCCTGGATACAGAAGAGAAGTAAGGTACTGTCAACTGAAAATGCAAAACATGCAACCGTGAACTCGCATTTTGATTCATACACTGTGTGAACAAACTTCTTCTCTTCCGCGTTGTCTTCAAAACTGTACAAGTCCACCTTAGTTTTCTGATGAATGGCAATTAGCCTTCCGTCTGAGGACAACAAACAATTTTCCACAGGGAGCGACTGCACACCGGGTTCTGTCAACAAAGACTCGCAAATGAAGGCAATGCCTTCTTTATTAGCCGTAGTTTCCCATGACGTAATCTTCGAGTCAGAACTGACTGACAGAACAGTATTACTTGAGCAAAATATCGCTCCAACAGATTTTCCCACATTTGACGATTTCACAGGTGAAAGTGCAAGGAACTTGAAAGGATTGAATAAACTTGTCAAAAGGATGGCTCTTTCTTCAGTATCGCTACGAAACAAATAGCCAAACTGCCTTTCTTTTCTCAAGTAGATAAGGTTACAGCCCGACACACTCGTGAGTACTTTACCTGTTTGGAGAGATAACGCGTGCAGTGAACCTTCACAGGAATACACCAAATAAAGATCATCAATCGTAAGCATAAAGTGTGTAAATTTACTGATATGTTCTGGATTTCCGTGACGAACAAAATGTCGATCTTGATCTCCTGTCTGCAACAAGCGCTTCCCTCGTACATCACCTTTCTCCATACATTTCGTATCTAGTGACACCCAAATGCCAGTTTCTTTGTTTACGTCGTAAACGAGATTCTGAAAACCTTTATCAATATTTTTACGAACGCAAAACGTGAATTCCTCACCGTGGAACTCCTTCATCACCGTGGACATTATACGTTCCCCCTTCCTCTTCAGTTCCATCTTCAGTTCAAATCTCTGCGTCTCCTTTAACAACAAAGGCATCCTCAGCACACCACCTGGATCTGTCCGTTTAGTTTCTGATGAAACGCAAATGCCAATTCCTGTGTTTCCGCCATAAGCGAGATTCTGAAAACCTTTATCAATATTTTTACCAACGCAAAACGTGAATTCACCACCTGAATCTCTCCGTTTAGTTTCTGATGAAACGCAAATGCCAATTCCTGTGTTTATGCCATAAGCGAGATTCTGAAAACCTTTATCAATATTTTTACGAACGCAAAACGTGAATGCACCACCTGGATCTGTCCGTTTAGTTTCTGGTGAAACGCAAATGCGAATTTCTTCGTTTACGTCATAAACGAAATTCTGAAAATCTCTATCAATATTTGTAAGAACGCCACACTTGACTGCCTCATTGTGCAATTCCTTCACCGCTGTGGACATGATGCATTTATCCAACCTACCCGGTGTCATCTGCAGTTCAAATTTCTGCACCTCCTTTACCAACTGCATCTTTTCGGGCTTACGCAGCCATATCCACTGCCGCGCAAGGCGATCTTTCAGTGCCTGCACCTTCGTCAACAACATTAGGGTAAAGTCACGGCCTAGCTCCTTCATCGGTGAAAACCATGGATCCCAATAATGAAAGGATTCCTCACGTCCCTCTACCATCACTAGCAAGCGAGACCGCTCCTTCTCTAGCTGCCAACTGCTCCACTCCAGCTCCCACACCGACTCCACATCCAAATCCAATGCATGCCTGAGACAAAAAATATCACGACAGAAAAAAGCATTTACCACAGCAATGTTACAAACTGACATGGCTCCCTCTATTCCAGTGCAACCCATTTTCTGTGCATATTCACTAAAAGCACAAGTCACATGGCACAAATACGTGATCGGATTGAGTTGAATACCCCGTGAAAACAGTTGCTGTAACACTGGCATCCCAGTCTGTAGGTGCCAAACCTGATAATCAAATATCAAAGGGTAAAGTTCAAAGACTAACTGTCGCACAACCGACAAGGATGGTTCTCCATTTGAATGAGTTACCTCTTTCACTCTGCTACAGTAATAACACGAAGGATTGTAACTAGAGAGATGCTCACGAGTCTGACCAAAGTATTTTCTCAATCCTAGACGATGGAAGAAGCGTTCGCTCTGCACTCCTGACTCGCTATACAGTACTTCATGATAACAGCTGACGGTCATCTCATCGTCTCGACTTTGCTCGATCTCCTTTAGAGCCCACAGAGCCAGCAAGTTGAACAAACAAGATTGATCTCTGCAGATACTTGCAGTTGGGTTGGACATCAAGAAACTGCTTTTCACGACAATGCACTGTCCTTTGGGTGCAAACACGCCCCATTTGTAAATGTGGGAATTCCCCGAGAACTGAGGAAAGTCCTCGACGCAACATCGCTCAACAGAAAACCACTTGTCGAGCCGTCCGAAAAATATAAACTTGCCGTCAGGAGAAAACTCCAAATACTCGATACCATTAACAATATCTACGCTTAGTTCAAAAGGACCGCTTACCTTTTCTACCGTAGATACATCAAAGAAGAAAAGAAACTGACCCCGTGCTCCAACCACTGTCCTCCTATCAGGTGATGTGGCAAAGCAGTTCATGTTAGCAATGTCAGCGTCAGGAAAAGCATAAACGATCCACTCCAACCAAGGGGTGGACATTCGAGGGATGGAAACGATCTCACGGACAGTGTTTGAAGCGTTTCGTATACACGAGTGTATAAGGTGTGGACATTCCAACAGAACAAGAGCATTGCTTTCAAGAGCAAATAAGATCTCAAGGAATATTTCTTGTTTCCAAACTTCTTCAAGAGAAAGGCAGCTTGCAGCAAGCCTTAAATCGTCTAGCAGGTGGTAAATCTCAATTCTTCCACTTTGCATCCTTCTCTCAATGAAGTCAAAACTCGTCAAGCAATCGAAAACAGCCTTCAGCGAATCTTTGGCTCCGTTCTGACACAAAAAGCGAACGGCAACGCACGAAACATAGTCTTCCAAATCGGCGTCAGTGGACAGCCATGTTGCTTGCGATCGGTTCACAATAGAAGAAAGGATTTCAACAAAAATCGTTCTAAGATACTCACCTGCAATTTTCTTATCAATGAACAATTTACGAAAAGCTTTTTTCTTGTCCGTCAACCACGCTGGGATCAGATTGTGAAGGAAAGTTAATGTCTGATCAGATGTTCGTAACACCACAAATTGTGATACAGCATCGATCACTTGTTGTTCATTGCAGTTTGATTTCTCTCTCTTTAGAATGTAAGAAATGATTGAAACAGGAAGCCGAGCTGCGGGGGCTACGATGGTACAACCAAACAACTTCTTAAAAATATCCTGTCCCACTTGGTCATGGACGCGCTTGAGATTCTGGAGAAAGAAATCCTCGATATCTCCCGGGAAAAGATCGTTCAATTGATTCAATTCCTTACCTGAATTCACAGAAAGCCTCAGTTCTTCAACAATGTAATGTGCATACAAGAATAACCCGTTACACTTTTTTGATATGTCTTCTACCGTGACGGATAAATGAGAGAAATCAATTTTGTTTTTCAAAAATGCTTGGATGTCCTGCTCATGCTGCTGATAGAAGTTGTCTTGATCGCTATTTCCAGCGCAAATTTTAACACAGGGGTTGTAATTTTTCAATGTAAACTGCACCGAGTCTTCAGGGCGACTAGTGATAAAGAACACAAGCCATTCGGGAAGCAGGGGAAAGCGGTACATTATGAGATCAAGAAAATCTTCCCTGGACTCGTACTCTGTCTCGTCCAGTGCGTCAATAATAACTACCTTTCTCTGGTCACAAGGAAAACACTTACTTAATGGCTCATCTAACAATTTTGTAAAGAGCTCCTGAATACCAAGCTTAGAATTGCCTAACAACATTTTTACTCCACTTTCTCCTCCTACAGTTACTTTATACTGAGTATTGCAATCACAGAGTTGACGTGCAACAGTCCCAAGAAGATACCTGGGATCATTCCTTGTGCCATCGTTGTGACGGCAGAAGTAGGCAGCTCCTAAGTGTCCAGCCTTTCTCATGCGCTGCGCCATGACTCCCGCCATCACACTTTTGCCGACTCCTGGATCCCCTAAGAGTACATAAGCTCTAGAATCACCTGGATCACGAAACCACTCATCAAAATCGTCAAAAAACCACTGCCTCGTATCTGGATGGCGACGTTTGGCAAAAAACGCGATGTCACTTTCACAACCGGCAATCTCTGGAAAATAAAATAAAGCGACATATTTATATTTCCCGAGTTGAATTGAGAAATGGTTAAACGGTGCGTATCGACAACACAGAGGAAATTGAACAAGGTATAATGTTGCAGTATTACGAAATATATAAGTATGTTTGTCATCTCACAACTGGGTTCAAAAGAAGTCCGATATTACTCAGGGTACTTTCTATTCCCGCCTACATCTGTAAATCCTGTTTATTGTATTGCTCACGCCAGCTTTTGATGTTAAAACAGTGTGTATCATCTATAGGAAAACTTCTTCAGTGTCCTGCCGCAGCTCAAACTATATAAGTAGGTCAATATTTATAATTCATAATCTATATGCCCGGGTCGCACTAGAGCCAATTTTGTTTGTATAAGTAATAAATCTGTCAACAAGTAGCGTTAAATAAGTGCGACCCCCAGTTTCAAAAACTTACCAAATTTTTGCGGATTGCCAAAATTTCGCCAATCTTCAAAGAAGCCGAAGTGCTGCCTCGGAGGCTTCCAAATTTTGGCAAAGCAAACAATTTTGTTATTTTAACTATTTAACTGTCATATTTTTTAAAACATGCCAGTTTGGCGCGTGCGATGGCGGGACAAAATCATTTTTTTACAGTTATTTCAATGCAAACGAGGAATATGAGCGGCGTTTTTATTCAGATTCTTATGACTCGTACCATGGATCTGGTTACTGGCAGAAATCTGAAGAGATGGCTTTAACGAGACAATCTTCTTCGATCGCAAGTGGCGCAAGCAACAACACAAACGCAAGCCGAGCAAAACTGCTCGTCCAATTATGGGCCGGAATTCACGAGTTGCTGTATAACGGAGAGTCAAGAACATACAGCGTGGATAAAAATCTGCGAAGAGTTAAACTCTCGCATGATTACTAATTGAGAAATACAGATCTTGTTACGTATATTTCAATCAGTAACGTTTTGGTTCCAGCATGTTGGCCTACTGCGACCGCTGCCAAAATTTGGAACTTGCGAAATTTTTGCCAATTTTTTTCCTCGCCAAAAATTGGAAATACTTTAAGCAAACAAAATTGACTCTAGTGCGACCCGGGCCTAATAACACAAAGAAAGAGAGTTTGAGGATGTGGTTGATAATGCCCAGAAACGGGTCAGAAGTTTGGTTTGTTTTCAGTGTGTCGGTCCTATGCAGATGAAATCACAGTCCCTTTGAATTAAGAATCGTAAGTTACAACTCACCAACAGACACTTTGCTCTCGTTTTGCTGGTTCACTACATCAGCGGCACCTTCATAACTGCAGTCCTCTGGAAAAAAATAAGGTAATACAATCCTCAAGTTTAACCACTTTGTACTTAACTTTGTTGAGAGCAACAAAGTTGAGAGCCCGGAGGGGGATACTGCCAGGAGCCAGAGCCCTGGGGAATACTCCCAGAAAAAATGGGTAGGGGAGGTGCGACCCACTTCCCAAAACCCTTACCTATTTTTTTCCCTACCCCATTTATGACCAGACCAAAAATTCGTTACCCTATTTATGAACGTTGCGGCTGGCAGAGTAGTCCTAAACATAATTTACTGATGAAGGGCTTTTGTTGAGGCTCTTATCGTTAATGATGAAAAAGTACCTTCTTCTAAAAAAACACAAGCAATTCAAGACTAGAGCACAAAAACCATACTCTATTCATGTCAATACCCTATTTATGAGCAAAGCGGATAAAAAACCATATCCTTTGGGGCCGCACATACCTATAAAGTCCATATAACTGATATAAGGAAGTACCCCCCTCCCGGTGTAACATGAAGACTACTGTATGAAAATTTGCGAGCTTGGGTCACCTGTGATTTTACTATGTTTTGTTAACGTTCTTCCACCGTGTAATGATTCCTGAATGAAAGTACTCGTCGTGACAAGTCAGGCGTCACTAACTGACATTTACACCGTAAGATGTACATGTATAAGACTGGATTTTTGAAAACCGTGTCAATACTTTGCACCAAATGACCCCTAGGCACTTCGATTTCACGAGTCCCAAGGGCCTCAAAATCACTCCAAGCGATGGAAAAAATAGAGAGAAGAGCACCAAAAGGAAGGTAAGAGAGTGGAGCAAAACAAAACTGACATTCATTTGAGTCAGTTTATCGTCTATTTTGGATCGAGATCTGGCGAAGTAAAAACAAAACACGGTCGAGCGGGCGAGCTTTCTGTTTTCACTGTTTTCATAAATACAGAAACATATAATGCCAATCGTATAAACCTTTACCTTACCTCGATTCTCGAAAGCGGAATTCAGCTTTTCTTCCACGTGTGCAACTCGTTGTTGCACATCTTCTTGTTGACACTTAAGACTTTTCAACTGTTCGTGAGTACTATCCATATCGGTTTCCAAGTTATCCATTTTATCCGTGAGCGAACTTTGCTCTTGTTTCATGACTTCTTGTTCATGCTGCACACTCGCAACTCTTGCTCGTAGCTCCTCCAGGCTTGTTGAAATGTACTTTAGTGCTTGTGATACTCGCTTCTTATCCTCCTGCACTTCAAATGTCAACTTCCCCACGTCTGTATTCAGTGCATTAACGTGCTGTTGTACCAACTTCAACAGGTCAGCATCCACAGTAGCGTTCATACACAGTATCGTCCCTTTAATAACAAGAAAGAAAGCGAACTATTAACGACTCACTAATATGACAACTGTGTAAACGGGAAAAAGAACAGACGGGAGAGATGCTAAGGGGAAAGTGGGTGGGTCCTAGACCGATGCTATCGACTAGCATTCAATGTAGGAATACCAGCAATAGTTGCCTGGTAAGGTCATAATGCTAGATTTAAGAGTCAAATATTTATACCCATGGCATTCACCTGCAGACTAAACCGTTGAGAAGCTTTTCGACTTCCTTTTAACTGAACTAGAAGACCCCTCCTCCACCAGAAGATAAGTTACTCGAGGACAGACGCTTCAACAATATTATCGTCCAAAAAATAAATCTGAGCATTTGACTTTCATAAACTTGAGATCTTTCACTTATGTAACTTGACGCATGTCTGACAGTGGAAAATCTTTTCTCTCGTTGACCTCTTGTAGCAACAATTTACCGATCTGTGATGTGAAGTGCCAGAGACTACAATTAACTACAGCAAGATGGGAAGAATGAAACGTGTTATGGACGTTTGTATATTTGTAGGACGTATTTCTGCATTATAAATTACAATGTTTGAAAGAAAAAAACGTCAGTAAGGAAATCAGGTTTGTACCTTTTGACTCCCAGTCTTTCATTTCTCCTAAGAGATTCCTTTCGATGATGGGTGGCAAAGCCAAGGCCTTCACTAGCGTTTCCATCTTGTTAAAACTATGTTGATAATTCACTGGATCCCACTCACTGAATACACAGTGAGCCCAGGAATTTCTAGCTTGTCTAACATCATTTGCAGCACTCTGTACAGCTGGAGAGAAGACTGGCACTTTACCAAGCAAGGTGAGCACGGCAGATGCATCGCAGTGTTCATCAAAGGCGTTGAACTTAGCCATGTGGTTTTCTACATAGAGCTTGGCAAAGTCAACATGTGATGTCACACGGCAGTCAAACAAGGAGTAATTGAACCTTCCACCTGGCAGCTTGGGAAATACATCGTTGCCATTGATGTTCTCATACTTTAAGAATGTTGGCCAATTCTTAAGTCGCCCAGATGTGCTCTGAGTGTGAATATTGTGGCTTGTTTGAAGATTGCCATACTCTCTCTGAACTTCTCGTTCAGCAAAGAAACGTATTTGGGTAACCAGGACCTTGTTGAGGGCAATGCCAAAGACCAACCATCTTTTCTGGTTGTCTGTAACACAATGAAGTGTGGACCTAAAAGAGTTAATGAAACTATTTATTTTAATTTTACATTATTTTGGATAAGAACCACAGGATACCCGGACAAATTATATCATGGACCAACAACATATAGAGCAATAATTATATGGATTTGAAATATCAAGACTAAAATAAATGTATTGATGGCTAACTTAAACTGAGAATTTAATACAGTCCAGGCTCTACAGAATATTCAGTTGCCAGACAGACAGGCATCAAAGAGTTGAGATTCAAAAGCAGCTGGAATATTGAAGAGGACCTTAAGGCAACAGACAGGCGTGGCCATCCTGGTAAGCTGAAAGTGTGGTGCTTACAGGTTTGCTTCCTTCCCAGACTGACCGATGAGGCCACCACTGGTGTATTGGTGTATTGGGTGACTATGTCCTAATGGTGGAGACTATGGGACCCAGCAATTGGTAGTTACCTCAGAAAGGGATGGTTGGGTATATAGCACAGCCTGTGATCAGGTTCACCTTTCTGAACCTGCTCGCAAGCTAGGTATACCTACGTCCTTGGCAAATGTGGCCATTTGCAGTTCTGCTTCTAAAATCGAAATCCAAGAAAGGTTTCTACTAGAGGGAGAAAGGCCGTAAAAGCCTGGGTAAACAGGTGATCTTGTGATTTAAGACTAGTTCATATTCTCTACTGATAAACCTGAGACAAAGGGGCCAGTTGCAATTGGTGGCTTCATTGAACTCAACTCAACTTAACTTAGCAGGCATGCCAGCAGTCAGTAGCTGCTCCCAATTGCTGTAAGTGACCCAACTCGTGCCTATGTCAGCAGAGTATGTGAACAAAGTTTAAATGTCTGAAACCTAATGTGGAAAGGAATCAGGGCACTGGAAGAGCCTGTAGAGGAGACTGAGGGTCAATAAGCACAAAGTGTAAAGAGATCATTGGAGCTGTGTAGCAGGATTGTTGAAGGCTTGTTTGTAGGAGAAGCACATAGTGGTCCTAGGACAATGATAATGTAACAGGTACTAGATAACATCTTCTTACTTTTAAGTAAGAAGTGGGAGAACCTCAGTTCAATGTAGGGTACACTGGCTATTTGGAAAGCAGTAGCCTGAAGGACCGGCAGGTTGGTTGGACCTTGTGTCCATGGAACCCTTAACATTCAACTTTATGTCCTTGCATGCAGTGACATCACCTCTTTCCTGCCCCTTGTAGGAAATCAGGATCTGTGGGGGAAATCTTTCATGAGTAGTCACATCTTTTGTGAGTAGTGTCAGTAGTCACTACATCAATACCTTGGCTGTATTGAAGGGACACAGTCAGCTTTGGGACCGCGCTGACCTGGACACTAGTTTCCTTACTTTGAAAAGAGTTCACCTCAACCTGAAATCAAAGTTACGCGTCGAGTACGTAGAGAAATCCGCTTCAATC
>Ga0126338_10002031_pt1:0-12500 | contig 13658 bp, 5 predicted proteins | sample OrbCmetagenome_2_FD_92529 | JGI IMG/M metagenome (GOLD analysis project Ga0126338, IMG submission 92529) | Coral microbial communities from Petempiche,Puerto Morelos, Mexico - Orbicella C C metagenome | ecosystem: Host-associated > Invertebrates > Cnidaria > Coral | place...
ACCGCCAAAAGCTTGGTAACTGCTACCCTGGTCGGAAGAAGATGTGATTTGTCTGTCATGGATTCGCTTTGAGCTGGTTAAAATAACCCCCAAATCAAAAAACCCGCATACTATAAAAAAAAAAAAAAAAAAAAAAAAAAAAAGAGAGAGAGAATTGCGACTAAGAGGGTATCTGTCTTAGATTGAGCTATATTGCGATAAAATTTCACTGCGTACAGCTCAAGATGTGGCCGGGCTTGCTGTGAATTCATGGGGCCTCATTAAAACACTAATTAAAAAATGCAAACGGACGTCACAAAAATGACTAAAAATTAGAAATAAGCGAACAAACTAGCTCCTTGACTTTGAAATATATCGAAGTTTGAAGTAAGACCTAGTTACTACAAGAGGTACGTTCCCCACCATGTTTAGCATTTAAATACTTAAAAGTAAATATGGCAAAAAGGCCCGATGCTTTCTTTTTCTCTTCATAGGCACGGTCCACACTACGCTGGAGAAATTTGAAAACAAGTTTTTTTTTTTTTACTTTAACACGCAACAACGAGCGGTCATTTTGGATTTGTGTTTGACGAAGACTCCGGCAGGGAAATCATATGATCATTGCGACGTTATCGTTTTCCAAAAGCTCCGCCGTTTCTAAATATTTTTGATCCACGCTAAAACGCAAAGCCGGCGTTTTCAAATTCCTCCGGTTTGAAGAGCGTTTTCGAAAAGCTCCGCTTTTGTGACGGGGCTAGTGGTGTGGAAGGTAGGCCTAACCGTAAAGATAAAGCTACTTTTTCAGATTTCTCCGGCGTAATGTGGACGGGGCCTCGTTGCGGCTTTACTGTTTACAAGTCAGACTGCTCATGCGTGGTAAATTGAAGATTGTGAACACCAGGCAGCTGCGTATGGCTGAAGAACTGCTAGGATCCATTTTCCGTGCAAAAGTAGGGCTTGTAATAAGGATACGTTATACTAGATATTTTTCATTTAACTTTTACCCCAACGAGATCCTAAAGGTAGTTGCTAGAAACATTATCTAGAATTGCCGCATTTGTAACAAACGTTGCCATTCCATGCATACTGATCGAGCTAGAAATTTCTAAACTCTGCCAAATCATGAAACCAAACATGTCATCTGTCGCTTTGAAGGAACAAAATTTATCAGTCTATACCCTTCAACTGATCGCATATTTTGTAACTGTTGAAAATACCGTAAAAAATGTACTGTTTCTAGCATGGTCTTCTTAATTATCTATGTGTGACTTATTTAATTCACCTTTGTATACTAAATGTTGTTTCAGTTGAACTACTGAAAGCACTAAAATGTTCAGTCTGCAGATTTTGTTTTTGTTATAGTCGGCGTTGTATAGTAGTAACTATTTAAGGGGGTTAAATCGTTCTGCAGTTAAGCTCTAACAACCTTCTCTCAGAACTTGAGAGTTTTGTTAACAATTTTCAAACCAGAGCGCTACACCCACCGATGCCTATCAAATAGTTCAACAGTTCAACACGCAAAAAAATTACCTGTAGCATCTGTCCTCTGCGTAACGAATAAAACCACTGTAACAGAGATTAAGAGAGCGAATCTCTGTTTTGAATGCAAGGCCATTTTGATTCAGTTAAACTTACAAGAACTATCCAGTTATGATGCCTTCGCTCAGCTGGCACTTAAGTATCCGTGCTATGCAAATATCTGATTTTTAAACAATGGACTTGAAGGCTGAACTTAACAAAAGGTGACGTCATCTGTAAACAATCTTCTTGTGTAGTGTATTTTTCCAGAAAGCACTAAAATTAACCTCTGTTTTATCGATACTATTGATTTTGATGGTCTATAGCGATCACTATGACAATTTCATGTATATGTACGCTGTGATTCTCGGCAATCTGGTTAGGAGTGAGAAAGGTTAAATGGTTGAAGTTTCTACAAGTTTCCATGCATTGTTTTGTTTGATAAACTCGCTCAGATGGGACAATGATTTTCATAAAAAAAAAAAAAAAGAAAAAACTGACTTCGAATGATCTCCTGTAAACTAAACAAAACACTTTCTGTTTTCTATATTAAAGCTGCATGTTAATGAAAAAAGCAAATGAAAAGTACATTTGGAATTTTTTTTTTTTTTTTCAGTTCGGAAACAGTTATGTCCTGTTCTTTCTTTCTTTGTCTTCGATGTCAACGGCAACAAGATAAACAGAGCTTATTGCTTTCTATCACTAATTCAAATTAAAGAGTTAAAAAAAAACAAAGAAAAAAAATGAACCACTGCAAGGATATACGCCCCAATGAATAAGGACAACTGTTCAAGGTCGACACCCTATACCTTAAAAAAAGACTGAAGCATAAATATTCAAAGCTTGTCTCTTCTTAAGCGTAGTCAAGCTGCATACTCTGTTTTTTACTCCCTTTTTTTTAGGTATAAATTCCTAAAAAAAATGTCCCTCTTGAAATCTCTGCGTTTAAAATATGCAATAGGCGCGCGATAACAGGCACTCCCGGTTGCGCTAATAAGTCTTGGAAAGTTAGAAAAAAGGCGAATTATGTTACAAATCGTGTGGGTCCTTGGCACGACTACAGAGAGGTCGCGTTCTCGTGGCAAGGCCCCACCGGTCAAGAAGAGCAGGCGGCTCTATATTGATCTAAAGATGAGAAGGCAATAAGTTGAGAAAAAAAAAAAATGCCATCATACTGCTCTGGCAGGCGAAAGCTACGTCCGGTTTCTCGTTCATCACAAAATTGCTAAACTGAAAATCAGCAGTTGCTAAGAAGTCGCCGAACATAATGAGGGGGCGAATTATTGGATTTTAAAAAATGTTATCTCAACGGCAGAAAATCATATACAGTTATACACAAAGGCTACAAAGATATACTGAAGATTCGCGCGTTATTTGGAAAAGTGTTTCATTCAAATTTATAGAGCTTTGCATGGAGTCGTAAGTAACAGAAACGTCTTTCATTGAGTTCTGCCATTGAAGCGAAAAGTTATTACTGAAGAGCTCTGACACATTGAAATTAACACTTCTTCTAGAGCAAGAACAGTTTAGTTAGCAAAAACTTGAGCAACAACTCAACTTTTGACCTACTCGAGAGCCTTATTGGGCCGCCACTTTAATGTCGCGAGCCGCATAAGCTTGGAAATTCGATCAGACATGGTCTATTAGAGCTCCTACTCTCATTACTTAATGATGTTTAATGATTTAGCGTTTAATTATAAATAAATAATTAATTAAATAATAAATAACAAACAAGTTATAAATTATTATCAGACATGCTCTATTACATAATGAGGAACCCTGTCGGGTTTAAGCGTTGCAAAACGTCAAGTTATAAGAGGGTCTTGCATCTGATGCAACTAAAACTTTAGAAGGATTGGTAATGTTCTATTTTGGAAAATGATGACGTCACATGAAAACCGGCTATAGTCCGAAGTTCTTTTTTTCCTGTTTTTTTTTTTTTTTTTTCACCAGGTCAGGCTCGCGGCTTTCGTCCCAACTTAAAAACTACTTCCGCAAAGACTGGTGTGCGTGTGTATGTGTGTCCGCTGTAAGCCTTGTAGGCGTCTTAAAAGCTTAACACATCTAAGTTATTTCTTGTTTGCTCTTAAACAATCTCGGTGACACTTTGCGAGTTGTCGGCGATATTCGGGAATTTTCGGGAAATGGCAAGCTTAGGCCGACAAACAAATAATGCAAATGAACTTACGGTGATTTGAAATCACCCTTGGCTAATTCAAACTCAAAAACGCTTTTCAAGTTTAGGTGTCGCAGACACCACTTCAGAGGACGCTTTGATTTATATATCCGGCTACGCATTTTGGCACCTTTTGAGTTACAGAACGCATGCAGAGAAAAACGTAACTTTAAGAATAATACATACTCTAGCGCAATTGGAAGTCAAACGGAACGCCCTCTTTGAATCGGAATTGCACCTTCTTCGCCGCCCAGGAGGTGCGGTAGTTTCACTGTCTGCCGTACAGAACGTAGCATTGTAGAATTGTCTGTCATATGTTGATTTTCTATCGCATAAGAATGTGGACATTTTTTGTTTTCCCCCCACCAAAAACAACATATGTATTCTCCTCATTCAAAGTTCCTTTCAAGTTAAACTCGTGTATCCTGGTTATCGAATAATCCTGGCCTCTTCTTTGGACCCCGTCCACACTACGCCGGAATAAATTGAAAACCGTTTTTAACACTGAAAACGCATCAAATGTTTTCTGTTCACACTACGCCGGAGAAATATAAAAACGCAACAATCGAAAGTCATTTTGGATTTGTGTTTGAAGAAAACACGGGCAGGCAAATCACATGATTATCGTGACGTCATCGTTTTCGAAAAGCTCCGTTTTCAAAACGTTTTCCGTCCCCACTAAAAAGCAAAGTCAGCGTTTTTAAATTCCTCCAGTTTGAAGATCGTTTTCGAAAAAAAAAAAATAGGTTTTCTTGACGGATTAGTGTGGACGGTAGGCCTAACCGTAGAAATAAAGCTGCGTTTTCAAATTTCTCCGGCGTGGTGTCAGTGGACGGAGCCTTTGTTTAAAACTGGCCGTGAATTTCGTTCGCATTGTCAAATGCATAGAGGGTCTGGTATGACTGTTGCATGAACGTGCGGTGCTCGGAAATTTTACTTTTGTATCAATAAATATCGTCTTGAAATATTTCTTTAGATTGCTTTCAATGCATGCTGTGATGCACATAGCGTTAACAATGAATGCAATATCGCACTGATATCAGCTTGGTATACGTGATAATTAGAGCTAATCCTCCAAAGTTTAGGATTGAGATGCTTAGTTCTTTTGACTTTGGAACATCACGGAATGAAAAGGAAAAGAGACTACCTGATTATTCGTCTAGCATGTTTCAAGTCCAATTATCGCGGTTTTTTGTAGTTTATTTTAAATCGCCGTGTTTATCTATTTGAAACACTCTTCTTGTGAACCAGCCAAACTAAAAGAGAGAAATACGTTATTAACGAACTTTGATGCAACATAAATTAACCACACTACACTTTTGTGGAGTAAATAATCTAAGTGCAATCTTTTTCGGCGCTTGTATTTTAAAACGGTCGTTAGCAGTGTTGAAGTGCGCAGTTTTGATTGCCAAGTAACCATGGCAACAGTTATAATCGTTCTTTATTTAAACATTTTCTGTTAGACCTCGGGGGAGACCTGCTGTCAAAATTAAAAGTAAATGAAAGAGACTGCCATCTTTAACGATGATAATAAAGCTATTTGGCATGTTTTTCACATTTTTTCAAAGACATGCTTTCTTCTCACAGAGGCAGCATGTTTCCTTCCAGTGCCGTAGCACTCTGATAATTCGACATAATGATATTTAATGAGAATAATTGACATGTTGATTAATTAAGGGAACTTTTTTAATTGGAGGTTCAATTCTCGAAACGACAGAACTATTAGTGTCCCTCCAAGGGCGACAATGTCTTCTCTCGCGATGAAACGCTTGCTTCGGATTGTACAAGTTTGCACTTTCCTTGGATTTCTCTTTGCCGGTTTAACAGATGGTAAAGGTAGGTCGTTGATAATAAGGTAATTCAGGTCCATGTTTTGTTAGCTGGTGGGAACGAGGTGCTAAAAAAGGTTCTCGTCATATCACTCTGTTGAACGAAGATTAATACTAACGAAAGTTTGATAATTATAGGAAAATTTCACGAAGATACAAATATCTCCTTGGTTTTAGCTGCAACGTCTTTCGACATTTCAATTCCCATCTATTTACACCTTATTTCACCGAAAATGAGCAAGTAAAGAAATCGAAGTCCACGTTTTTTGATCAAGAGCCAAATTTCTTCAAACACAATGACAGAAAATGTACGCTAGATATTTATGAGAATTTTTATGCTGATGCTGGCGTAGATGTACTACGTGCAACGTAATCACTACGCTAGACGATCCCAACAATTTGTTGAATTTATTACTTATTTTGATTTAAAGACTATCATATCCAGATTGGAAATATAATCCTATCCTAGCTTCAAAAGCTATTTAATGATTCTTGCTAAACAAACTTTAGGGTTGTTTGCTCGAGAAATCTAACAACTATTTTTTTTTTTTTTTTCATGAAAATAAGGAACTTAACCTGCTCATTGCTAGTATTCATCTTCTCTGTTAACCATGCCTGCAGCTATACCGTTTCCAGTTTTCCACAACACGCCTCTTACAGTCTCTTACAGTTTTTTTTTTTTTTTCCTTTATGATTCTTTAAAAAACCCTGAACTAAATGTAAATCTTTAAGAGTACTTGCAATTTTGGACGGTTTCACAGCTTTAATTGAACTGTTTGAAACAATTTTTCCCCCAGAGAAGAAATTACGAACACCGACTTTATCAAGTCACTAAACCTTGACTTAGCAATATTTTTTGCGACATATATTAAATTTTACATCAAGCTTTTGCAAACGGCTAAATCATGACTCAACATAGTATACGATATTTTCGACATTCAGAAACAACATAACCGACCAGAGGGGCAGATTTAGAATAATACCGCGTTAAGATTTGCTTTGACATTGTCTCCGTGTTAAGGAATATAATTTTTCACGTTGTTATTGTAAGATAGTTTTGTGCTGGTATGTAGATTCGTTGGAATGCAGGTTACGTAATTATGCTAAGAAGTTAATATTTAAGGAGTTTGTCCGTTAGGAGTTGTCACTCCGACGACATCTCCGCTTTTGATCAGTTCATTTTGGAAATTTTGTTTTAGTAAATTTCCGTGTGTTTGTTTACCACGTTTATTGTGTTAATGACTTCGAATGGGGCAATTTATGTCTGATCAATAAACGAGATGCCCCCTCCTATAGGACTGATGTTTTCTTATTTATACTAAGTTAGAAATTATTTTGTTTTCGTTTCACTGCAGAGTGATTAGACAACAAAGCCTTTTTTGTTTCCAAAAATGCAACATTAGTGACACCTTTGAATTCCTGAATCGCTGAGCGTTACTTCAAACAGATGGTCTTTTAGCTCAATGAATGGTCTTTTGTATCAGCAACGACCTTCAACCTCAGCTATACTGCGCTAGTGTCTATATCATCATTAGTAAGGTATTTGTACATTGATATAGCAGATGTTGGACCGTCGTTAACCGAGAAGTTCAATAACTCTTTGTATCTTTTCTTTTTCACAATTGTCTTTCCTTACGTTCCAGCAGGCATCTGTGATAATAATATGAGAAGGCCGACTCAATAGGGCAAAATAAACGTGCCTCTACGTATATCCTAATTATAGTCGAACTTCCCGTAAGCGACCACCTAAAATGTCAAACCTGGGGGTCGCTTACGGGAGGTGGTCGCTTACGGGAGCTTATACCATATTGGGTCAAACGTTTGCCTTATTAGCATATGGTAACTGCAGAGACTTGCCCCATGTTTTAAATGTCTTAGTCATGCAAAAAGTCGATTTCGAGAGAAAAAAAAAACCGTCACTTCCCATTGAGAAATTTCCGTCTTAAAAACTGGTTACTTACGGGAGGTTAAAAATAAAAGAAAATTTCAAACTTTTAGCTCTAAGAATGGTCACGGTCGCTTACGAGAGGTGGTCGCTTTACGAGAGGTGATCGCTTTACAAGAGGTTCCAAATATAGTGATTTGACTTGGAAACTTTCGGTATTTTGGAAAACTGGTCGCTGAGGAGAGGTGGTCGCAACTGGAGGTTCGACTTATTCAAAAGAGAGGGTTAAACACGAACTCTCATTGGATTTAATCCAGGAGATAAGTCGAATAGTGAACGAGTATCAAATTTTCCGATAGTATGACAAGGACAATGAAACGTCAATTTAAGGTAAAATATGGAGCCATGTATTAGTAACTTTTCAACGCAAGAAAACAAACAAACAAACAAACAAACAAACAAACAAACAAAAGACTAGGCAAAAAGTTGAAATACAAATAAACGAACAGAAACTAAACAAAACCAATGTTATGGCGAAGATTTATTCGTTTTCATTTTTTCCAAAAGGAATGCTAGTATATAAAAATTAAAGCAGCTCTGCAGGGCACAATATCCTCTGCGATAAACCGTGACGTGACGAAATCTTTTCGTAAAAATCGAGCTCAAAATGTCACGCATTTTCCGAGATCAAATGAATACGGTCAGATTTTGAAAAATAATTTCAACAACCTGGGTATAAGCATTCCTTAAAGTCTAAAACAGAAGCCAACAAAAAATAAAATGAAATAAGACAAAGGATCAGAAATTTCTTTTAAAAGCTGCCAAAGCTAATGTGTGTGCCTAGTGAACAATATTTGTAATTACTTATCGATTATTCAAACGCACCATTGACTTTTTGAGATATGTTGTCCCCCTCAATGAGAACAAAGAGCAAAGTACAAAATGGCTAATATTTCTCGTTTCGTAATCTCTTTTCGTTCTGGAATACCGGGATTCCAATCTCCCAAGTGTCTCGTACTATACTCGGAGAACTGATAGAAACTAAGAAATGGAATACAAGAATATCAAAATTCCTTCCATCTTTGAGTTTAATTTATTTTTAACACTTTGGTTATGTTGGAGTTGATACGACTTTTATTAGAACGGTCGTGGGTCATAGCTTTTACCACACACCAATCGCGTGCAAGTTGTATCAACTGAAAAGGCAAACTTCAAATATAGATCCCGCGTGCTTGAAGATAAAGCAATATAAACCATTCAGTGGGGTCTCAATCACAGAGCACTTCTGTTGTTCGCGTTTAATTAAGACGATAATTTCTAGCAATAAACATATGCAATAGAGTAAACATCCGGTACTTAGTGATCACGGAAATATTATTGCACAACGAAAGTTGCGAGTTTTAGATTTAGATTTAAACAAAAGTGACTCAGTCTTAATTTCGTGCGACAAGGTTGACAACTGTACTCCATTGTCGATACATGAAAGGTCAAGCTGGAGAAATTTCCCAAATGTAGTTGAATGGTATAACTACTGATTTATTTTGTCGAGTCACTCTTTATTTATATCCCAAATCACTATATAAACCGCATCGTAACCCAAGTGAAACTGATGTTGATGACTTTAATTGGAACAGTTTCGATTCTATCGCAACAAACTTTCATTGAACCGAAAACTATATTACCCAATCTTGCTGACGTATATCTAAAACCTTAGAACAAATGTTGCGACACCAACTAATTTCTTCACGATTTTACTATCGAAGAAACTATAGCTGCCTAGTAGCTGTTCAACCCTCCTTTCCCAAATAAATGCTGTTCTGGTGCAATAAATTAAATGACGTAAGATGAATTAGCTGCTCTCAGAAATAACAATAGAGGAGAATGAAATACGAAAAAATACTTTTTTTAACTTCACGAGTTTACACACAAGGGTTACGTTGTCTCAAAAAATTTGTAGGCAGAATGTATCTTAAATAAAACATTATAGGCTTCTTTATGTGCAAAGATTCCATTCTGACAATCCCAGAAAAATGAGGCCGTTGTTCCAAATTCTGAATTTCCGCTCGTGATAAACAACCAATCAGATACCCTCTTGAGTATCTCAACAGACACGTCATCAAGTCGATCTGTCCGCCCGCTGTCTAGCAAACCTCAGTGCACGCCAGCACAAACGTCAATGAGCCAAATCATAGGTCAACTCTGAATTGCCTTCCCTCTCTGTTTCAAAACGAGTCTTCCAGCGAAACCATTGATATGACAAAGTGTTTTACCAACACGGTAATTTTTGTGCAAATCAAGGTTCGGTTTTCGTGCGAAAAGTTCTTGCGCGATGACTCATGGGTGCTATTTATTCGAACCAATGCTAGGTTAGCAAAAAAAAAAAACAAAAAAAAACAATAATAATAAGAAGAACCAAAACCAACACTCAGCTTGTTAACTAATCAACAAATCATGATCAACAAATATGTTAACGAATTTTCAAATTAATTAATTTTATGAAAGATCTATTAAATTAGTAATGGTAATAGGACTGAGTGGAGTCCAATTCGGTCGTTTATCATAAGAGTGATTCCGATTTCTTTATCACGAGTGTGATTGCAGGCCGAATTAGACGACACGAAGTCTTATTACCAATTAATCATAAAAATTACAATTTCCGAGAAAAGAGGAATAGCCAAGTTATGAAAGAAAGGGAAAATTTGCATTTAAATACCTACAAAGGAGGTGTAAACATTCTAAGGCCACCGCGCCTCCTGTCGGCAATCAGGCGCCAAAAAAAAAAAAAACAAAAGTAAGCGCGCGCACGCACGCACGTAACAACAACTTTGAATGTGATTGGTTGATTTAATCTACAACTTTGAATGTGATTGGCTCATTGAACTGTCCGATAACGAACTGTCCGATAACAAACTGTCCAATAACAAACTGTCCGATAACAAACTGTCCGATAACAAACTGTCCGATAACAAACTGTCCGATAACAACTTGGCAAGTGAATAGCCCTTTTCACGGTTAATTTTTCTCATTTGCATTACAATGTAATCCAACGTGGATGCGAGGCAATTTCGGGCTAAAACTATAAAATAGCCCGAAATTGCCTCACCTGCATGCTAGATTTTATTGTAATGCAAATGCGCAAAGGTAACCGTGAAAAGGGATATTAGTGGAAAACAGGAGTTTCTTAAATCAATCTCAATCGAGGAAATTGTAATTTTTATGATCAACTGTAGAAATCTAGTTATTCTACTTAACATATAATAGGCAACATGCCCATATTCCCTGTTTCGTGAAGATTAAATGTAAATTTTATCCACCTATTTTATTTTTATCATCATTATTATTATTATTATTATTTTTTATCTCCCAGCTATCTGTTCTGCTAAAATAAACGTTGGCTTCGCTTTGGATGGGTCAAGCCAGACTGGAAAAGAAAACTTCGAAACAACCATAAATTTTGCAGCTAATATTTCTAAACATCTCAACGTAGACACAAGCCAAACATGGATCTTCCTCGCATACCCGAATCAAAAGCAAGTGTTTAAAACAAAATCGGATCTTAACGCCTTAGCACCTGAATTGGAGCCATTCCCAAATGCAACAGATGTACGCTTAGGAGCAACTCTGGGTGCAATCAGGGAGCAGTTTTCCGAGGAAAGTTCTCAAAGAGGAGCTGTCAACGTGGTAATTTTGATCACAAGTCACAAATCTGTCGATGACATTGCTGTCCCTGCAGCATGGTTAAAAACGTCTAACGTGACCAGTTTTGCATTGGGGATCGGCAGCCATTACTCTGTGGGTCAATTGAGAGAGATAGCTTCTGATCCAGATAGCGACTACTTCATCGCGTTGAGCGCCTGGAGCCGACTGGATGAGTATTTTGCAAAAACTGTAGCAACAAAGATCTGTCAAGGTTGGCAAAATTTATACAATACGTAACTACAAGAAATAATTGTAGGCAAACTCCCTCAGAAATGGATGCCCCTTAAGTATAGCGCGGAGGTAGAGAAATTGGAGAGAAATTGGGTAGAGGTTTGCTGCCCACTTCCCAAAACCCTTACACTATTTAAGACCAAAATCTGCGATTTTCCCTGTCCTATTTATGACCTGACCAAATGCTCGATGCTCTATTTAAGACCTAACCATTAATTCAATGCCCTGTTTCAGACTTGCCTTATAATTAGTTACCAAGTTCAAACCGATGTTAAAGGCATTATGAAGGGTTTTTGTCGACGTACTTATCGATAATGATTAAAAAGAAGCTTCCAAATCCAAGACTTAAGAGTGCAAAAACCATACCCTATTTGAGACCTAATCTGGATAACGAATTTCTTGCCCTACAATCTTTCAGTTGGAAAAAAAGTTCCACTTCATTGTGTTTCAAACCTTCCGTGATTATTAAAAATATGAACCTGGCCATGGAATTAGCTTACCAACTTCAGGACGATAAGTTTTGTTCTATGCAAAACGTATGACGTTTTTGTTTTATTTGCCAGTTGTGGATAGGTGTGTCAGCTCTCCTTGTCATCATGGCGGTACATGTAACAGCTGGAAGGGCGGCTTCAACTGCAGCTGTCCAGTGGAATACTATGGAGACCACTGTGAGAAAAGTAAGACGGTTTTATCGATCAAGTCTCAGTTAGCGCACTAAGACGCCGTCCACTCAAATTTGAGAACGCAGCTTTATTTCTACAGTTAGACCTACCGTCCAAACTTATCCGTCCTGAAAACGGAGCTTTTTGAAAACGATGGCAACACGATAATCACGAGATGCGTGCCGAGGTTCTCCTTTACGAAAAAATCTAAAACGACCGTTCATAGTTTCGTATTTGAATTTATCCGGCTTGGCGTGGACGTCTGGGAAACATTTGATGTGTTTTCTGAGTGAAAACACTTTCACGTGACAGTCACGTGAAAGACAACCAAATTTGTCTTAGCTTGATGGATTACTAAATTTCCTTATCTATGGCACTTCGCCTTTGGTGTGCAAAAACTCCGCTATTATTCTTGATTAGAAACAAGCCACATAAGTTTGGCAGCTAGGTTATTTTGCCATACTCTCAATCCCCAATTCAAATATCAGAAACAAAACAAAACCCAAAAAAATTTGCAATAG
>Ga0126338_10002032_pt1 | contig 13658 bp, 10 predicted proteins | sample OrbCmetagenome_2_FD_92529 | JGI IMG/M metagenome (GOLD analysis project Ga0126338, IMG submission 92529) | Coral microbial communities from Petempiche,Puerto Morelos, Mexico - Orbicella C C metagenome | ecosystem: Host-associated > Invertebrates > Cnidaria > Coral | place: Petempiche,Puerto...
CTGAAACAAAAGAAATTCATTTTTAAGTAGTATTCGGTAACCTCTGCTTGGGAGATAAAAATCGGCCGATTTTATTTTTTAGCCGGAAATCATCGGTCGTTTCTTAGGCGCAGGGCCTCTTAAAAGTGTTAACGTTCGTAGCTTGTCTCACTTACAAGGGAAGGCTGTTCCACAAGACTGGGGCTGCAACCATAAAAACGCGATCACCCAGTGATGAAATTCTAAGACAAACTGCTCTCGATAGCAAATCTAGCGGAAATCTGTGACGTCAAGAGAACAGGAAATTACTGGCGACCCAGCCATTCTCCACTTTTTAGCAATCAGTTTGCAAAAAATTTCTGAGACAATTTCCAACAAAGCTACCGATGAATAGAAAGCAAAACGCGACGAAACAGCAGGCATATTAGCATACTGAAAAACAGAATAAGCCATTAGCAACCGTAGTTTCGGTCGAGCAGCTGTGAAGAGCGCTGGAGTTTTATCCAGTATAGTAACACAGAACCAAACCAGAATCAAGCAGTCAGGAAACTAATTCTCTTCAATCATCCATTTTAACGAGGTGTATCGATCATGACAGTCAAAAGTACAGAATCACTCGCCAACTCCTCCAACGAAACCAGGTCAATGTTTTACTGCCCGGAGTCACCACAATTCATCTGGGACTTACATCACATAACTTCTTTTAAGATTATTGTTGCCATCACAAGCATTGCTTGTCCCGTTACCATTCTGTTAAACCTCTTGGTGATAATAGCTGTGAAGACGAGAGGAGAATTGAAAAAGACTTCAAACATCCTGTTGTCTAGCGTGGCCTTAACTGATCTTTTGGTGGGCGCCGTATCTATGCCACTGTCTATCACGTTAGACGCGTTAGTTATCAAGAGAGTTTTAGATGTGGATATTATCTGTACGATAGATTTCATAAGTGTCTCTGTACTGCATATTGGTTGCTGGGCGTCATTTCTTCATTTGCTTCTAATTGCTTGGGAGAGGCATGTGGCGATAGCAAAATGGACAGAGTGCAAGGCTATTGTTACAACAGGCCGTGTAAACAAGTACAGGAGAGTTGTATGGCTGTTGACATTACTAATAGTTGTTCCAGTAGTTATGATGGGAGCTGCTGGCCTTCGTTATGAGCTCTTATTAGTCGTAGACGTCATTTTGAGCATTATTTGGTTTGTCTGCTTATCACTTATAGCATATTTTTATGTCAAGGCTTATCTCACAGTGCGAAAATGGAACCGAACAACAGTCCGCTCAGTGAATCATTGTGTTCCAGTCAAAGAGAAGCTTGAAAGCAAGGTTGCTCACACGTCTTTCTGGCTAACAGTTTTCTTTGCAGTGTCGAGTTTTCCGACTCTCGTCGTTTATCTCTTTCGGGGAGTTCTGCCTTTCTTCCGCCAGGTTTCCACTATACGATGGGTAGAAACAATATTTCAGTTAAACTCTCTGTTCAACCCACTATTGTACTGGTATAGAAACCGCCGCTTAAGGAAAGCTACATTGGAGCTGTTAAGGTGCAGAAACAGGCCAGCAGCCCGCACGGCGCGTCATATTAGGCAACGTCGCTATTCCGTAGCATCGCTAGATGTCGAAAAGCTTCAAAACGAGCAAAGAGGGGCCCGATTATCAAGGTCAGAATCTCTCGGTGCTATGTTCTGTTTAGACACCTTTCGGCAGAGGCGGAATGAGGCAGTGAAGGAAAGACCCATGTCGGCTCCATCGAGGCTAGCAAGCGACGAGATATTCACACAAAAACGCAACCAAGTAATAGTAAAAGTTGAGATTGAAAATGCCCCAGGAGGGAAAAGTATTCAGCGAAATACGAAGTTACCGAAAAACACCATGGAGCTTGGAAGATCTCGACGTCATATCGGTGGAGAGATTGTGCGATCAAGTTCGCTGAATGAAAACTCCTTTGCGTCACAAACTAAATGTCACCATAATGCGACACAGAGGAATGCCCAGAGATCCAGATCAGTGCCAATAACATTATTAGTAAAAAACTTACACAAACCGAAGGACAGAGCAACTTTTGATAAGTCACAATTGACTAATGAGAGAGAACTTTCGTATAATCGTTACCAGGAAACAAAACTATAGTCCTTTAAAATTAGAACATCATGAAATGTTTCAAAATTCTTTAGAGACAATAAACAACAGATAAAATTGACCAGTAAAAGTAAGTGTGTGTATGCTTTGACTTGCCTTTTTAGACTTATGTAACGTTATGGGCTCGGTAAACTCATTAACCTTCGAGTCAGTCCCTCTTTCGCTTAGTCCGTCGCGCGTGACGCGAAAGAAAACCACGAGAAAAAAATGATCGCGCGAAATCTTAAGGGCGAGACGCGCGCGAAAGGAGTTCGCGCGGCCGGGGGTTTTCTTTCACGTCACGCACCACGGACTACTCGAAAGAGGGACTACCCGTAGTCTACAAACTGATAAACATGCTCGGTTTGTTCTGCAGAGGAATGGGGGTAAAAGAAAAACCATGGGCTACTTTGCTTCAACGCAGGGGTTAGATAATTTCTACTATCTCTGCGCGCAGACAGCGTTTTTTATGATTTCTTCGAGTGCAACCCTAAGAGATACCTTGACGGCTAACTATAGAAGTGAGACCAATATCCGTAATTTAAATTCCTAAGGGAGACGACTAGTATCTCCGATCTTTTCAAATAGGATCCCCCCCATCCCTTGCAATATACTTAGATTATATAGTCCGACTGGATTACGTCATGTTTTAACATGTATAACAAAATAAAATGAAATAAAATATGAAGTAAAGCTTTGTAATTAACTGCCAGGATTAAACATTTGCAAAACTAAGTCGCGGCGAATATTTATTAACTACATAAAGTATAGTTAAAGCCAGCATCCCGGATAAATATTTTGAGCAATAACAGAAATTGTAATCGTAATATTATTCTTACTAGAAAAAGTAAACATTGAAATTTTAGTTTTATCAATGGAGGAACATGCTACTCTTTTTGGGAAATTCCAAAATCTGCCAGAAATAGTGAATAAGACATGACAGTGCCATGGAGGGGGATTCTGAAATATTAGGCCGCTTTCAATCGCTTTTCGACATTTTAGCGAGTATTTCGAGTATGACTCAAGGCCATAGCTTTTTTTTTCCGTGGGGTAGGGAGGTATTGTTAGACTGAAATATTGATATAAACTTACTTCATGATTGACGTTTCAAATGTCTATAGCTGTTGCTACCAGATATTTGATCAAAACACTCAAGTAATTGAACACAGTGAAACTTAGAAATGACAGATGGGCGCACTGGAATAGACAGATACAGTTTGCTTTGTTTATTATCCCATTTGGTGATAAGTTACCATGGAAACTCTCTGTTTATTATAGACATGCATGTATGAGAGGATATCTTTTTACTAAGATGGACTATTGCGAGAACATCGATCGTATGGTCATGGCGAAAATAAGAAATTAAAAAATAACATAAAATTATAATATGAAGGTAATTGGATGTTTTTCATCTATGGGGAGGTTACTGTTTTCATTCTGGCACCGCCATTGTGACTGTATAAGAAAGCATTAGCTGACATTGAGTTCGCTTATCAAATTTCCTGCCAAATTTTTCCTTTTACAATGCTCGACGTACTGCGATCAATAGCTTCCATGTGTGCTTCAAAGTAGGGCTGAAAATACAACTGACAATATATTTTTTAGTCAAAATAAATTGAACGGAAATCATTTGCAAAGGAAATTGACCATTTCATACGACAATCCGTAATTAAGCGGCGAAATAAAACAATTGCGTGGAAAATTATTAGATGCAAATATTAACTCGCAGAATTTAAGAGTGTTGCCTAGGTTCTCTTCTCTTCAGTTAAGGTTGCATCTCTAGATGTTTGGATTTGAAATGAGAAGACTAAAGCTAAATATGGAAATATCTTTTTGGGTAAAAATGGGCACGAAAAAATAAAAATACAAGCTTTAAATGTTTGGGAAACCACCTGGTATTTCGCTGGATGTCAAATGAATTTCCAATTGTTTTTTCGGATATAAAAATTTGAGTCAGAAGGACAAAGATAATAAAGTTAACTTAAGCAACAGCTAATGGCTTAGGGGTGTGCTTTGAGGCAAAAGTTTATAGCAATTTTAAAATATGCTCAACCAGGCGAATAAGCTATGAATTGTTGTTTGACTCACTGCACACTTTGCACCTTGTTCAAAACAGGTGGCGAGCTCTGTGCAACGCTGTGAACAGGAAAAAGGAAAAATAATACAGGCTGACAGGACATTCACTGCTCTTAAAAGGATTTCTCTACTGAATGGGACCTCTGACGTCACACAAGCAGCAGCACTCAATATGAAGATTGAAAACCAACGCGTGAGTTAAGCCATTAGCAAAATTCATGTATTTTATGCTTGGTCGAGGACAGGTCAAGACCGGTGAAGCTTTTTAGTAAAACAAATCAAAACTGCAATCGTACGCGGTTAAGAAACTAATTCTCCACAGTCATCCGTTTTAACGAGGTATATCGATCATGACAGTGAAGAATACAGAATCATTCTCCAATTGCTCCAACGAAACCAGCTGCAGGTCAGTGTTTCATTGCCCGGAGTTGCCAGAATTCATATGGGACCTGAATCACACAACTTCTTGTAAGATTATTGTTGCCATCACGACCATTGCTTGTCCCGTTACCATTCTGTTAAACCTCTTGGTGATAATAGCAGTGAAGACGAGAAGAGAATTGAAACAGAATTCTAATATCCTGTTGTCTAGCGTGGCCTTAGCTGATCTTTTGGTGGACGCTGTATCTATGCCACTGTCTATCACGTTAGACACGTTATTTATCAAGAGAGTTTTAGATGTGGATATTATCTGTACAGTAACTTTCGTAAATGCCTGTGTAATGTATTTTACTTGTGGTGCGTCATTTTTACATTTGCTCCTAATTGCTTGGGAGAGGCTTGTGGCGATAGCTAAATGGATGGAGTACAAGGCTATTGCTACAAGAGGCCGTGTAAACAAGTACACGAGAGTTGCCTGGCTGTTGGCATTACTAATAGTTGTTTCATCGTTACTAATGGAAGCTGCTCACCTTCGTTATGACCGAATATTAGTCGGAGATGTCATTTTGAGCATTTTCTGGGTTGTCTGCATTTTGCTTGTAGTATTCTTTTATGTGAAAACGTATCTCGCAGTGCGAAAGTGGAACGGAACGCGAATCCACCCAGTCAATGCTCTGGTCAAAGGGAAGCTTGAACGCAAAGTTGCTTACACGACTTTCTGGTTAACGGCTTTTGTTGCTGCCTCGGGTGTGCCGATCCAAGTCGTTTATATCTTTCGGAGAGTCTTGCCTTTTTTCGGCCAGGTTTCCACTTTACGATGGGCAGACACAATATTTCAGTTAAACTCTCTGTTCAACCCACTATTGTACTGGTATAGTAACCGCCGCAAAAGGAAAGCTGCATTGGAGCTGTTAAGGTGCAGAAACAGGCCACCAGCTCACACTGCGCGTTACATTAGGACACGTCGATATTCTGTGGCATCGCTACATGTTGAAAAGCTTCAAAGCGAGCAAAGAGGCGTCCCATTTGTGAGGTCGGATTCTCTTGGTGCTGTGATGTGTTCGGATACTTTTCGGCACAGGTCGAGTAAAACAGTAAAGGAAAGACCGATGTCAGCTCCATCAAGGATAGTAAGCGACGAAATGTTCACACAGCAGGACAATAAACTGATTGCAACAGGTCAGATTAAAAATGCCCCAGGAAGGAAAGGCATTCAGGGCTAAACCACCGGAAAACATCACGGGGCTCGGGAGATCTCTGCGTCATGTCAGTGGTAAAATTGTGCGATTCAGATCATGGAATGAAAATCTTTTCATGTTACAAATGAAGGATGCGTAGTACAGACGGTTGCACAGGAATGAACACATCCAAAGTTGTCATAAATATTTTTAATTATTGAGGCGAAACAACCTGTATTTACATACGAATTATACATTTAAGACTTAAAAGCGAATTAAAAGAAAAAAAAATGCAACTGCTTTACATATGCTATCCATTCACAACGACCGAACATTGAACAATGGTTACTTCACAGTTGGCGCACAATGTAGGATATATTTTCATGTTAGCCGTTCGCAGTCTGTCTTAACGTTCTTAATAATCCATGCTTAGTTTTCCTGTTTTCTTCTTTGTCAATCTATTATGTCGTCGTTGACAAATGTTGTTCCCTATAGGGGAAACATTTCTTATTCCCAACCAAATTATTTAACTAGCTTGCTGTGATTGCATTAAACACGAAATAGAATGAAGTTTTTCTCGTTAGGCTTCACGTGGTCGGTGAAAAAAAAAGAAAAGAAAGTGTTTACATAGGATAAGAGTTCAACTCCAACAGGATTGGTTTGGTACATCAACATGGCCGCCGTTTTGATTGTTTTGAGACACCAATATGGCTGCCGTGACGTCATGTGAAAACACCCTATAATAAACTTTTGTCATTGGAGATGTCATTGTCCCAAATCTGAGCCTTAGAATGGAACGAGCCGCTTCGTATTCCTCTTCTCGAGGACATAAAATTTCTCTACGATCTTCACAAAACAAACAAACTACGTCATGAAAACCCTCCCCAAATGAAAAAGAATTTCCTAAATACTGTTAATATAACTTTCAAAGTTTTCATACGATCGACATCGAAGCTAACTTTAAAGATTACCCAATCAAAATTCAAATTTCCGCGCTTACGACATGTGTCAGGACCTTTAACATACAATGGAAAAAGCATAGCCAGACTCTCTTAAGAAAAAAACTCAACTGAAATGAGATTTTTATTCAAAATTTCACTCATAGAAGACTGGAACATTCACTGAACACTTCTCAGTGATTTCTCCTAAAGTGTGCGTTCATAATCTACAGTTTGCTACGTGTTGACAGGGGCCGTGTGCGCTTGAGTGAACTTTGAACGTGGTGTCACGTGTCCAGTTTGCAGATGTCTTCATAAGGGATCCTGTCTATTCTTTTCCCTCTGTGGGGTCCCTACAAGGGAGACAAATAAAGGCACGCAATGCGTACATACTTTTCGTGTTTGTAACGGGTGTTTTCATTTTAAATACATCATTTACTTGTGATGTACTGCCGATCCCGCCCAGAACTCGAACCCAGACTTCTGACTTCTCAATCGGGAGTGCTATATGTCAATCTTGCCAAGCTGAATCTTTAAACTGTCGCGTTTGCAGTTTTCATAGATATAAATTTTTCTTGGAGCTTTCCTATCATCCGACTGCTCATAATTGACAATTAGATCACGACCTCGAGATTTCTATCGAATGATAGTTGACGAGGGCGTAGCCTGTGTCAACTATCACGCATAGAAATCGAGAGCGAATAATCTAATTGTTTTAGTATAAATTAACTTTTCATTCAAAATTTTTATCTAAATCCTCCAAAACACAAAAAAGACGCCGCCATTTTGAATACAATCACACACTGCTAGGCTACTCACTATCTACAATAGAATAGATGGTGAGTAGCGTAGCCAATAAGAGAACGGCATTCGTGACAGAACGATAGTAGATTATACTAATATTTAATAGCAGCGTGTCATAAACTGAAAATTAACATCCTCGGGTTAACGTTTACTTTGTGAAAATTAATCACATGAGGATATTGACTTGTCAAAATTTCTCACGCACTACAAATGGTAGACTGCTCACAGTCTCCTATTTTTTGCGTGAGATCGTAGATGTCCATCATTGAGTTCAACGAACTGCCATCTTGGTCTCTTGATGCCAGCGCAACTGGAGAGCGTACAAAATACCCGTGGGTAGGGGTGGCGGATGACACGGCGGGCTAAATGGTTAACATTGAGGGTCACTGAAAACTTGGACAATTAATCTTAATTTTCTCAAGATACGCCTGCAGGGTATTTCTACATAATCCACTACCTTGGGTTTTAGTACACTCTAAGACAGAAGTTTGTCAAATAGACCATATTCGTATTCTCGGTACTGGACTGGAACTAGCCTGCAATAGAGGCTCATGCAGAGGAATATCATTTGAAGACTTCCCCCTCAGTTGGAAGTAATTGCAGCCCAATACTGAGAATACAAATATGGCCTGTCAAGCAAACATGGAGCCGGCTCAGCTTACATCCTTAAGATCCCCTGTAACTGAGAAGCTCTTTTCATCCAGGGACACAAGCGAGGCTGTTGATCCTCTGTGGATGCCATTTACAATCAAGACAGTCTTCCCTGGAAAACAAATTGTACATGTACACACAGCCAGTTTATTTCTGAGATTCTCCATACCACGTTTGATATATTTTGCATGAGGAATCTAACTCTAGGTGAACATTTCTTTTTCCCCCTGGATGGGCTGCCCCATAGTTTGCTGTACTCATTTATACACCTGGGTGGAGAGAGGCACTGTGGGAGTACAGCGCCTTGTCCAAAAACACAACATAATGTTCCTGGACAGGGCTTGAACCCAGCCCTTTCAATCTGGAGTCTTACATACCAATCATTAGGACACTGTGCCTGCCTCAAAACATGTGGAAGCTGTTGAAGCTGAGCACAAAGACTTGGACTGGACTAGCTGGAAAGAGGTGGAGAGAGGCCCTGTGGGAGTAAAGTGTCTTTCCCATGAACACAACACAATGTCCCTGGCCAGAACTCAAACCAGAACTGCTTGATCCCGAGATAAGCGCACCATCTATGAGGCCACAGTGCTTCATACTTTCCTATAAAAAGTTTTGACTCTTGAGACCCCTCCCCTGGAATTTCCAGCGACCTTTCATGGGGTGAGTAAGGATACTTTGCTAAGCTGCACATTCTGGCTCCTACAATACTAGACTACTGCTTTTAGAAGTGAGACTGTTAACATCAAGCTTGACTAAAGCATTACAAGTACATGTACCTAGGGCTGGTATGACTGTTTCCAAGTGTTCTTGGTCAACCTTGATCACATCTCCACTATCAGACATTTTTATTGTAGCAACAAATAGATTGTGAATATCCTAAGTTCAGAAAGAGAATGAAAACAGTCAGCATACATATGCATTATTTTTACACAACAAAGTTACTTCAGAGAGCCACAAACTAAAATCAAGCAATCAAAATGCATGCTCTAGATACCATCAGTCCAACACAGTCCAAGTGATTTTAATTAGTATTGGACTGTGATTGTCCTGAAGGTCCTTGTGCGACCTTTGCTTTCGTAAAAGAAGTCCGTTACATGGGAAAGATTCGTTTTCTTTACTTTCCAACTTTTGCTTCCTTCCTTGTTTTCTTTTTTGAAAAATCATGTCAGACGTAGGAGTAAATGACCGGTTAGCTCTCAATCAAAATTCTATGATTTTAAGGTGCTAATTTCTAGTAGGTAAGTGAAGTCTGACTGAGAATTTCATGTATGTTTGATAGAGCTGTAGGAAAAAAACCATCCATATGAATTTTTTTTTAAAAAAGGAAACTCAGTTCTGCATACTGTTGTAAGTTTGCTAGAATTTACTACGTTTTTCAAACTTGAGCCAGTTCAAAAAGATACATTTTTTCAGGAAAAGTTGCTTTCCATATTAAAAGCAGCTATTGTAGTATTCACAATGAACAAAACGTTCCTTGCCATAAAATTATATCAACTTAAAAATTTATTTTAAATTTAAGATTGATAACATAAACTTTCATCTTTATTACTGATTATTATACAAACCTTTATTGTTCCTTTCTTTTTGTAGTATTTATCTCCAAGTCTTTTGGTCACAACTTTAACAACGATTCCCTGTTAAGGAAATGTTGTCTATTAAGCAACTTCATCATACATGTAGTTAATAATCATAATATGCTTCACATACTTTAGATACCTATTTTATTGCGCCTCCCAATTGGGGCTTTTCAGGAGCAATAACTTTAAAAATAATTCAACCATCAATATAAATTTGTACACTGAAGTGACAAAAATAAATAAAGAAACTAAGATTACATTGTATGCTTTCCAGTTGTTCATACCATACACAAGCAGTGGTGCTAGTAGAGATTGTTTTCATGGTTCTTTTCTTACAAACATTTTGTCAGAGTTTGACAGCAGGAAATTGAGAAGCTTTATGTGTATAGTTACAAATGTACAGTTACACAGGAAGCATTCTCGGAAACATTCCATAAATAAATTACAATAGCCTAAGCTGGTTTTCATGTGGGTCTTCTGTCCTGGTGGAATTGGAATTTAAAGATGTTGGTTTTTGTGGAGGGAGGAGAACTGACGTATCCGGAGAAAAACCCTCTGAGCAAGGCAAGAACCAACAACAAAACTCAACCCACATGATAATTATTTATGAAACCTGGCCAGAATTGCACTGGGGCCGCACTGATGGGAGGTGAGTTCTTTGCCACTGCTCCATCTGGCATCTCTGCTCCCAGCTCCTCACTGTTCACTTCTCTGTTGGAGGCTTTCTCCCTCCCTTCAGTACCATACACTACAATGTACAGCTTTACTTACTTTTGCTATCCAATTGTCTTTGCGGCTTGTTTTCTTCTTTTTTTGCTCCTCCATCTGCAGAAGAAAGATCCTTATAAGTTACCTTCTACATCTACATCTACATCTACATGTATCTACTGTGATATCAGTATTTAACTGGGCAAAATGAAATAGAGGAAAATCCATGGCAAACAAAAATGCTTCGTGAAAGTTCTAATCAGCAAAAAGCTTTGCTCAAATATTTCTATCGGCAAGAAACATGAATTTTTCTAAATGATGATAAAAATATTGAACAAACAACTTCCTTAGGTCAATACCTTACACATTTACAATGCGCATTATATCCAGATTGATAATTTTGACCTTTCGTGTTAAATGAACGAAATAAATTGACATCAGCTCAATGCCATCTTCATGTTATACAATGTATACTGAGCTATGGATGCACTTGGGAAGTTTGGAGAGCACAAAAGAAGCATACATGTAAGAGTTGCTCGACATGATAGTCAAGAGCAACTCTAGCTTCTTGAGTGCTCTCCAAACTTCCCAAGTGCATCCATAACTCGATATACACACAGCTAAAAGCATGAACCAATTCTTTTATAACATAGTGAAAACAACTTGGGTGCTAAAACATGGTTTATTTGTGATTGACTACAGAAAGTTCTCACAATGCACAGTGAAGGGAAACAAAGGTCATTAGGATCCTAACAGGCCACAATCAGTTGAGCAACAGTTGAACGAAAACGCTTAGCCTAGCTTTCTAAAATTGTGAATAAAAAATTCGCTTCTTTGAATTAATTACAATGAAAAAGTACAAATGTAGGCAAGCAGAGTAAAAAAAAAACTCAATGAAAATGTAGACAAACAAAATCAAAATGCTCAAGTTTAAGTAAACATCTTACATGTAGCTTGGCAAAAGTCAAAGGATCGAAGTAGAGTTTGGGATCATTCAGAATAATCTTCACATTGCCGAAACTTAAACAAAAGGAACTTGCACTAAACTCGATGGAAATTTTGCAGCCAAATTAAAACTGCACACATCATCTTATATGCCCACCGCCGTGCGTATATAGAGATTTTGTTCATGATGACTCAATAGGAATTAGGTAGGACTAGCGTGTGCTATGTTATAAAAAAAAATTATTACTATTTCTAACAGGGGTTTTCAATATGAATTTAGAAATTTCAGCTACAGTAAAAATCAAATAAAAATTACAAAAGGTAAAAGAATCTATAAGGTGTTAAAAATACACAGCCTATGATAATGTTTAAAGCATACAGAGAATTATTGTAATTGTACTAATAGATTGATATGTACATGTATTTACGAATAACTATTCACAGATCTCTCTGGGCTAACAGTTTGAAACAAAAGAAATGTTGTTTAGCTTGAGTAGTACAGTATGTTTATAATGGTAACAATGTTTACATGCACATGTACTCACTTCCATTATTTCCTCTAATGCTGATTTCCTTTTCACACTGAAAAGCAGTAACATTTATTTAGAATAAACTTGCCATGTTCTCTTGAATTTTTATGCATAATTTACATTTCTGGCGCAGTTTTGAGACAAAATTGATATCCAACTAAAAATAATGTAAAATTTAATGTAGAACAATTAATTAATATTACATTGTCTACTTGTTATTGATTTCTAGAAGACTTTGTGATTGATTTTTAATGGGGCTCAGTCACGGGTATTTTGAGTTATTTTGGCCACATACAAAATTACCTTTAAGTATTAGGAAACCTGAAAATAACAGTTTAATAAGATAGAAAAAAACCAAAGAGATAATGATAAACCATAAAGGAACGAGGATGGCTAAGGATGGACAAGATTGACATGGATTACAAACGACGAATTTGAAAAATTGAGGCTAAACTTCTCAATATGAGCAAACCGTGACGTAGCTCCTTTTAAAATAATACGCCCTTAGGGTTTAATTACCTTTCTTTAGTCTTTTCCTTTTCTTTCTTCTTTCCCCTTTGATTCAAGCTTGCTGAACTCATGGGATTCTGCAGGCCTGTAGGTTTAGACTGAGTGACTCTGAAAATTAATGGGAGGAAAGCTTGGGTGTTGGTGCCTGATAGTTGTGAAATTAAGAGAAGCAAATGAATAAAAATAAATTGAAATAAACAACAATCAAAGTATACCTGTCAGCCATACCAGACATCTACAACATTTTTGGCAACCAAATAGTCAAAAAGAAACTTGCTGCCAAAAGACAATATTTACATGAACTAACCTGCCTTTACATGTACAGTCTATTCTTACATGTAAATCAAATCAAGTTTTCAATACATATTTCTGGAAAAGATATATTTTAATTACAAGTGAGTTGCACAACAACTGTCTAGCATTGTAGGCTTGCAATATACGCAGAGAGCTATTACTGGTCTACAGGTATCCATTCATGTGAGATTACAGTTTCACACAGTTTCATCACAGTTGCATGTGTACATTTGTATGAAGTGATACTGCTGGTATTTAGTTGAGCTAACAGTAATTAGTGCATGAGATTTTAAGATCATGCCAACAAGTTGTTTTCTGCAATGTCTTGATTCTAGGGACATATGCCAATTTGGTAGTGCCAGCTGTTTGTTTAGTTGTTTTCAGTTAAAACCATGAAAATGTGAGTATCAAACCTTCACGATAAAAACAAGGATAAAACATTAAAATCGGTCCACGATCCTAAGGAGGCATCACATAAATACACGTAGACCAGAACAAGAAAGCTCAACACAAATCAAAATCATGGCAAGTTGGGTGTCTGTGATTACAGGATACCGAAAAGAGAGTATGGTTAACATTTGTGAATCATCGGGAATATTTTTTTGGGGGAGGGGAGGCATCTTTCCAGGCATAGTTGCTTTTTACTTCTTCTTGGTCATGAATCACTCGCTCACTCACTCACTCACTCACTCACTCACTCTCTTCACTTGTGGGGAGGCCATAAATACTGTCAGGTCATTTAGTTACATTATACAATTCTACCCTGTCTTTTGAAGCATATTTTGAAGACCTAAACAAACTTTGCTGTCAGCTGTACACTGTTAGTCTATTACAGTACAGCCCAAAAATAATACACATGCAAGAACTTCTTCATGCGTCCGCAAGCCGGCAACTTCTTGCGGCTTCTTGCGGGTCGCTTGCTATCTTCCAGTTTATTTTTACGTGTACTAGGTTGATCATCTATAATAACAGTAC
>Ga0126338_10002033_pt1 | contig 13657 bp, 5 predicted proteins | sample OrbCmetagenome_2_FD_92529 | JGI IMG/M metagenome (GOLD analysis project Ga0126338, IMG submission 92529) | Coral microbial communities from Petempiche,Puerto Morelos, Mexico - Orbicella C C metagenome | ecosystem: Host-associated > Invertebrates > Cnidaria > Coral | place: Petempiche,Puerto...
CTAGAAATCATCTCCCTGTCAACAAATACACACTTTGTATGGATTCCCAGGAAAATGCAGGCATGTTCAGATTCAAAGAGAGAAAATCAGTGAAAGCCTACCATAAGAGTAGGAACAAGGGTTTGCACTCTTGTTGGCTTTCACACTTTTTTGATCCACAACATCAGTTTGATATCCCACAGAAATTTCACTTTGATAAAACATCTGTTACTCTTACTAACAGGATTCATATTTACTACAGATAAACCATAGAATATTAAGAACATGTAACTGAAATAGTTTCAACTTATCCCAATCAGTAATAAAAGAATTGCACAGTCACCAGAAGGAAAAATTTATTTCTTGACATCAGAGTTTTGAGGAATAACATTTAGGAACTTGTTATATCATCATTGTAAACTGTACCTTCCGTGCTTGCATAGCAGACTCTCTTTGACTTCTTCTGAGTTTTCTGTTGAAACAGGTAAATTCTACAGTAAGCTCTATGGCATAACTTTTAAGCCAAATGAAGCAAACTGATAGAAATCGACATATAATGTGTTAAGTAAGCAATTTTATATTGAAGAAGGAATGTGTAGTGTTCCAGGAAGTATCCATACCTCCCCCCACAGAAGAGAAGACCTCCCCCGACCCTCACGAAATTCCAAGTAAACTTCATACATTTCTTTAAAGTGCACCTAACCCCCAATTTTTTTTTCGCTAAAATGAATTTACTTGTTATTTGAAATAATTCTGCGAAAAAAAAATTTGGATTCAGTTCTACTGGTAGTGTACTGGACTTCAAATCAGGCAGTCCCAGTTTCAAGGGTATCACTAAGGGCTGGACACAGGGCAAATTGGCAAGCTGTGGGGATGATTTTGCCAGGCTAGTTTGACTATCAAATGGAAAGTTTTTCTTATAAAGAAGTTAAGTTCAAATAGTTTTGCCCGCCTGTGAAAACCAATTGCCCTCATGCCAAAAATGTTAATGAAACCCCTGTCTAGTTTGAGGCCTGCCGCCTGGCTGGGTACACCCTCATCTTAGATAAAATAATTGTGTATTATCTATGTGTACAAACTAACCTGTTTTCATCACAGAATCTTTCCATTTCCCAAGCAAAGTGGCTTTCCATTTCACCAGGCCTGATGCTAGTGCCACAAACAGGACAACATGGCGCTTGCGTTGACGATGATCTCCGCCTTCCTGGAGGTGTTGCAAGAAAAGAAGAAAAATTGCATCAATAAACACAAAAAGTATCATACAATGTCTCTAGCACTACTCTATAAATTTATAACATAGACCTGGAATTCATAATGAAACAGTAAATATTTTTAGAGGGTCTGCACATAACTTAATTTGAGGCAAAAACAATTAAGTTCCAAAATTACAGACAAATTACCAAAAATAAAGTTATGCTCACCATTCGACAATGTGTTGTTCTAGAGGGTATCTATAGAGCATTTTCACTGGCATGGCCAGCACCATGAAAATTTATGGGAACAAGAAAAGGAATTAAATAAGAAAAGATTTCAACTCCCACAGGATTGGTTTGGTACATAAACATGGCCACCGTTTCATTGTTTTCGGACAATATGTCTGCAGTGGCATTGTGTGAAAACAATCTATACCCACTGTTGTCATGGAAGGTTTTTCTAAGCCAAACAATTACAACATCATGCAACATCCACAAATGTTGCATGGAAAATTTGATCATTTTCAAATTTGAGCCAACAACACCCAACATGTTACAACATGTCACAACACGTTGCAACAGGGTGGCAACATTGTTGCTCCCAACAATGCTGCGATATGTTGTGTTGAAATGTTGCAATTGTTTGGCCGGGGCTTAAGTCTTTAAGAAAAATCAGTCATCTTTCAAGAACTCTGAGGGAACTAGTCATCCTTCATAACATCTGTAACTTGACAGAACTTTGACTGACTGTCCATCAAAAGACACGCTTACTATGGACTCATCTAGCAGCTATTTATTTAGGCTAATTAAGGAACATTGAACGTCTACATGTGGAATACAAAAATGACAAGCACAAAGAAAATTGTAGGAAGTATCATTTTAACTAAAGCGTGTCAGAGCTTCAGTTGAAACCAAACTTCTGTCTTAAAATATAATAATATTGTAACCACAAAAACAACGTGGCCATTACTTTTTGGATTGCTGCTTAAACCCATTCATCCACATTACAAGGGTAAAAAATTAATATTCTTACATTCAAATCTATGTTTTGGCCAGCTCTTACAAGTCTCCCTAACTAAGTGGAAGTGTACTAGTGCTCAGAAAATTGCAGTTTGACGACTCTGCCTCAGAAACCTTTTTTAAGAGTAACTGGCTGATCAGCATATTTCCCAAACAATGTAATTTGGATTCATGATACTGAAAAATCAACCAAAGAGAAAGTTCTTCTTCATCACAACTGGATTAAGAGAGGTGAAAACATTATGAAAGGCCATAATTAACCCAAAAATTTAACACTAAACAAAATAGAAGGAGCTCAACTTGAACAACATTCTGGAGGGGATGGAATGGTTTCTTAGCAATGTCAGTGAAGCTGGCAATTAATACGACCCAAAGCATACTGAAGGAAATTTTGAAGAAGAAACAAGTATAACTTTACATCTACCTAAAAAAAATGTCTGTAAGACACATACAACATCGCTTTTATTCATGAAAATTTCAGCCCAAGTTTTCAGTAGCTTTTTTAATTTCATCATTTCGTTAAAATGTGTAACAGGCAATTACATAGTGTATAAGACAATGCAAGCATTGTACTGCTACAAAGACATCGTATATTCAACCTAGCACGGGTGGTTGTTTTTTCTTGATAGAAGATAGAAATCTATCTGTTGTCTGCTCTATCTGTTGAGAAGCATGTAAGGTCTGGGCGTATTTCTTCAAGGGTGGATAATGCAGTCTGTACACGTGTATGCTGGATAATCCACTAGATGGCACTTTGTCTGGTTGTTAATGCTACACATCTTTGGAAACAATCAATGATTAACAACACAGTTGGATGACTACAAAATTAAAAGTCGTACCAAAGGTGTGATATTTTTTGCATGAAAATAACCAAGCCACTTTTCATTGTTACTATTTACTGAAAATAAAAGGTGTAAGCGACAGAATTTATTTAACAAAAAAAAAAATGCACATTCTGTTGCCACTGTTTTGTCAGCCATCAGTTATTTTATCAAACTTAGTCAATATTCCCCTTTATAATACACAAGAAGTGTCAATGTGTACTTTGATATTTGAGTATATTTCATGTCAAAAAGCTAATAATAAAAATGGCACTTCCTGGGAGATCCTATTTCTTGGGGCATTGCGACAAACTAATTACAAAAAGACACTACAGCGTCAAACAAAACACCATAGAAACAAGTCGTCTTTTCACCAAAAATTTTCGTCTCCTAGTTTAAAGTATACCACCCGCAAGATCCATGTTGACTATAAAATATGTCTTAGCAAAGTCTACTGCGTGGAAACAGAAAACTGAAATACGAGAAGACTCAGGAACTAGTTTTTCTTCTGCTTGTCTTAATAATTATCACAAATTGTTCTTAATATTCACAAGTGTAAAAGTGTCAAGCAACTCTCAGTAGTATTCAGTCTATACAAAACAATAATTGCATATTCTGAGGAAATACAGACAGTAAGTAAGTTTGAAAAGCATTACTGAATGATTCACAATACTTTTTGGCACTGAATAAAACTGTTTCCAGTTTGAATAAAACTACAGGTATCCACCTGCAATATACTACATGTAATTTGCCCTTGGCCATGTTATGAAATATTATACATTTTACATATGCAAGTATTACTTAATAATTGAAAATTGAAACATGAAAACATGAACAGAAATTGCACTTATTTCACACTACTAAGGACCTTGTTTAAAACTTTTAGTGGCATGATGGCAGAATAATAAAAAATATAAGCCTAGAAAATGTGTGACTGAGTTGTGCAATAGGAAACTGGAAATTGGCATCTATTCAAATGCAAAATTCTTTTTTTAACACCAAAAGAAGAATGAACTGAGAATCACATCACATTTAAGTCACTTCAAATGAGCAACTACCATGCAATACACTTTTTGTGATCATTTTAATCAGCTAATCTCACATAAGAAAGGGACAACAGGTCTCCTGGAAAATTAGCCCTCCTTTTGAAAGAAAACAGAAGAAAAGAAAAAGACAATAGAACAGACAATAGCAATAGCTATTTAGCATGCAGGTGTAAATCACTAATGGCGTGAAACAAACTGCTGGTTGGCTGCCTGTTATCTCATCAAAGCAAACCCACTTAACTCAGCGATGCCAAGCTTACGTCTCATAACTTATTTTCTTCAAAGAAATAAGTCAAGTTCTTGAAAAAGCTCTCAGCAAAATAGCAAGTAAAATCAAAACATATTTACAATATTAACAGTGCCTTGGAGAGGGTCTCTTTTCCATGCTATGGAGACCAAAATAACTAACAAGCATTTAGCATTGTTATGTTAATATACATCTGCCTTCAGAATCTTGTTGGAGTATATTACAAATCATCTATTTCAAACATATCTCAATATTGACAATACACATGAAAAGAGTGAATATAATCACCAGCATCGCTGAAAACTCAATCACCTTCTTCTACACGCTTCCCTTCACACCAGCACTTAATAAAAGTCTATTGAAATTTCTGAAATAGATTCAAATTGCCTCACATCTGGGATACCATTTAAAGAAAAAAAACCTACTTACAAAGAGAATGGCAGAATAATTTTTTCGATGCTATCTAGTTGCAAATAGATTACTTTTAGAGAGACTCCATTGTTAAATGACAGAGTTGCTGTGTTATTCTCTGTACTTGGCACACAAACAAGAATATTTCACCTTGCAGGTCCCAGGCAACTCTTAATTTTCAATTTAATTTACTAGTTTGAGTCTTTTTTAAAGAGAAATGAAGATCAAACACTAGGATTTAGAGCTTTCGTGTAAGCTTTTAGGACTGTATCAGCCAGGATGAAGTTATGATATCCTCTTGTATGAATTTTAGAATACTAATTAAAAGTTATTTTAATCAGATCTGCTTTTCTGGCACACTAGTCTCTGGCAGAATTACTTCCACTAATCAATAAATAATCTGCATTTACTGTGCTTTTAATTTTAAGCCTCAGAGCCCTTCACAAGATGAAAATAGCAAATTGAAACCTGTGAATTTTACCTCTGCTAAGAAATGGCCAAAAGTAAAATGCAGTTTCTTTTTTTGTAATGGGTTATGATGAGTTAACGGATCACAGGAATAGCTTATTACCAGACAAGAGAATAAAACTTGCCATCAAGATTCAACTTAGCAAGCTGTAATAAATATTTATTATAGCAGGATTATTCTAGGGAGAGTAGTAACTAAAATCTAATTTAATGTACCATAACAGATTAGAAACTAACTATGAAAAATATTTTTCTCTCACCTTTTGATTGAGAGTCCACACTAGCTTCTGTGTCATCAGTTTCGCTGCTTTTACAGCATTCTGATTGCTCTGTGTGTTCTCTTTTGACGCTCACAGGTTCAATATTATTGTTATCAGACTCTTCATGAAAGCTTGGTCTTCTTGGGCTAGGGCTCAAAGGTTGATCTCCTTTCATACGCGTGTCACTGTCCTTCTCAGGTTTTCGCGGGGAAATCCTCTCTTTTGATGCCCTATCTAAGCTTGCCTCTTTCTCGAGTTCAGAGCTTTTGTACAAGGTATCAACGTGGTGATCACGTTCCAACAAGTTTCGCTGATGTTGTAAATGATGGAAAGGAAAGGCATGTTCGGGGGGAACGACCCTGCGGAACGCACCAGTTCCATTAAACACTGCGGTTGGTCCGCTTGTTTTATGCAGAAGCCCTCCTCCTAAATGGTGATGCAGCTGAAGAAAATGAGGGCCAAATTCATGCGGCATTCTTTCTGCATAGTGTTCTGTACCAGGATAAAGGGCAAGATGCGACGACCTGTGTTGATAATGTGTTGAGTTCAACACCATTCTGTGAACAGCTTCACCATCAATGTAGCGGTTAGATGGTGAGGAGTACACCGCGTGATAATCATTCATAGGTCCTGGAGATGATGCTGTAGAACATGCAGCCTCGGCAGTTGACGCAAGTACCATAAGTGCAGGAGAAGTCAGAGGATTAGGTATATAAGCTGGTCCACCAAGCTTTTCCATCTGATTAACTGCACAGTAAGCAATTAATGGAAGAGTAAAAAAATTCAAATGAGTCAAAAATTAAAACTCAATTCTTTCCTCAAGCTTCACATAGTAACAAATGAAAGTGATACATTTTAGATCCAAAAGGGAAAGAAAATTTTCACATCATGCCAGTGAATTCAGCGCTCCGCTGTTTTCACCTTGAAATTAGCCCTAATCTAGTGAGTTCCTTAATAACGACACATAATATATTGAAAAAAAAATGGGAAATGGGTTTCAAATAATTAATTTCATGTCATAACAAACTCGGCCACAATATTTGAAAGAGCAACTACTTAAAAGAGAATATATTAGCGATAACAAATACCAAAACCTCAATTAAAACAGAAATGTACTTCGTACTTAAATTTTATCCAGTCCGTCATGCAGACATTTTCCGCAGGAACCGAAAATTCTGCGTGTTTTCTCGGCATTCAAAACACCAGACGATTTGTGTTCAGCAACCTGGGTTTTTGCAGTTAGTGAATTCCACTTTCCACGATTTCTGCGCTGTATTTGGAAAGAGCAGTCGCAAGGCTTCCGATAATCAAAGCCCGATTCCTACACCCGGATCGCTCGCGTTTACCAAACTCGAAATTACCAATAAAGCAAAGAGCTTTGTAAACCACTTAGTTGGCCGGACCGGACGTCTACGAGTGGCAAAAACCAATGAGATGGAGATAAAAATGCTTGTTCCAATGCGAAGGAGAAGTTATTGCCGTGGTGTAAGTGCCAGCTCGGACTAGTTAACCGGAAGATGCGGTAGATTGACCAAAGATAGAGACAGATACCCCGCAAATAGAAAGAACAGCGAACTGGATATTACAGCTGGAGCAAGGCCGCTTTTATTTTGAACCTATAGAGCATGCGCAAAAGCGGCCTGTATCTCGTTTCCATGTCAGCCTGTCTGGTACTCAGTCAAAAATAATTCTTCCTTCTCAATTCGCGATAAAGACTTTTCGTCGCCACAAATTCTCCCGCTAACATAAACAAAATAGCATCAATTTTGATATTTTCAAAAGAACCTGCTGCTGGCTTCTTAAACTAACAGTTCGCGGTGATACTTTCCAATTTCGCACAAACATCCGGGCTGAAAGTCGAACTTTAATAAAAAAATCTCACTAAAACACCTTGAGGGAAATGACCTATTTAGCCTCATTTGTAATGCAGAGGTAAAAAATTATTTAAAACTGCAAACAGGTATTTGCTTACAGAAAAATTAATTTCCAAATTTTCCAATGCGTAGACAATAACCACTTGGCGAAAAGAGATTGAAAATTGGGTTTTTTTAAATACAGATCTTGAACTAAAGACAATGTTGTTCCCATTCATTTAATAGCCTGGTCGAGACCGAGCACCAAAAACAAATGTTAAGCAAATGGTATTGAGCGAGTGATAACAAAGTTATTTTTAATGAACAAAACTGATGAAAGAAAAATTTATTTGCAGTGTTCTCGCTATCTAATTTTCACCAATTCGCACACATGGAAATTCTCTCTTAGCCAGCCGAACGTAATTAGCCAAATCTCCTAGATTTTTCCGGCAGTTGAACTGAATCTCGCTTTATCAATTAGTTCCCTGGTGTTTGGGAGAAGTTTCCGTCTCTAAATATTTATTAAATGAAGACTTTAGTTTGTCAGAGCACAGGATATGAAATAGTTAAGCGCTCAAAAGGCCTCTCGCGGGCATATTGTTCCTGGGGGCTTAGAATCTTCAACTTCATTTAAGTCGGCGAAATTTGGCACAGTAAAGAACTATTCAAAAATGATACATTGTTTTTATTTCTTAAGCCACTGTTTCCCGGAGTCTTGGCTCGTTGAAAAGTGAGCCGACCGATCCTCTAATTTAACAGTCAAACATGTCAACTACCCGTCTTTAATATGTCGCAAGACTGCCTGTCCAATTCGCAATATATAATTTCGAAGTGGCTATTATGAAAAAAGGAGATGGTATTGAAAGCGAAACTACAAAATGAAATCATCACTCACATTTTTTTCTTTCAAATAAGTGCCAGTTGCGCTTTTAATAAAGACGGTTATTCTTCATCGAAAGACAAATTAGCATTTTTTTTTATTTTTTAAAAAAGCTGTGTCTAAAAACTTAGTCAGTAAATATCGGAATACTCGCCAAAATAGATTGTACTTTATTTAAGCCGTGCGCCTAATTCACTGTGGAAGAAAGCGAAAATCAAACATTCTCAATCCATTAACTGTCCGTTTAAAGGTTAAAATTATAATCAGGAAGGAGCAGTCGCTCGGTTGGACCAATTTCTATGCTAATTAAAGTTATTTAAGCTAGGAATATACTTAACAAGAGATTTTTTCATATTGAAAAATCTTCTGAAGGTCTGTGTGTGTTTGTCAGACCCCTCGCCGAGTGGAAATTTATGAATGCTATTCAATTGTTCGACGATTTTGAATTTCGTTGAAAAATAAAAATAGCAATGACTCAAAAAATGGACTCCAAAGTGGTTTTACTTAAGCTTAGGATTAAACGACGAATTACGAAGATTCACTTGCTTAAATCTTCCGCCCGCATAAGTCACCAAAGATGGCGAAATTGTGATAGCGGTGAAATGATTTTGACACGTTTGTATGGCATGCGTCAGCCACTTGGAGGTAAAATCGATAACTTTTTCGCCGTATCAAAACACAAACTTGTCGCAAACTAGTTAATATTGAATTGTGCCGGTTGTTTCAGCGTAAATTTAAAAAAAAGAAACTTCCGAAAAAGTGGACAGTATCAACCCACGCGAAGTTTAGAAGTAGCTTTTTTACTCCGCGTTGTTCTAGGACACATTATAAACACTCAGCTGGGTGCAAGAAGGTCTGAACTAAAGACGAAATTAACTTGTTTAAAAAAAAAATCGGAAGGAAGCTGCTTAACAATAGGCAAGCGGCGTGCTGCGAGCTATACGGGTTCATTTTGGCATCTTTTCACTTTAAAGTATTCTCCACTAAATTTTAATTTTTGTTATCACCGGCAACTTTTAATTCAAAGCGGGAAAAATGAGGATTAATTGCTCTTTGATGGTTGGCGAACTCTGAAAACAAGCGAGTCGTAAGACCACTATTTAGCTCACTCGACCGTCATTTAACTTCAACTAAACTCTTTTAAGAGAAATTTAAATTTTGCAGCTGCTGTAGGTGTTTTTGTTCAACTGAAATGATTGTATTATCATGGTTAATAAAGCAAAATTAATCAAAGGTACACGGTCTTTGTTTGTATTATACAAACAGAGCCTATTGGAAAACTAACCCACTTTTTTACTTCACGTTAATAGGCGCTCTGTCCAAATAAAACACTTGCATAACAACCACTGCAATTTACAAATTTTATAGTAAATTTGGCGAGCTAAATTCCTGTTTACAAAGAGTATGCATTTATCTCTTTATTCTGGCCGTGCGGCAAATAAATCGACGACTGAAGAGCTTTAGGAAATTTTCAAATTGAAACTTCGACTTGCAAAACCCTAGCAAAGTGATAAGATGTTTTCATTCGCGCACCTGTTCCGAAATTTCCATAAAGAAATAAACTGCTGGGAGTTCCACACGCAAGTGATTTACAATTCTAATACAAATTTGTCAAACCTTAACTTCGGAGTCGAGTCATTTTGACTTTCGCTTTCAAATTCTACCACCCCAATCACAAAATTTTCGCCCTGAAATCGAAGTCTTTTTACGTCGCTGCGATTAAAATCAGTCCAGTTTCCGATTTCAAAGGGCTAAAGCGTATATTTAATAGTTTTTCAGTTGTACAAGACTGGCTTGCTCTGTCAACCATTCAACTGTCTAGTTTCAATTTTATGGCAGTGTGTAAATCGATGGTCCGTAGTCATGTAAAATAACCAATTAACAAAACTAAGTGAGCGCCCAGTTTGAAAATTGTCATCACGTAAAATCTCATTACGCCCGCCTAACGGCCACGAAATAGCCTTTTAACGCTTTACTTTGACAAAGCGATAAAGTTATTCTACAGTTCCGTCTGCCTGGTAAGTTAAATGTGTGCGATCAAGTCAAACGGAGAGAGATGAATTGTCAAGGAAAAAAGGAAGGCTATCTTAGGAGAGAACATTAACCTGTAAAAATAAACCGTGCTGTCTGCTCAATTCATAATCAAGTAGGTTGTTTTGGTTTCCTGGGAAGAAATGTTTATGACATGACGCTAGCGACTTCTCTCATAATCCTCGCTCTTTTGATGCCGCGTTACGTTATTATCGCCGGGAGCAAAACGCCGTTTAAAAAAATTAAAGTGAGCAGTGAAAACAAGCCTTTCTGGAGAGCTAATTCCTCTAAAAGAGAACCTCCCCGTGAAAGGGAGAAATTCACTTTGCGCGCAAAGAAGAATTTCTCGGAGGGCTTATACGAAAATTTAATAACAAAAATTCATTAACCGCCGCCCTCACTCTTAAATAACGATTGGGAAATATCAGCGCTGGGCTCTTTGAAGTGTAAATACTCTTTTATGCAAATTGTTAACGGTATCTGGCCTGTAAGAAGTATAATTACCTTAAATCTAAGTAAGCCATATGGTGGTTAATAGATCTGATGAAGAAAGACATCACGAAAATGAATCGAGACCTTTTAGTTTACTTCGTAGAAGTAATTCGATCTTGAGATAACTAAGTTACCGCGCGTTTAACTTCGATGCGCAGAACGCGCGAAGTTTTCACTAGAGGAAGAAAGATGATTTTCAAGAAAGAAACAATTTTTTTTTGCCGGAAGGCATGCATGCTTGTCATAAGATAGGTCAACAAAAAACGGCGAGGAAAAACTTTAGAATTGGGTTAAACAATACCGGCTCTACGCAAATTAAGACCACTGCGTTTTGCGCCCAAATTTTGTTAAGAGGTCTTCTCCGTTTTCGAGGAAGGGGAACTGAAAAAGTCGAAAATAACATCTAGACGGTATTAAATTTTTCGGATCAGAAAGTCTTTTGATAGTTTGTTGTTAAAATCACTCCTTTCTTTATCACAGATAAAATTTACTTAAAATGTATGGGTAAATTAGCGCGACAGCCCTCAACGAAATGGGTGTATATGAAAAGATTCGTTTGATCTCAACCGACCTAACGTTGATTAAATTTTAAGCTTTTATGGACTAGAACTTCGAGCAAAGGTGAATAAACGAATGTGCATAAATATTTGCTCTATAAATCAGGTTGAGGGATATAGGAAACCGCTCCGAATATTCAGAATTAACACCGCAAAACAATCGACAACTGTCATCCAACCTAACATAAATCTGCTAGCGAAACGATTAAATGGGTTCGGGAAAGCTAAATTCGATTCCCTGCACGGAACTCCTCTTGCCCAAAAATTCAAATAAGAGCAATATTCATCGCGTTGATTCGTGACTTTCGCTTTGCAAATGGTTTCATTGTACTTGAAGTCGGTTTTGTTTCAATCTTTTATTCAAGGTGTCATAAGACACGCTTCGGGAAAGTAGATCACGTTTTCTTGAAAATCAACTATGGTGTTTACGCCACCTGAATAATATTTGCTCTCGCGAAAGTCATTTAATTATCTACTCTTACTTAGTGGGTGAAGACACTGCAGTACGCAATAAGAACGAGTTATACACTGTGCAACTTAATTTCCGCTGACTGCGTCGAGCTGCGCAATCGAAAACACAAAATGTGGGGAAACTACAAAACTAGCTGATGGAAAGATTTTCGTACGTACAGAGCGATTCGCGTAAATTCGCGCGCATTTGAAAATTATCGTTATGGAAAAGTATTCTTCGTTTATGTCTTCATTGAATAAAATTTCATGAATAAATTGGACACATTCATTTCGGAGACGATTTTAAATGGGCATAGAAGACTATAATATCTACTGCTCACTTCGCCGTCACGGCTAATGACTGGAGAGTGATGTTTCTAAAAAGAAATTCGGTTCTAAGTTAGCTTGCGAGTCACTATAAGTAACTACACTCACCTCGAACGGTATTGAATTCTCTAAATAGTGTGAGCGCTTTTTCGTGTCGAGCCCTCGAGCTTATACTGAAAATGCACACCAATTCATATTGGCGCCTCGGAAGTGGCTATTTAACACTCTCGCTACCCGGGCAACGTAAAATATGTCATTTAATGCTGTTAGGATGGGTTTAAACCAGTTATTATGGAGAATTAAACAAACGTACTCTATTTAATGTTGGTTGGGTTTGTAATTTATTGAATTTTTTGGACAGCTCAAGAGCAACAAAGAATTGGCGCTTTATGGAAGCTTTTGCAGGCACTGAATGAGTCCAAGAGATTATTTAATAAGTAGTATATTCAAAGTGGGTCTGTTTGCTGTTTTAGTATGCTATTTTCTAAGTCTACGTGTAGTTATGTAAAGGTATATAGCTCTTGATTTAACTTGTGAAGATTTTACTCGAAAATCCAAGACTATATTTGCGTAATAATTTTCGATCAGTTCAGTTGAAAAGCCGTCAATCGATTAATAAACTCTGGACATTTCAATCTCTCATGGAATCGTACTAAGAATATACTGAAAAGTGAATTTCGGGAAGAAAGGTTTATAGCATTTATAATTACAACTAGTGTGAATGCTAACAGCAGTAACTGCAGCTTAGAAAGGAATGACAATTTTAACCCAGAACATGTTATGTGAATCTGCGACCGACGCAATGAAGAATATGAAGTTCGTTTAAAAAATACCATAAATATATTTTCTGATTAAAAGAAAGGATTTGAAAATTACAAGTATTCAGTTGAAATTTATAAAATATTGAATTGAATCAAAGCAACCGCAAGATTATATGGTCGTTTTGACAAGCGAGGATTGAAAACACGACAGCAAAAATTATTCAGTATTAATCGAAGCCATTTGAAACAAACTGAGTAAACACTAAACAAGCCATTTATTAGAAAGCCATTTTAGCGCTGTAAATAGAACAGAGCGTGCAAAATGTTGGTATTTTAATGGGTTTCCACTGGACTGAGCAAAGCACTCGGCGCCCGAAAAGCTAGCATACAAAGTTTGTTTCCATTAGTCTCAATAATATAAAGTAATAAACTTAAAACACGAACGAGTTGATTTTCTTGGGCAGAAAACTTTCGGGGGGTGTGACAAGTGGCTAAAAGAAAACGTAAAAGCAACGGTTACGAGGCTAAATTCCCCCGCGAAGACATTGAAATTTTTGGGCTGTTTTTCGGTAGGAATGTATCATTCGATTTTCCCACAGCTTCCTGTAAAACTGCGAAAGAGGTTTCCAACTAAGTACCAGATGTTTAGCCAAAAACGTTTTGCGGTAGCATATGCAGTAAGAAAACGGATTTTTTTAGGATCAGTTTAGTATTTTTCGTATAAAAGTCTTTTATATATATATATATATATATATATATATATATATATATATATATATATATATATATATATATATATTTTAGAATTATTATATTTATAAATTTGTATATGTATAGCTCTCTCTGTAAAATTACCGCTAA
>Ga0126338_10002035_pt1 | contig 13649 bp, 6 predicted proteins | sample OrbCmetagenome_2_FD_92529 | JGI IMG/M metagenome (GOLD analysis project Ga0126338, IMG submission 92529) | Coral microbial communities from Petempiche,Puerto Morelos, Mexico - Orbicella C C metagenome | ecosystem: Host-associated > Invertebrates > Cnidaria > Coral | place: Petempiche,Puerto...
ATTTCTTTTAACAGTAATAGACGCACTGTCCGTACAACTCCTTTTGATAGCAAGCCCCAGCTCTTGAGGTTGTGTTGGGTTTCATATTGTCTTATTACACACAGAGATTTTTCATTTCCATTTGACGACGAGGACGAGGTGGAAAATACAAAAATAAGTTTACAAGTTCTCTAAGTTGATTGTGTAATTGGTAACCGGTCGTTTCGCCCGGCAGCCAGTTCGCCTGACGTTAGTTCGCCCAGATTAAATTCCCTCCGCCCGAACGGAAAGTTTAAAGAAGGATGTGATATTTTTTCCCTTTAAACTAGACAAGCGAAAAAGACGACATTGTGGGCATTACGAAACAAAATTACACAAAACATGTTTATTTCTCGTTCTCTAATCCATTGACTACGGAGCTCAGTAACAGTCTGGGTGAACCGACTATTCGTCCGGGCGAACTGACTTTGGGGCAAAACGACCGCAATTCTTGTGATTCGCGACCCAACGTTCTAAAAAAATACATGAAAAGCAACTGAAACTGGGTTTACGTCGATAGGTTGAAGGTGGGAAACCAGGAGCAGGCGGTGCGGCCAGTGAAGGAGTGTTGGCAAATTTCTTCAACTCGCTCCTCAACAAGAAGAGCGGGACTGGTGCGGCCATGGGGCGAGGCGGCACTGCCGTGAGAAGCGACGCCGCTGCCGAGTTGGATCGCATGAACAGAGCGAAGAAAATGGTGCCCCAGGGCAACGCGCCCAACGACACAACGGAGTCATCGTAGAAGGTGTAGCAATTCCTTTAGTAACCCATAGTAGAATATACAGACTGTTATTGAGCACGCATTGCGTGCCTGTGGAATTTATTTTGTATAAAGCTAGGCTATTATAATTTGTTCAGGTCCAGATATAAAGGTGTTCAGAAGACAAGTAGATGAGATGTATACGATACAAAGATATGTCGGGGGAATAGTCAGTAGCCAAGAGGAAAGCCGTGGTATGTGATCGATCGATCGTCGGAAGCTTTAAGAGAAAACGTAAAATAATGCGAGAAATGAACTGTAAGCTACAATGTAGAAAGCGGCTTTCCATGGTAACTAGCATAAGGTTACTCGAACAGGAATTTGTGCTGGTATGAAAAACCTTTTCCATTTTCCTTCGTCGTATTTGTGATGGTTTATGTCAGTGTGTGCGTTGCCATCACTCTCGTATTGTGTACTGATGGTTTTCTCAGCAACCCAAGAAAATAGAATTGGCTGATGGCGCCGTGAGGAAACTGAGGTGTAAGGTTGCTTGACTTCGTCGGCCGTTAAAGTCATGGTTTTGTTGTCAGCAAACGTTGATCAGATGAAGTAAGTAAAGCGCACGTTCGTCAAAACAAAACAAAAAAATGGTTACTACAGTTGTTAAATACAATTTAAGGCCGTGTTCTTGCTGATCTTGTCAGTGCAATCAAGTGAACGACGGCTGTTTTTGGCAAATCTCAGTAGAAAAACTCGGCAGAATTTTCGTCTTTTACTATCCTATCAAAACAAGGCTTGATCAGTCGCGAGTATTCGATAAATTGTCTTGTCAGTATGGCCAAATAAGGTTACATCATGTTGCCTAGTAACTTCGATGACACGCAAACCGCTGGCTCGGATAATTTTCAGAGATACAATTCCGATTGAATGATGTAGCTTTGCTCTCGTGCTTGAGACGATGAGAAATCAAATCAATTCTTTCCTTGTTCTCTGTAGTTTTGTTGACCCAGTTTGTGAAGGCCGAATTGAACGTAAACGACAGTTGCCGAAATAGAGTTGGATGAGGGTTTTGTTATTCCTTTATTTACTCTCATCCTACTCAACAAGATTGTGTACTCAATGTGGCTGCACGAAGTTGTACACGCGTCCGGCTCCTTCTCGCAACACGTTGCGCAACTCAACAACGTTTTTGAATAGCAATGTATTGACACTGCTGTGCGATAATTTGCGAGAAAATGTTTTCCTTAGTCATGACCTTAGGGTAAATTGTGGACATTTAACTGAGCATCCCTCACGCATCTTAAATTTAAATTATTGGTCTGAGATGTTTTTCTATTCATTCGGAGCTATCTCCTGTCAGTTTCTTAACATTTTATACGATCGATATTTTTCTGGATCGTAATTGTTCAGTACTAGTTTTGGGTCGGATAATGTTGTGTAATTTTTCGCCGTCGTCTGCCGCAGTAATTTGAAATAGAATTTTGTACCTAAATTCCTTTATGGACTGTTTGAAAGCGGTTATATTGCTCCCAGTGGAGGCTTTCGCCTCCCAGGATACTATATAATGTTCTAGTAAAGGCTAGGGTATCCCTATTTGAAAACTGAAAATGGTGCTTGGAAAACCTTTGGTTTTGTGGAAACAACGAATTAATGTAACGTCACAAAAGTAACATATCAAACAAGAAAGGCCGTGTTTGAACGCATTTCCAAACACCGAGAAGAGAGTTGAAAATACGACGCGTAGCGGAGTATTTTTGACGAGCTTTGAGGTGTTTGGAAGTGTGGTCAAGCACCGTCGTTCGTGTTTGATATATCTTCCCAACCGAAGCTAGCCTGCGAACAGGCTCCCGGTGAGGACGGAAAAAAATTTCGGAGAGCGAAGCGATCGGGGCGGGACGGGGGAGCCTGTAGACTTTGTTTTTGATGTGCCTATCCGCCCTTGGTGATTAGCCTGTAACAAATCAGTCAATGAGGTAATTAGACCTGTCAAGAAGCTACATTTTCTGTACCTGCAAATAGTTCTAATCGACCTAATCAAATAGCCGGGCTGGGCGTCATGATATAGAGTGCAAGTTAGCAACATGTTCACGGAATATTTCAAACTTTGTACCTCCTGAACTAATACTTAGAGAACTTAAAACATATTTTGGAATACTGAAATGAGCCTGAAGAAATTATAAGCAAATGATAGAGGTGTCAAACTCTGCGAAGCGACAAGCAGATAACAGCGGAAAGTCCGGATGCCTTTGACCTCTAAAAAGACTTGCTATAGTACCGCCAAACGGCTCCACTCCACTAGCTTCTACTTCAAATTCCTTTTCATAACAGAGCATAAAGTACCCTTCAGAATCACTTGTGAAATAGCGAAAGTCGAGAGACCGAAAATTAAAAGAGAACGGCAAATGCACTATTGTGACGAACCGTAGGAGTCATGTAATTTTACAAAGATCTGTCAAATATTCATCTCAAAGAAGTCAACAATCAGCGATTTAACCAATCATATCATTATACCAGGAGCTGGTATCATAGAACGGGGGGATCAATAAAATGTCTACAGGCTCCCTCGCTTCGTTCGGGCTCACCGGGAGGCTGTTCGCAGGCTAAACCGAAGCTAAAACTAAGGAGAAAACGGAGAAATAAAATTATAAAAATCTATGCTACTTAGAATCAGATATTCAAACATCGTCACGGTTATGATTTCCTCTGTTTAAACTTGATGAATCAGTAATATGTTCGAGATAGTGGCTGACAACAGTTTCCAGCGTATTCTATCCCTAATACTCTGATGGTCAATACTTTCTTTCTTTACCAGACGATGCTAAAATAATGGTATCACACAAAAGCCTAATCATTGGTTAATGGGTTGTGGTCATACGAGCGGGCAAGATGGACCTATCTTGCCCGCTCGGCACTACCCGCCACGTCCCGCAAGAAACATTTTTTCCCCGAAAGCCATATAATAAATCCTTTATTGACTAAGCTTGTTCAGTCAAGATGGCTTGATATTGGCCTCATTCTTGTTTTGCGAGTTTATGGACCTCGACTCCGTCTCGGTCTATAAACACGTAGAAAAAGAACTTGGCCAATATCCAGCCATCTTGACCTCACACTTGGTCAATAACCCATATGTATTGTTTTTAAAATATCGGCGCCATTGCTATGGTAACCTGTTACGACCACAACTTGGTCATAAGCTTGTTCGCATTTGTGTATTACTAATATGTTAACATCTCTTGGTAAAAAATGTACCATCGATTCCCCAGACCGTAAGATTAACTGTTGGAAAATGCTGGAAAGTGTGGCCGGCCACCTTGACTATTACTTGTTCCTGATAACTTACAATTCAGCAAAGTTCAATATTTGCGAACGATAAAGCTTGTTTTGGAATAGTTTTGCTGATCAAAATACAGACTTCATGACCGATGTTAGTTAGGTTATTTATTGTATCTCTGTGTACAGTCTGCCCAAAGGTAAAAAGCTGTAAAATCGTGTAATAAACCGTCTTAAATGTATCCCAACTGTCTTGTGTTCTGTTGACTGTAACTGTGTGTGTTCAAAATTCTCTCCTCTTATTCTAGAAATGTTCTTATTCCATGCTCTCTTCTATTCTTATGTGTGCTGGGCGGACAGCGCGATTAAGCTTCGGTAAAAGAACATGGAAACGAGGCGTGTGAATATATATTATATATATATTATTATATTATATATATTATATATATATATATTAGCCCATTTACCAGTTGCCTTAAGCCTCTTTATCAAAGCGAGGCCTGGTGCACAACCATTCATATGAAAATGAGTTTAATATGCGTGTGAATGAAAACTCATTTTCATGTGAAAGGATGGGCACCAAGACTCGCTTTGGGAAAGAGGCTAAAGGTAATTCGGAAATGGCCGATTCCAATATGGCGATATCTGAAAGGGACTAGAGACGTCTACAGCTCCAGTTTGAAGTGATATTCCTGATACTAGTTTTGTAGCAGGAAACAAGCAGAGTAGAAAAAAGCTGATCTTTTTTTGGCTGCGACTTAGGCGCGTATCGGGTAAAAGCCTCAACCTGAAAGCAAAGTTCGTATTGTAGTTTTTTACTTCAGAAAATAGAATAGGATGTTCTGCTATTTTTCGCTGAAATACGTGTATTTCAGTTTTACTTGCATTTAGCCTGGTTGTATTTTCTCCCCCAAAAAGCTCAGTGTTGGTTTTAATTTTATAGTTATTGACAAAAAAACCCGAACCATAATAACGTACAGCTCGACAGCTTTCAGCTGATGGTCCTTACGTGTTCCTCTCGGCACGCTTTCTCTTTAAGAACGTTACAGATCGCGTGGTTGTTTGGTTGCCGGCACACATGGGGCCGTATTATTGCCAAGGTTGCTTGAACTTCGTTCTACATGGAAAGAGAGATTAAAAAAGAACAACAGTTGCAACAAAGTTGAAATACTGCTCGTCGCGATCGTTGTGTGGGTTTTCACCCTTAAAGTGAGAAACTCTCGCTGTAAGCCCAGGTGTCATCTAAGCTAAGGATATCTTCGTCGCTTAGTCCAGAATTAACGTTGGTTAAGAGCGGCAACTTGAAATCAGTTAATACAGTGTAATCCCGATTTCTCTAACCCTGGATTTTTTGTTCCCTTAGAGATTTGAGAAATTGGCTTTCCACTGTACATGGCTTGTATTTAATATGATTTGAAGTTCAGCGTCGGTTTGGGTACCAGAGACGTTTCTTGCGCGGTTTCTGACCCGGATTTCATACATACATACATTTTTTTTACATACATTTCCAGATTCGGTCGTGTGTATGGATCAATTAGAAAGGAACCTTGAGCATTCAAACAACAGAAATGGCCGTTTAAACCAGGAGTAAGATATCTGTTCTTTCGTCCGTCATGTAGTTTGTCACGGTGTGTCACACGATAGCTCTGACGCGCACACAGTTTGAAGAAAACCTCTAATTTATTTCCATTTTGTTTTTACCATGACCATATTTATGTTCCAAGCAAGCCCGATGCTGGAGGTCGTACACAAAACAACAAACATACCAAAACTAATCTTACAACAAAGGCGCTAGCGACTCGCTCCTTGCAATGTGATGGAGTGAGTCGCTCGGCAGTCGAAACTTCGTCTGGTTTGTTGTTATACTTTTTATTCTAGCTCAAACTTACCAACAATGAAATGAGTGGCAAGCCTATTGTACAGGTCTCCTGCTTCTTTTAATTTAACATTCTTCCCGAAAATATTGTACAGAGTGTTCAGAAAACGAATCAACACAACTTGAGAGGGGAGGGGTACGGCTAGTCCGCGCTCCCCCCGCTTTGACCAGTACATCTGGCATTTCCCTCCTAAATCAAACTAATTCAGTCACCTAAATGACTTGGGTCTCATTTGGTACATTCTTTATCAAATAAAGTTAAACTTCAATATACATACATATTGACACAAAGTGTTCGGACGCCGCTCACTTGTGTGGTTTTGCTGCACACTGCGAAATTTTGCTTAACAAGTAAGCATGCTTTTTTTTTTGTTAACGAGAATGTTTTGCAAAGTGGTTAAACTCCGAAGCTAAAGTGCCTCAGGAAATCGAGTTGCTGTTGAAGTAACGTAGTTGTTTTAGTTAATTTTGTTATACTACAGTCTAGTCCTTTGAGGACCGTTTGTCTTTTGTTGCTCTCTTCTTCTTTCGTCGACGTCGTCGCTTGCCGCCATCTTTCAATACGTCCACCGCGTTTGCTTCGTCCGGAATGCACTCGTACCAGATTTTTAAATACTTGTACACGTTCCCGCAAGAGTTGTCGTCGAAGAAAATGTTTGAAGCCACCACTTCGCAGGCTTGTTCGTTTTTACACTGTCCATTAACTTTGCTGATAGTGTTTTCCGCGCTCGTCTCGCACAGTCTGTCCGCGGTGAGCCCAGCTGGAATCTTGGGACACGTCACGTGATCGTCACGACCCCAGAATGACTTGGTGACCTTGATGAGTTCGTATTGTTTGCATTGTACCCAGCCCTTCTCGCCTTCGCAGATTACAGTGAAATTCTGGGAGGGAAAACGAAACGTGTTGGTGAGAAGAGAGAAGAACTGTATTACGCACAGGGCAGTTTGAAAATATCGCTCGTAATTAGTCTTAACCTTCTTCTTTGGTCTTTTTTAACTTAGAGACAATTATTTTAAGTTTTCCTTCAATTTAAAAGTAGAAACTCAGGGAAACTCACCGGCATAATCGGTTCGGGTCCAGCGGGACCCATAGGACCTTGGGAACCTGGTAAACCAGGGGCTCCGGGAAGTCCGGCAGCACCGGGGGCACCCTGCTCTCCGGGATCTCCCTTGTCTCCGGGTATACCGGGAGGTCCGGGTGGACCGGGAGGTCCAGGTGTTCCTGTCGCGCCCGGAGCACCGTCTTCTCCAACATGACCAGGTGACCCGGCAGGTCCGCTTAATCCGGGTGGTCCTGGTTCTCCGGGTGCTCCCGGGGGTCCGGGTGGACCGGGCGGGCCGTTAAGGCCTTTCAAGAAGAAACCAAGAGTGAGGTTTTGTTCGAGCAGCTGACTGACCATGAGCTGGTCAAGAAACGGTTGCGTGATACGGTCACCTATCTTCGGCCAGTCGGGAAGGATTTGTTGTGAGTGCTGTTGGATAAAAACGCACGAGATTACTGTGTGATACAAATACAGGTCGTTTAAATCATGAGTTAAGTGATCTAAGAGCAGAAGCAACATTTAGTAGAAACCTGCCAGATCGAAAGTAGGGATGAATTAAATCCCGAGAACAGAGTTATTAAGCAATACACCTCAACGCGGTCGACAGCACGAATCAACTCTTGATTCTGAAGTAAAAGGTCGGAAAAAAAATTCACAACGATCGATACCTGAAAGCGTTTCGTGTCCTGTTTATTCGCTTTTACTTTTTTCCTCTTATGGATACAAAAACATTACCTGACTTAGAATTGATCATCTAGTACCTGCTAAGATCGTTTGACTAGCCGCAAATCACATCACTACTCCGTCAAGTTGTCTATATTGTTAAAAAATAGCCAACTCCTTAGACTTCACTGGTAACTTCTACGACACGGTGATGTATTCATCGGTGCCTGTTTTGCTTTGTGTTTTAAACATTCTTGGTGTTCACGTTAAGCTTAGCAGCAAATTGTATTAAGTCTGAACGACTCACTTGTAAAATTCGGATGGAATTTTCGACAAGGTCGTAATAGATTTTGATTCAACTTGAACTTCTCAGGCAGAATATCAATAACTAAGAAAGGTCTTTTGTTGGATAAACGAATCAAACTAGTAACTTCAACCCTTCATCCCGAAAATGATCAACATGCAAGTTCCCATCACAATATCAATATGTTTTCCAGCTTACGGGTGATGGGAAAAAAGATGAACAATCTTAGGCGATATTGTCTCGAAGTACTACCAAAATATTGGATGTAACTGGTTAAATTCAACTTATGGCTCACTAGAATGAATGGAAAATCGAACAACTGGCACTGAAACAGTTTAACTGGGCGACAAAATCTCTAGCGAAGATAACGTTTTCCACACGTAGTAGAATGAGATGGATTTTTCGAAACATTACTTCAAATATCGCATGTTCCGTCGTGAGCCTTCCCATGATAAGGAAGTTGTGCGGAATTCACTGTTTTTTGTAGCTCTGATCTCTCCTAAATCTTTGAGTGCATCCTTGGCTAAATTATTTAGCATTCGCGACTAAGGAAATGGACATTGTTTTCTAATACTTTAACTTCGTAAATGTTTTTCATGTCGTTTTATGTTATATTTTAATTCACACAAGCTAAACGTGCACGGCGTTTTTCTGCTTTTTACATCAATTACGATTTTCAATAAAATTTGCACTTCGTGGCATGTAAGACAAAGGAAATGTCAAAACTTACATATTGTCGCACAAGAAGGCAATAAAGTTGTTAAAAAACCTAAACATCACCATTTTAGCAGAAGATTAATAATAACAATAGCAGAGTGTTTACCGAGGAGGTCAGCGTTTAGCACGAAACTGGCGTGTCTTCACGCACACGAAAATAACGGAGGTTAACATTTAACGCGCGTGCAATTCGATCCCGGAAAGTTGTTATTATCGGGTCAGAGTATTTTGGTTATTTTGTCTGTGCAAAGAAATCAAAGGCGTTGTGGAGAAGAGATATTGACTTCAAGCGAAGACCATTAATTTGGCTGGTACTACCTGTTCATTGTTTACATCAGACAAATGTTATGCATCGACAAGCAAGCAGCAAAGAGCTGGAAAATTATACGAAAAAAACGAAGAAAAATACTGATTAAATCGAAAAGCTCGTTTCGCTTTGAACTTTCTTTATACTTGTTATGCTTTTTTTTTTCGTTTGCAAAAATAGATCTTTACGTTTAGTCTTGAATAAGTATGTTCGGCTTATGGTAGCAGTTAGACCATAATTCGAAACCGTAAGAATAAATGAACCCTTAATAACATGAAAGAACAATGTCGGGCCCAATTATGTGCACGAGAATTCAACTTCAAACATTGAAGGCTTAAGGCTGTGATTTTCTAACTGCAAGATCGGTCAGTGAACTGGTAAGAATACACGGTCCGTTTGCTTCGTTGCAGTCGATATATTTTTGCAGGCAAAGTTTAGTCAAAACATTTGGCAAAAAAAAACGTCTTGCATTCTGGCAGTTTTGTGGGTAAATCCACCATTAAGTTCTTGAATTCACGGTTGTGGGTCAAGAAGAAATAACACAACGAGCCACCGAAAAACGACCTGTTCCGCGACTAAGTTAATCCGTTGGCGCGTATTAATAATACATAATGAGATTTCTAGTGAACAGTGGCGAAAATAAGCTGTACTTACCGAACATTCTAGCCAAACTAGGCCCGCAAATAAGGCAAGAAGGCAGCCTATGCCTCCTCTGAGCCCCATAACCTGGCGGTGTAATGAACAAGAGAACAAGTGATCAGTGATTCTCGAACACCCTGATTTGTCATTAATTATTACCGAGTTGTGATTCATCTCATCGGCAAAGTATCTTAGGCGCCAAATTTTTTTTCCCAAATCCTGAAAAAGCACTAAGATTTCAATTCCTTTTTTAAGCCAAAATGTGTTAAATAAATCTCCATTTTTGACCAAAACGTTTCTTAGTGTCTTAACTATAACTCAAAGTTGATCAAGCGTTGACGGACCAAACTTACGGTAGTTAAACTTAAAACTCTGTAGCCAAAAATCGAAATTTGGCAAAGCAGGATTATTTAAAGTTACATTACATCAATATATTTCCCTTTTCATGTTAGGTTAAGTTTTAAAACGTAAACGACGAACGTCCACAATCCCTCTACCAAGTAAAAACTTGGGAAAGAAATGTCAAACGCAATAATAATATTAAGTCACTTGTTCCCTGTTAACATATAGATTATTCAATAAAGAAGGTTGTGTAGCTCGACTATTATGAACATCAGCCCAAGTTAAGTCAACCTTCACTGCCCACATCCTGTTGCAAGATTCCTCTCTACATCGAAACACAGAATCCTCCTTGTCCAACGATCGCGAAAATTTCACGCGATAAGGAAAATAGACCTTATCCAAACAGATGGGCGAATGTGTCCAAGCTATGCCAACGAAATTCTTGCTGATGTCCCATTTGTTTGGATGAGGTCCACTCCCGTACCGAACTCAGACTTGTAAAAATACTGCAGCGTTTCGTAAGCGGAAAATCGAGCGAAATGTCCGCGGAGAAGGAATCGCGTTTTGTAAATAACGAAGTTGGTTTACCACTTAATTCTCCCCTCTCCTTTGTGCGGTAACACAGTAGTGGTTATTCCTTCAGTGCTCCAGTTCAACACAAGATGTTTACGAAGTTTGCCAAGGAGACTAACCTGTGACAAAGCTTTTTGTTTCCGTTGGAAAAGAAGCCCTGTCAGTCGACGTTACCGTGAGGTCTGAAACAGGCTCAGGTCTCAAATGTTTCAATACTGGCGCTCGGGGGGCTTCCGCGCATGTGCGTTGCCGCCGTCCAACCACCTTCCCGTGCTTGACGTGGCATTACAAAGGAGGAAATTTTATTTGGCATGACGTAATGCAAGCTTAACATGCTTATGTCTCGGCGGGCCAATCAGCGCGCGCGGTGCAGCTGCCCGTAGCGTGAAACAATGGCTAAGTCATGGACCAAATCGACTCTTAGGTAATATTGATTTAATTGGATAGCTATTTAATAATAAAACATAACCTCTGGTGAACTGTCAGGTACGGGTTACACACAACCAATGGTCTTAGACGTGTTTTAACACCTCGTAACCAATCAGGCGCGAGCTCTGGCGTCAAGTTGTACTAAGAACACAAGACCTAATTGACATCACAGAGCGGGTGGCGCACAATCCGGAAAAAAAATATTTTCTCGATTTTTTTCGATCCGAGATAGAAAGTCTTTGATTTTATTACAGATTTTGATTTAACTGTGGTACTTTTCACTTATGACAGCTCGAGCATGCAACAATTATTGATTGAGAGGTAAGACTGTCGAAGCTAATGAACGTTTAGTTTAGAAAAGCTGTCCGTTTGAGAAACGAGTCATCTGTGTAGTTTTGTTTTGACTTATAAGTTGCTCCACTGAACATTCAATGAGCAAATAATAAATTGTTTTCAATTTGTCTGTCCGGTTTTTTGTGCTCTAGATTAAACGATTCCATTAAGAAAAATTGCTTATTTGGCAAAAATGTGATGATGTGATCAAACGCCTGACTAAATCGATCCGTCGAGGAGAAATTCTGTTACCTGAGCGAGATTAATTTGTATCAGACTTCTTGAAACAGCGATGACGGTATAGAATAGACTTCCATTGTAAACATAGACATGTCTCGGCGTTAAGAGGTTCACTTTGGCACGGGCTAGTGAAGGCTTACAAAGCCCAATAGAAAAACAGACAAACTTAACTCCGTGAAAGATCGTTTGTCACATCCGATGGTTATTATGCCGAAGAAATGACCGGTTTGCACTCGTGAAATCATTGAAGAGGCATAACCTTTAGTCACAAAGCGTCGCTTCAGTGGCGAAGCGCTGTTAATCGTGCGCGCAAGCGCGTAAAAACGTGCGGTGAAGCGTTTTGTCTTTGCGCTCTCAGGAGCTCCAATCAGCCGTGCATTTTCGAAGGAACTGCGCTCAGACATTACGTGAAAGTCTGTAATGTCCAATTATAAATAACTTGCTTTTGTTTTGTGTTTTTGTTTGGTGCTAACAGCCTTTAGGGTTGTTCGATTCATAGTGAGCTCTTGAAACACTGGCAATCATCAAACAAACACCAGGATTTCAAAACGCACTGGAGACCATTGCGTACACGTGAATGTACTCTAATGTACTCATTTATTATTTTTAGCGATTTCCGCGGGCGCAGTTTGACATTTGGCCCTCATGCTCCACAGCACAGTCGCACAGTGCGGCGGTTTCTTGGATCGAGCCAGTCTATGTTCGGAGCTTACCAGTGTGGTTTTGTTGTGTTTTTGGACAAGACACTTCACTCACACTTGGTCTGTTTTACAGCCAAGAGTGAAAGTGTGTACCGAACTGTTCGCAGGAGGGAGGGGAGAGAGTGGCAATATAGTAGGCTTGTCAGAGGGGTAGAGCGTGCTTCAGAATCATCAATCGACGAGCCCACTTAAAAAAAATTAGGAGACCTATTGTCTTTCTCCAGCTTCTCACGGCTCTGGAATCCTAAATTCTTGAATCTGCGCGCGCTCCAGCGGTCCGGATCTTCCCATCCGGGTCCCGGTTACGGACCGCTCCGAAATTTTCCAACTTTAGCAACTTTTCAAGCTTTTTGTTACACCGTAAGACACCGTAAAATGTAAACATTCCGCGCAGAGTCAAACAAAGCAGCAAGTAAAGCCATTTTTGATTTTACGTGAATGTGTGACGCTTAGACTTAGAGCTCATTACTCAACTTAATTTCGAGCCGTGCCTTTCCTTTTCATTAACATCAATTTTTGTCACATAACGGACATTTTTGACCAAAAACAAACCTTGTTAAACGAAATATTTCCCCACACAATGTCACATGTAAAATCAGCTCTACAAATTCTGCAAACAGTACCGCTTTTTGCGCCCGAAAATGTCAAACGCACTCGTACGCCAGATTTGAGCTGAACAGCTGCGGCCTCGGGCCGAGCCCAAGACCTCTAGATCTGGCACAGTTTTTCCCAATACGGACCTTCCGGCCTGGCAAATAACATATAGATATATATTTCTGTTTAGTGAAATATCTTCACAATCAATAACAAAGGAAACCTAGTGAACAGATATGCCTTTTCTTCTTTTGCTTTTTTTATTTTTATTTTTTAAAAACCCCTTTCCCATGTTTATGATATGCCTTGATTTACCTTCTTGAGAAGTATGGTAAGGGTGTAGTGAGACATGTCTAAATATTGTTCTAAAGCTGGGGCGGGGAAGAACTTTTAAACAGGGTGGTTCAATTTCGTTATCAGTTAAATCTCTTATTCCATCAAATCACTTATACAGAAAAGTGGAACCTCGATTAAACGAACCTCTGTGTAACGAAGTCCTCGATATAACGAACGATATTCCTCGCCCCAGTAATGGTTCAAAATATATGGAAAAGAACCTCGATATAACGACACCTCGTTATAGCGAACATATTTTGCCAGTTCCTTGGGCCTTCGTTATATCAAGGTTCCACTGACTGTATTTCGTACTTTATTTTGGTCCGAAAGAATAAGAAATATATTGCGGGCTGATGTAGCATTTCATTCAGTTTATATATTATTCATTTACACTTGCTGCAGTGTTTCAAGGAAAAAAAATGCCTTGAAGACATAGCGACCGAAGTCTTTTATTTTTTTCAGTTTTTGATAGCCTAGCGCGAAGGTTGCTAACAACTGCGTGGATCCTGTTTTGCTGTACATTTTGTGCGCTTTGATGTATCCCACATAAATTATCTCGGTGGG
>Ga0126338_10002036_pt1 | contig 13644 bp, 16 predicted proteins | sample OrbCmetagenome_2_FD_92529 | JGI IMG/M metagenome (GOLD analysis project Ga0126338, IMG submission 92529) | Coral microbial communities from Petempiche,Puerto Morelos, Mexico - Orbicella C C metagenome | ecosystem: Host-associated > Invertebrates > Cnidaria > Coral | place: Petempiche,Puerto...
GTTATGGAACTAATATGTTTATTGAGTCCATGCGGTTTATCTTTGTGAAATCCGACAAGTACTGACTGACGGGAATAGAAAACATTTCTGAGCAATCACTCAAGTTTTACGAGCAAGTGAAAAAGGTAAAGTTCCCATGAGGGTCACGTGAATAGCTTCATTGTTCTTGTCCAAGCACAATATAAAGCCGGCTCGGTAGATCATAATTTTTTAAATCTGCCTGTGGCACTGGAGCAAACAGAGGATTTGTCTCTTCACTACAGTCATGGGATTCAGTAGAGGCTTGTTGTTCACTTTTTGCGGTAAGATATCTTAATCCATGATGTGGCGAAATACGGTTTGATAGTATAGTACAGGTTATCCCGAATGAGATTTTATATCCGGTTCACATTTTGCCAAAGATGAAACTATGTGTCCCAAATTATGCTTTAAAATTTCGCGTTTTGTACGAGAAACAATTGCTACCCGAGGCTATCGTGCTAGATTAAAGCCAGACATTTGGCTGAATGAATGCATCATTCGTTATCATTTACAAAGCCCTAGGTTAAAAAATGAAGGATAAAGGACATCAACTTTGGGTGAAGGTCACAGGGTATTCATTTTGCAAGAAAAACAAGAACATTCCCACAAGTTTGAATTTGTTAGTAAAAACACAGCAGTCTGGAAATAAATCAGTAATTATTTTATTTTCGAAAACTCTTGACAAAGGTAAGCACCATTGAGTTACTCGCTGTGTCGAAAAACGTTTGCTGTAAAGGAATTTAGTGGTCACGTGAATCACACTCGAGTAAGCACGTGGCATGGATGGGTGGTTAGTCATGCTATCTGTAGACACGCAACCAATTCTAGTGAAAAATAACGAAACGCTTGACAAACTTTATACATCCGCTAGCTTTCGTTGTTTCGGCAGCTTTCGAAACCTCCCTTTCAAGTCATATTTGGGAGGGCGTTTCGAGTAAATTGTGCATGCCCATACGAAGCACAAACATTCCAATCCCTAACTAGACCGACCGGCTGTAAAATGCCTTGAATGCACACCGCTACAGGTCTTTACGTATAGAATTTTCAAGAGGCTTGGCTTGCTCTATATTGCATTTATGGCCTGTTATTATAATTGCTTCGTCAACCGTTGTAGCTTTGTAATTATATCCGACTGTCAAGCACAAATGCGTGCACCGCCCGAGTTCTTCACTTCTTGTTAGTTTGGAACAACTTTCTTTTGGCGAGAATGAAACCGGGAAAACAATTTGCCTGATTTTGCATTTGCGTAAATTCACCATGTCGTCTCTTGCTTACTCTTCGAGCAGAATAATTTTTTTCCCCGACCAATATAATTCCTGACCTGTGGTAACACATAAGGCCATTATTTTTACATTGCTTCATATCATTTTATTTTTCTATTTTAAAATATCGCCTCGGGGAGGGGGGGGGGGGGTACTCCCAGAAAAAATTTGGTGGGGGGGGGCGGCCCGCTTCCCAAAACCCTTACCCTATTTATGACCAAAATTTGCGATTTTCCCTACCCTATTTATAACCTGACCAAAAATTTGATACCCTGTTTATGACAGTTGCAGCTGACACAGTTGCCCTAAACATAAGTTTTGACAGGCTTTTGCTTATGGTCTTGTCGATAATGATGAAAAAGTAGCTTCTTCTATACAACATACCCAATTCAAGACTAGAGTACAAAAACCATACCCTATTTGAAACCAAAAATGGCCAAAATCAATACCCTATTTATGACTGAAACGGCTGAAAAACCATACCCTTCGGGGCCGCACACACCTATATAGCCCATATAAGGGAGTACTCCCCCCCCCTGGGCCCCCAGCCTAATGGTTTCCCATCTTCTGTCTGCTTAACAGTTGATAATATATGTCCCACCACTGGACAATAGTGATCATCAGCCTCCAAACCTCAAGCGACTCAACTACAGCTTTTATGGTCTTTTATAGCAAAAACATGTGATACTGTAGTGATTAAAAAATGTTCTTTTATCTCTTCAAGAGTAAATTCGCCAACAATTACATTCAATGAAATTAAATAATTATGTCTGGAAAACGTATGGAAGGTTGATAGTAAATGTACCATTTTGTTATTTGCAACAGTTTATAAACATTGAAAATAAATACAGGCACTTATTTTATTGTAATAGAGTTAATGTTTTTCCATTTTTTCCACTACAGCATTTTTTGTGGTAGCATGCTGTGATGGTAAAGATGCAGAATTAAGTGGAGGTGGGGTACGGTGTAAAGTTCTTGGTCAGTCTGGAAAAATAATGATAGAATTAATTGGCAACAACACAAAGGGAAACTTCAGTGAAGCCAATGAAGATCGTTTGACATTTGAAGTGGATGCAATTCAAGAGGTCGATTCACAAGGGAATGTTGTTGGCAAAAGTGGTCCAAGAAAGCATGCTTTGAACAGCCTGGCGAGTCAGACATTTACATTCACAAAGGCTGACAATGTGTCATATTATGAAGGAATTAAGGTGGTGAATGTCAATCTGACAGCATACCTGTCTGGACCACAGGCTAACCTTGATATCATGGTCTTCCTGTTTCTGGAGAGTGGCAATGTCACATTTGGTAATGAGTCATTTTCAGTGTATAAAGGATCTTTAAAGTTCAACATCAAGGTTTGTTCAGTTCAGACATGGTTTATTGTGTACTGAATAAGAAGCTAACTTTTCTTTACTGAATTTCAAACATCTCACAAAAAGCACATACAAAGAAAAAAGGGATGCAAAAATTATACGCATAAAGTTACAAAAAGATAGCTATAATTCCTAGAAAAAGACCAAGGTATCTAAGTATACAATGTTACTCTCTTTAAAAAAAATAAGCAATAACAAATAAACTTTACTAAAACGTTTTTTCTTCAATAATTTTCTTGACAAATTTAATAACTACTTATTAATAACTCAGAGTGATGTATTTACAGGAAAATCTCAAACTGAGACCTTGCTTGCAAGGCCAAGATTTTGAGGTTTTCCAGTTTACAGGCTAGCTGTTAAATATGAAGTAAAATATAGTTAAATAATTGTCATCATATCAGTATGAAAATCTCACTAGCAGCCAACTCTTTGAGGGCTTTTAAGACCATTGAGGGTCTGTCAAATCATGTGCATTGTGAAAGCCACGAGAATACCCCAAATCCAGACTTGCCAGCCATTATCAATAAGTTTGTTGTGTTCTTTTCCTCCTAAGATCAGGGACTGGGAGTTCTGTGATGCAGGACTTGACAACTGTGGGGCAGGCAACAAAAAGGAAACAGGCGCATTCATTGATCTCACACTTCAAGTAAAGAGCAAGGGAACTCCAAAGAAAGAGAACAAGAAGGACCGAGAGGAATCAAAGAAAAAGCCCATTTGTCACAAGAACTCTACATGCCCTGAGGTTTATAATCTGGGTGGGGGTTCAGATGTGGTGCTGAACAATGAGGTATGGAACTACTTCTTGCGCTAGCTAAGGGCAGGTAATATGTATATACCCAATAGTTTTGATGTCAATATATATATGCTCACTGTTTCTTGGAATATTTTCGGACATGCAGTGTTTGGTGGCTATTCAAAAAAAAAAATTTAGTCAGGCTAATTTTCAAAGAGTTTAAAGGGTTTTGTTAAGTCTTTAAACCATTTTCTAGTCAAGATTATGAGTTTCAACATTTAATATGCAGTTCCAGAAAGAGCTTCTGCTAGCAGGGAATACTCCTGACCTATCACAGATGGGATTGGAATTTCCTGGGGTGGGGGTTCTGTTAAAGACCATGAAATTTAAAGAAATGTAAGAAGCTTTACTGGAATTTCTAGAGGGGTGGGATTCTTAGAAGCATTTAAAAGGGTACTTTTCATTAACTTGGTTTAATAATGTGGTCACAGTAAAGTGCTGCTAGTCAATGAAGAGTTAGCAAAATCTTGCTTTCTTCATGGTTGGCAACCCTGACAATCTTACTTTTCCTGTTGGCATTATTCTTGGTGACCCTTTCAACAGTGTCAATCATTAAAATGCACTCAAATCTTGACAGGGTTATGAAGTTGTTATGTAAGTAAATAAGTACTTTTTATTTTGCGACTTAAATGAGAACCCTTGGTGCAGTGGTCTCGAGGTTAGTGCACTCGACTCTGGATCCAGTGGTCCAAGTTCGAGTCCTGGCTGAGAACACTGTGTTGTGTTCTTGGGCAAGACACTTTCCTCCCACAGTACCTCTTTCCACCCAGGTGTATAAATGGGTACCAGCAAATTTAATGTGGCAGGTAATGTAACCCTGTTATGGACTAGCATCCCATAAAGGGGGAAGTAGAATTACTCCTAGTCACTTCATGCTATGGAAACCGAAGACAGGCACCAGCCTGATGGGCCACTTGGCTCATATGTAGGCTTTACCTTGGCTTTGTTACAGTTTAAAAAAGGCCTTGATAATTCAAAAGGCAATAGTGTTTTTTGTTATTTCTTTCAGATCATAATTGATGAAGAAATTGTTGACATGTCTGATGGATTTCCCAAATTTGAGATCAAAGGCAGCAAGAAACTGTTTACCTTCCGCATTCCCAAATTTAACAACAGTGTCATGATTGATCCTACTGTTAATGTTGCTGGAAGCGAGGGGGGTGGGGAGGTGAGTGGAGGAGGAGGAGGAGGTGGAGACACCACCACTGCCATTTCTACCACCAGTGAAGGAGATACAAGCAGTGCCTCACTACCATCATTTAAATTAATGTGCTTTGGTTTCTTCGTGTCTGTGGCTACCATGTTCGCAGTTTTGTTTAACATGAGAGCATAATGTGTATTGTTAAACTCCAGAAAGAAGCAGTTATTTTTTAACATATTTGCAGTAAAAGCTTAATATCTGAGTTGACAATTATCAGCAATGCAATAGAGCTGTAACTGACATGACATTCATTTTAATCCATCAAAACTTAAACACCATGTGAGAGCATCTGTTTGTTTGTTTTTTTTTTTGGCATTTGTTTTGCACCCTAAGAAAAATGTGAGTGTGTGAGACAAGAGAGGAAAAAAAACAGATAATCTTGTAGGCTAAAACTTGTGAGGATTTAAAGTAGCATTTTCCTGAAATTAATCTATCACTGTATTATTATTATTATTATTGTAGATAATGATGTAAGTGTTCAAGGACTGACATAATACACATGCTGATCATCAATGTTTTCAGACTAAATGAAACAGTTCTTCATGCACAAAGTGGACTTGTGTTCATTAATAAATATAATTTAGAGATTGTACTTGTACATTGCAAACTAGCAACTAAAAGTAATCATGCTGTATTTGGTGCTCATACCCTTAAATCCTCTGAGCCTTGAATCTGAAGGAGAAGTATGCCGGAAAAGAAATCTGTGTCAATTGTGATACACTTTCCCCAGTTCTTGGATTTGGATGGGAAAAATTAAGGGTTATGCTTGACAACACACATCCTCATGTACTGAGACCAGGAAATGAAAACAAAATTTGGCCTCCACAAATCTCTACTCTAGATAATCTAGTTTCAATACATTTAGAATCATAGTAAAATGAACTAAAGCAAAGCATGACTTTGTACTGTCAGATTTTAGACCATTTTATAAGGACATTGAAGTCTGTAATTTTGTTTGATATATCTTAGCTTCAAATTCAACTGTAATGTTGACATGAGGAAAAGAGAAGAGAGCTTAATTATTATTTACACATAATTAAACCAAGTAGTTCTGAACATTACAAAATGTTATTAGCTGGTGGCTCAGTAAACTGTATGGTCATTAAAATCTCAAGTCACTTTGTTGCCTGGCATCTGTACTCCAGCAAAGTTTTTGCTGCTTGCAATTTGGACATGCTCTCTGGCTTGATTTTGAATAGCAGTGTGGCCTTCATGGAGATGAGGGGGTGTTTGAATTTTTTTTTGGAGGGTGGGTTGTTACCTGAAACATGCATTAATTCATTGCAATGCTCTGCTTCTTTCCCTACTCCCCTACTATATCCATCTTCCACCCCTGCCCCCTCCCATTAATTTGAATAATAGCAGGTCACTTATTTACAACTCATTGACTGAATAACAACACTGCGCTATCATGTTATGCTTCATTCTTCAAAAGGTCTTGACACATGTTAAGGGGGTGGTCAAAAAGGGGCTCTGTACTCTGTAGTTGTTTCCTTCAGTTAAACTATTGTTCTGATTGCATGTTTTATAGTGGCTCCCAAAAAATATTATATCTATTGAGAAAGAATCCTGAGGGTCTCCCAGCGGGAGCATGTTCCGGCCTGGATCCTGTTTCTCTCTTTTTCCCTATTAACAATTCCATTGTTCCCTACAATTTTTTTCTCACAGTTCCCTTTAATAGTAGAAATATCCCTTGTTCCCTCAAATTAATTCCAAAATATCCCTTGTTTCCTTGAAATCCGAAAACCCCTGGGATGACCTCAACCCTAGGGACAGCGTTGCAACTCTATCTTCAAAACTCTCAGTAATATTGTCACTTACATGTAAGGACCTTTTTGAGCAGCCAGAGAGAAGAAAATACTCATTCTAATTCGTAACTTGCACGGCAAAAACTTGTCATTCCAGGTGTCACGGTTTGAAGTTGTAGGAGCCCTCCGTTTCTCCGACCACATGACCAAAAGAAACGGAGGTTCTGGGAACGAGAATGACCCTGGGCACAAGTAAAACTCCCAATGCGCCTGCGATCTTCCGATTACCGCTGAATTTTGCACGTGGTCGCGAGTTTGGCTTCAAGAGTTGTTTTGGCTGAGAGCTAGCGAAGAATTTTGCGGATTGCAATGGCTAAAGAGGTACCTCAAATGGTTAAGTTTTCACTGAGGTCCGTCTTGTTGTCAAGTAAAAAGGGAATCAAGCAAACAAGTATCGAGAAGGACTACTACAAGCTGACAAACTCAAACCTTGACGTCAAAAAATATGGCTACCAGGACTTGTATGAATTTTTGCTAGCGCTCCCTGACGTTGCGAGACTGGAATTTTCTGTGAAGGATGGAGAGAACAAAGTGTTCGGGGTTGCTGCAGAGGGTGTTTATATGTCGGACCATGCGAAGAAAGCTGAGGGAATCCCAAATGGACTCAAACCTTTGCCACCTTCGGAGTGGCCTAGAAACAAAGAGCAAAAAGTCGAAAAGTCTACCTTGAAAATTACAGCAGAGTCGGACGAGAAAAGGAAGATTTTGCCTAACTCCCGAGGATTATATGGACTCCATATTAAGAATTTACCTCCTGGTTGCCAAGAAGTAAGTAGGTCTTAAGCTTACTACTTACCAATGAAGTGTGGAAGGAGCCTAAAAAGCAGAAAGCTGCACGAGCAAACCAAAACCTAGTTTTCTCACAGCCATTTTTCCTATCTTTGTTTGATTTTTTCATCTTGCTCGACTATTACGTAGCCTGGGATGGCTGGTAGGGATTGTTCATGCATGGTCTATATATAGGTTGCTGCTGCATTCTGTATCAACATTGACCACTTATTAACCAAGAGTGAGGTCTTATGGAAAAATCTCAAACCAAAGATCTTGCTGTATTGACTGAGAGATAGTGAAGTCAATACTATAAGGCTTAGGTTTGAGATTTTCCTGTAGAGACCGAACATTCAAGGTTTAAAAGAAGTTTATCATGTGGCTTATAAAAAGCTCTTTGGTTGTTTCCTTTGTCCTGCATGGCACTAACTCGTTCCTAATTCAACATTGTGAATTTGTTGTTCTCCTGGAATTGTAGCTCCTCAGGGTTATAGATTTAAATCTCAGCGTGTTCCTCATCAGTCAACGTTTTCAGCCATTACAATTTTCAGGAAAAAAAGCAATGTTTTTTATTTACCTCTTGCTTTGTTTTTGCAGGCCCATGATCAGCCCGTGAGCATTATGGGAGAATAATGCTCTAGAATTAGCCAATCAGAGCATGCCTTATATCGGCCACAAACACAAGCCATATGATAACTCTATTTAACAATAAGATAATGAGCTTGAGATTTCTATTGCCTGATAGTTGATGAGGGCACAGTCCAAGTCAACCTGACAAGAATAACCCTTATTGTTGTAGTATAAATCTACCAGTAGTTCAGAACTTCGTCTAAATTATCCTCTTCACAGACACTTTAAAAATGCAAGAAAGTGCCATCTTTTTGTTAACAACCACACACTGCTAGGCTATTCACTATCTACAACAGAATACATAGTGAGTAGCGTGGCCAATACGAGAGTGACATTTGTGATTAGACCATTAGTAGATTTATACTAAGTCTATTCATATTTCCTTTCCAGAATGAAATAAGTCGTATCTTCAAGCAGTTTCGCAGTTTAAGAGAAGTGAAAATTGAAAGTTCTAGCAGGTAGGTTGTTTGTAATATTGTTAAATTATGCGGTAGAAATCAACAATTCTCGGTAGACTACAAGCCCATGAGTTTTCTATGAACAAGTATTTAACAAGGTGCAGCCAAATTGACCATCAGTCATGGAAAATGAGGATAAGTGGTCTAATAAAAAGTAGTCAAATTCTCTCTTAATGGGCACCTCTATTAGAGGAATTATCTCCATAAGAGTAGACGGATGAGTGGTGTTGGTCCCTGCTCTTGTTTAGTCGTTTTATTGTAACTAAACTCTCTAGAAGATGGACACCTGTCTAAGATGGACAACAAACACATTTTGAAACTGGCAAGGGGCATTTGAGAAGTGCTATACTACAAAATGGAAGTGTACAGTGTGTAGGTTCTTTGTAGGTTTTAAAGACATGATGATCACCACAGTTATAGACACAACTGTAAGCAGCTGTGAAATTAAGCTTGAGAAAAATTTGGGCTTGAATGGGACTCAAACCCATGACCTGTACAATGCCGGTGCAGTGCTTCACCAACTGAGCTATCAAAACAAAACAATTTATTGTTTTGGATTTGTAGTGAACATGTACATGCAACATTTAGCTGGAGGATCATGGATGTAAATAAGTGCAAATCAGATTTTCTAAGTAATTGATGATGTTCTTTATTGATTTTTTGGGGGGTTGATGCTTTTTAATAACCACTATGCATTTAAATGGCCAAAAATGTGATTTGTCTCTTATTAATAAAGTCGTTGATGAGTAAAATGTAGATTCTGTTGATATGTTTTAATTTGTGCTTGTTTCCTCAGAGTAATATTTTTGATAAATTAATGGTCTTTGGTCTTTGCTCTCATCCTTTAGAATTGCATTTGTGAGGTTTTCCAATTATGCGGATGCTGTGCGAGCTCTCAGTGATATGGATGGCTACAGTTTAAGAGGTGTCATGTTGAAAATGAATCCTGCTACTGAGCGCATGTCCCAGCAAAATGCAAAAGGTGGCAAGGATAAAAAGGACGAGTCAAAAATGGGCAGAGCAAACAAGAACAGAGATAAAACGATGACCAATGGCTTTGTGGATAAAGAGGCTGTCATTGCAGAACTCAAACCTGGAAGTAGTTTAAACAATTCTTTACCATCACCTAAAGAAATGAAAACACCTCTTTCAGAAGAAAGCTGGGAAACAGATGGTGGATTGTCACCAAAACTGGTAGTTGGAGAAAACGAGAAGTTTTTTAACCAAGACAATTTTGATACTTGTGTATATAAAGAAGATGGATTCTACCCCATACATGTTAGTAATTTTCCTGCGGGAACCACACAGGTGAGGTTACAACGTAAATATCACCCTCCTCCCTGTATGTGCCCCCTTTCTAATAAGCTTCTAATTTTGAGTTTGCTTTTGTTAAGGAACATTTGTAATCCAACAAGCACCCCTTTATCATAGTTTTATTTACAGTCCCATCAGAGTACCACTTTGGTACACCAAGTGGTGGCCAAAAAGCTCTGCATGAAGAAAAACACACCAGCTTTTTTGCCACCAAAGACTCAAGTATTAACTTTGGAATGCTTTGGATATCACTTGGAACTCTGAATAGTATAATTATCTAAAGGTCAGAAGGGTAAAAATATTATTTTCTGTAACACTTCACTTCATTTCACTTCACATGTTATGTTGGCTCATCTCTAATTTTGAAATGGCTTTTAACACCAATGTCTAGAATACATGTACCAGTATGCTACATTTTAAAAGAACGGTGACCATCCTTGTAGGATTAGTAGTTTTAATTTAGAGTAATATTTTGATGATCTATTAATTAATTGAATCTATTAAACTTATTTCAATTAACAAAATCTACTTGATATATAATGATTTATTTTGAAATGATTATAAATTTTGTTTGCACTTCATTTTAGACAACTATTTGTAGCTGATTTTCACTAAGAGAAGGATTCCTTTGTTCTCAGGAAGCACTTAAACAGTTATTCAGTACATGTGGAGACATTGCACGGATAAAATTGCAAGAAAAGTGAGTTCATGTACAGTGTTATAAAGATCTTTGTTTTAATTCATCTCATGGAAAATTCACGGAAAAAATTGAAACAACTGACCAAAGTAAAACTGCATGTGTTCTATGGGAATAATCTATCTTTGAATAGTTTATATATTATATAATGGTTTGAAGGAGTATTGGTAGTTCATCCAGAGTGACCATCTGGGCAAGGGTAGTTTTGAAAAGGAAGTGTTGTTGATGACTGATGTTTCAGCAACTTGAACGGATTAAAAAAATAATGTTTTTATATTTTTTTGGATAACAGGTTTGCTTTTATCAGTTTCACCAAACAAGAAGGAGCTGTAACTGCCTTAAAAAAAATGAAAGGTACAAAGTTAGGTGATAAATTTCTCACAGTGACTCCCAGAACACCCAAAGGTAAAGCCAAGCAACAAGAGAACTCATCGGGTGAGAAATGTGTAGGATTATTATTATTATTACATGTTTTTTGAATTAATTATAAGGAGTGATGGAATCATAGAAATCCAACAGGAACAAGCCCTGTAGATTGAAAAAGATAGATTTCAGTGTGATCTTTTGACTTGCCTTTTTTTTTTTATCATCAGTGGGATCTTCTGCACTAAATCGTACATCTAGTCAGAGTTCTGTCTCCAGCAGTGATTCCTTAACACCACAGTCACCTAAAAGTCACACTGTTTCTGCAGCTTGTAGCTCAGGGATTAACAGTAATGGACACACACATACAGAGTGCAATGACAGTGATGTAAGAGTTAATGGATACAGAGGAATGTCTGAGAGTTGCAGAGGACAAAAGACAGGAAGTTGTAGCAATGCAGCAGACACTTCTAGTAACATCCATGTGTTTAAACAAGAAGGAAAACTGGAAGAGACTAAAACTGCAAGTTGTTCTTCTAAAGTTGTTTCTGAGAAAGGCTGCAGCAGTTTTGATAGCAAGCCACAAACTTCTGTTAGTGTAAAACAAAGTGTGCATGTTCATACTCTATTAGCATACTTAGAAATGTGTGAACTTTTAAAGAGGTGCAAGAAGCCTATGAGGACTCTAGATAACATTGGAGCTAAGGAGTTTGACATTCTTGTGACTGACGTTATTGACTCTTGTCATTTCTGGGCCAACATTGATGATGAGGTGAGCCCATTGTAGGGAGGAGGTTTATGTACATACATGTAACTCACCTTGGTTTAAGACGAGAGCTGTCAACTCTCTGGCATCAATATGCCTCGCTTGAAGGAGAAGGGTTGATAGAACCCCTTGCTTTTTTTCTGTTATGAGAAGTGATCTAATGCTCTGCTTCCTATGACCTTCCCTCTGGTCATTTGTGATACTAAATTGGAATATTATGGTAAATTACTCACTAAATTTAATCCAGAAAATTTTGCCATCTCTCCCACTTATTACCCTCAGGAAAATCCTATTTCCTGCCACATTTCCTTCATGGCTTTCCTTCCCCTTTTTTCCTTTAGGTTCCTTTCCTCCTTGCCCACCCATACATTGAAGGTGGCTTACTACAATTTTATTGGAGTATTAGCTCTGAACTCGTTTGAAAAATGTTCCAAGATGTTTTTCCTTTCCTTTTGCCACGATTATAATTATTTGATGTTTGAACAATGAATTAATATGTTACTAAATAGCCAAAATGCAAATCATTTCATCTGTAAACTGCAGTTTTGTGTATAAAATGGTGATGGAATTGCTTGAAGATGAAATTTTATGGTTTGATTACAGATTGGAAGCTACAAGGAACTGGAACAAATCCGAAATGATCTTCAGATAGTAGAACATCATCCACGGTGTATGCCAATGCAGTATCAACTGGGTGCGTCTTTGTTTTCGGAGGACAAAAAGTGGTACAGGTAAGGTACCAGAAAGTCCCGGGAGTAGTGCCCATATTGTTTTTGGTTTTAGCAGCCTTTTCCGGTACATGTAGCTATTTTTGGAGGGTTATCACATTTACATTCTCTGAAGCTCATTACTTTAGGCTGGTGGAAACATGGATGTACCATATATTTATACCTTGATTAATGGTACTATTCTTGCATTGTAACTGTAAGCACACACTTTACTGGTACATCAAGCAAGCTTACAGTCACTTTTAACTTTTCTTTTGTAATTTTTTACAGTTACTTTTAACTTGCTTTTATTTACTACAGTTTTGTATTCTCTTTGTCCTGTCTGTGCTATAGTTTGTAAAATTTGGTGAAAGGTCACTCAAGGCCTAGATTGATTGATGAAGAATCCTAGCTTAAGAATGCTTGCTACGTGTACCTGTAATGAATGTTTGTCATTGTCCAAAAAATGTTGAGCAGGGTGCAAGGAAATTTACAAGAATAATTTTTCTTTTCTTTCAAGATGCTGCTGTTTAGAAGTGTCTAATTTAGAAAGGAAAGAAGCCAAAGTGTTTTATATTGATTATGGTAACTGTGAGTGGATTTCATGGGACCGGTTTACAGACATACATAAGAGATTTTGGGATCTTGCTCCACAAGCAGTGCCTTTCAAACTGGCAGGTAACCTAGACTATGTACCAGGTCTACAGTGTTGGTTTAATTTTAATAACTATTGAGAGTGCAGTACTACGTACAAAGTACTAAGTTTTAAAAAAATTTCAGACATTGTCTGCTGAATATTAGAACAGTAAAGGCAAAAATTAAGTTACCAAAAAAACCTCATACCCTAGCATGGTAAGATTTTGCTTTCGGTTAAGAGGAACTTGTGCTATTTTTTGATCCTAAATGTATGCCACCTTTTGATCCTAAATGTGGCCTTTGTGTGCATTCTATAGGGATCAACCGTTTTCAGTTGGTTCGGTTTTCATGATTTTAACCAAGGCTGTGGGCTAAGAAAAATTACAAGGAGCCTGAAGGTTCCTGACCATGAAATCCTGGGTGCCCAGCACTAAGCTTACATGTATCATCAGAATATTTTGCAATGGCCAGTTAATTCTTGTTCTGAGAAGTGTGGAGACTGTGGATAGGTTCACTTGACTGTCTTATTAGTGTTAATTATATAATGTTAAAAAAATGTGTTTAATTTATACATAGTGTGTTCTTGCAGGTCTTGAGAATGCATCAGGTGTGTCACCAGCAATGTTGAATGAAGGGTCAAAATACTTGACTGATCTGATTATTAACAAAGTATGCAGGGCAAGATCAGTCCAACCATCAGACCCTAGTAAGGTAACAAATCCTCATTTGTGAGTTAAAGTAAAATTTGTTGATGATTTTTTCTTATGGGAATCCCCCCCCCCCACCCCCCCCCAATACATTTCCTCTTTTTCGTGCTCCTGCGTAAGGAAAAAAAAAGAAAAAAGCA
>Ga0126338_10002039_pt1 | contig 13631 bp, 12 predicted proteins | sample OrbCmetagenome_2_FD_92529 | JGI IMG/M metagenome (GOLD analysis project Ga0126338, IMG submission 92529) | Coral microbial communities from Petempiche,Puerto Morelos, Mexico - Orbicella C C metagenome | ecosystem: Host-associated > Invertebrates > Cnidaria > Coral | place: Petempiche,Puerto...
GAATTTGCTCGTCCTCTTTACTTCTTTTTTTGTCATCAGGCTTTTTGGCACTTACATAAATGATTGAGAAGAAAATAAAAGAAAATGGTGAACATTTTTGTATTTTAGTTTGCTACTTTTTCAACACAAAATGAAACCAGTCTACAGATGCCAGTCTAGGTGGGTGGAATACCCCAGCATGAAAATGCTCCACAAGAATCTGCAAGAGTATTTTGTCAACACTAAACACCAAATGCAAAATACCAAATGCAGAATTCCAAATGCTGAATATTATGCAGTATACGGAGGTGAGACACAGCCATATAATAATAACGCAGAATACCCCAGCATGAAAATGCTCCACAAGAATCTACAAGAGTATTTTGTCAACACTAAACACCAAATGCCAAATACCAAATGCAGAATTCCAAATGCTGAATATTATGCAGTATACGAAGGTGATCCTAACCCTAAACTCTAATCCTTATCCCTTGCCCTTCCTAAACCCTCCCTAACACTAAACTTTAGATTCAGGGTTAGGGCTAAGGATTAGGGTTACCACAATGTGTTCCCAGAAATATCGACACCCCTCCCATGGAGGTTTGTTTTGCTTTGATACACCCCCTTCTCATTCGTCTGGAAATTCCAGTTTTGGTTCATACTTTCCTTTTAAAGTTTTGGATTTCTATACCTCCCTCCCCCTTGGAATTTCTAACAACCCTCCTTGGGGGGTAACCCGAAAACACTGACCTCCAGTCTGTGGACCCCCACTACGGACTGGTTCCGTGGACTACCTATGGACTGGTCCATGGACCACCCCTACAGACCCCCTCTACAGAAAACCCCCCAAAATATAATAAAAATAATAAATAAATAAATATTTCAGTTACAGGTTGTCTAATAGATTACTCGTGATGGTGAAATTTTTTGAAAGTTACATTGTGCAAATGTACATGTAACAGACCCGGATTCACACACTGCCATTTCCTTTGCTGTGGCCATAAAGTATACGAAAGATGCGTACGGGGAAGCCTCCGGGAAGCCTCAAAATTTGTGTTCTTTCCCCTCTGCCATTTTGTTCAGCCCATTCTCCCGTGGGTTTGTGAACTTGTTCTAGGCTTCACAATTTGCTCAGCTGAATAACAGATACAACCAGGAATAAACAGCCTAAAAATATATCTTCCATAGCCAGATTGAGCCATGAAGGGAAGGTAAGAACTTTCCTTCTTACCATCGGCATCTCCTTACGTTGAAAATAGCTTTTAGGCATTTTTTTGGGAGGGGGGATGGGGTATTAAAAACCCAAGTCTGTTACATTTGCACAGTGTAACACTCGAGAAATCACCAATATGAGTCTGAATCTATTAGACAACCCATAACTGAAATCTTTATTTATTATTTTTACACTATTTTAGGGTGGTCCGTAGAGGGGGTCCGTAGGGGTAGTCCATGGACTGGTCCGTAGGGTAGTCTGCGGACCGGGGGTCAGTGTTTTCGGGTAACCCCACCTTGGGGTGGCCATGGATATTTTATAGAACTACACAATAAGGGTCATGTGTAGGTTTGGCTGGTGGCAATAGGGATCACTGTCAACAGGCATTTTACATTCAGGATTTGGTAGAATATACTGCTGCCAAAAGGGGGTGGGGGTAGTAAGCTTATCAAGATATTAGTACAAAGTTGACAGGGCCTACTAAAATTGTTATTATAACAATTATATAACTTATGACGTGACATAGCTCAACTCAATTCCAGACACAGCCACATTTGTTGACGGTCATCAAATCAACTTAAATATAGGAGTACAATAACGAGTATAAAAAGGTGCAAAAGAAACGAACTGACAACATTGAATACCATTGCCACCCCCCGCCCCCCTCTCAACCCGGTTACTACGTTGATGTTTAAGTTGTCAAGATCCCAGCGGGGTTACTTTCCTTCTCCACTTCACCCGCCCTTGCCTGATCACCCTAACCCTCAGGCGACAGACTGAGGCTTACACTGAGAGATAACTGACGTAGCTATTTCAGGAGCTATCAACACTGAAAGGAATTTAAAATAACTTACCCCGGAATGGCATCTGGCAGGAACTATCCACTTGCTACTATTGACTAGGGAAAGGCATGTTCGATAGAACATGTTAACTATCAGTTTTCACATCACTGACCCACAAACAGTGACTAAGCAGCTTGCAGCGAACTTGCAGCAAATCCGCAGCGAAATGAGCCGTGAAAATGTTGCACAGCACCAGCAGACTGTGTACTTCAAATACACAACACAAATTATCATTCCTGGACCTCGCTGAGAACTGCAGTGGCGCGCAAATTTATTTAGCCTTTCTTCGTTGGAGTGACTTCGGCTGATAGAAACTTTCGGGACCGATCCGTTATTTGTTAAACAGATGAACAGATTCTATCTACATGATTATTTTGCCGGGCCCTGGGAACGATGTACATTTGATCAGCGTGCCAGAGTTAGCACCGGAAATTGCGTGACAGTTGAAATATGCCAGCTCACAGAGCCCTTTCTGTGGTATTTTTCCGCGTGGACAGACTGAGCATACTGTGACCGGAATTTCTCGGGATCCATGGCTATCTGTTCTCTAGCAGCATCGATTCTTTTCTTGCTAAGCCTTGCTACAACCGGCAAAGCACAATCGCACTATCAACAGAGAATCCTCGTCCTTGGAGGAGATGGCATGTTAGGAAGCGAAACAGTAGCCCGATTGAAACTCAGAGGACACGACATCACCATTCTGCATCGAGGAACGTGGTACTGGGACTCCGCTCTAAGAATCAAGCCATGGGTGAAGTTTGTACAGTGCGACCGGGAAGACTTTGACGTCTGCGCTGATAAACTAGGTGACATAACTCGAGAAAAAGGCATATTTGATGCAGTGATCGACTTTAGTGGGTACAAACCAAGCCATATCAAGGTAAACAGGGGTCCTTTGTCATTTCACTTTACAATATCAGTTTGTTGATTGTCTAGACGTGATCTGGGCAACACTCGTGCTTGAGCTCACGTATATAATTTAAAGTAGTGCTTGATTCGAATGACATTGTCAACCCTCAAAATTATAGCGACATATGAAAGGTTATTAGTCTGACCATGTCTCCGAATAGAAGGTCAGGTAATTTATATTTGTCTTTTGGACGTTGCGTGACAATTTACATGAAAAACTTCAAAGAGAAACAATCATTGTTACTAAATGAGGGTGTCAATAAGATGGTGGCTTTCACTGCTAACGGTTAACATTTTGGCTTTTTTGCTGCTAACGGTTAATTTATTTTCCATTGTTTTGATAAGTTAAATTTTTTTTGTTATTTTTTTAAAAAAAGCTAAAAACGTATTTTAATTACCGTAAAACATATTTAATTTAAGGTCTAAGGACCATCCCGGGACTGAAAAACGTATCATTATAAGAATTGTAGTCTAATATTGCAAACAAGCCACAAAACAAGTCAAAAAAAAGTATTTACAAGAGATGTTGAGACTTTCATTTTTTTAGTTTTTTTTTTTTTTTTTAAATATTTGTTACGGCTAACGGCTAAAATTTTCAACTTTACGTCTAACGGCACAATCTTTGGCCTGGGGAGGCGTTTTACGACTGACGATTAACCCCAGTGAGACCCTCTTTAATAAGCATTTGATTTCTTGAAGTAATAAAATAATGGCATTTCGAGAGAAGTAATATATGAAATGACTCTAGTAAATTATTTCTCATGTCCCTGATTTGGTAGTAAACTAGTGCGAGCATTTTCAGCAAATTGTCAAATTGCAGCATGTTAAATTTCGCGATTTCGATCAGTTCAAGAAAACGAGGGGAGTCCAATTAGCCGAAATAAAATATGCGCGAGTTTAAAATAAGATTGAGGGAGTGGTAGCGCCGGGCAACTGACTTTCGTTGTTTCTCTGAGACTTCCAAATAGCTTACCCAATCGCATCCGTTTCCTCGCTCTAAGCTATTTCACGTTTAATTTTAAGGTTCTCTGTATTTCCGCAGGATTTTATGGGCAAGATGCGTAATAAGATTCGACGGTACATCTACATCAGTACTGATTCAGTGTACGAGGTTTGTCAGGAGCCTTCCCACGATGGGCCCACGCTTGAGGAGGACGCTGTGCGTCCAGAGGATCCGAATACAAGAGAGGCCTATGCTCGTAAGGACCCTTACGGTAGCGCCAAGCTGGACTGTAAGTAAAACACTACCCAACTACTTTAGATTAATAAGGACTGCGCTTTTTATTCTGGTTGTCGTCGTAAACATATTTGTGCATACTGCAAGAGCTAGAGAAGGCTAGTGTAAAAATGAAATTTTTTTTGAATTACATTGAAACGCCCGGGGAATCTCTTGTCTAGTTCCTAGTCCTTTTGATTTTGCCGCAGTCAATCTGTTTCGGGTCACGTGGCTCGAGCGAGTGCCGCAGTCTCATTAGCAATTAAATGGTGGAACATTCGTTTTGCAGGTGAAGATGTAATAAAGAGGGAAAATGAACTGTGGAACATCCCTTACTTGATTCTACGCCTGCCTGACGTCATTGGTCTCCGTGACAACACCAACAGATTCTGGAACTACCTTTTATGGATGCGATTCCACGACATATTTGACCGGCCAGTGGTAATACCACACAGCCTCCAAACTAGATCTCTCAGCTTCGTCTTTTCTGAAGATGTGGCGAATCTTTTGGTAGTCCTTCCGGAGTATGGAGACAACGTGTATAACTTTGCTTACAACCTTGCATTTCGAGAACAAGTGACACTCGAAGAATTGCTCCGAAATATGGCCCAGCACCTTGGTCTCCCTGCGGTAAAGTTTGATAAGCCTAACCAATGGGGTACCCACTATTACCCCTCTGTTACGCGTGGCCCGTTGGATATTTCCATGGCGGAGAAATTTTTTCGTTGGAATCCGCATCAGCTTGACCATGGAATTAGAAAAACCGCGCAATTTTACGAGTACGCCATGAGGTCTTCGGAATTTCAGGTTCAACGAAAGGCAATCCTCGACAGTTTGGATGTCCCTTCTCATGCAATGGGAGCGTTTAGGAAACGGTTGAAGGAAGTTTATAATGTGGATTATGTTAGGCCGGATAATGTAAAAGACGAGTTATAACAAATACTGTAAGTCTAGGCTATAAACTCCAGCACCATGTCTAAATTCGACATAGAAGTGTGCTCAGCAAACGTTGTGTGGATTTTTGCCGCTCTCGAGACTGCAACTAATTCAAAATAATTCAATTATTGTGTAAACTGATGTGATGCAAATACTTTGCTTTATCGGCTAATAAAGATTTGGACGAATTCGTTCATAACTGAACAGAATTGACCATTTTTCCGGAATTGTGCGAAGTCCAGATCTTGTCCCAAATGCAAGTTTGTCCGATCTCTGACAGTTTCCGTTTTATCATTACAGTTTCCATTTCTGAAATTTGAATTTGAAGTACTTTACATAGGAGTTTACGTGGTTCCTAGCATCCCCTCCCATCTCTTGCCAAGTCATTTTTCCAGATTGAGTTCAGAAATCGAATTCAAAGGGATATTACCTCACGCGGGTTCGTATTAGTTTACACCCATTTCAATACAGCTTCGCAAACTGTCCTCCTACATCGTTTACTTACGTGCGGCCGGGGTTAGCATGCAAAGTACTAGTGGTAGCTGACGAGAGATTCCATTTTGCCCAGTCCATTCCAAAACTGAGGGTAGTTTGAAACTTCTTTATGAGTATATCCACTAAAATTTCGTCCGTTCTGTTCAAAGCTCGCTCCATTTGGCAGTACACAATACAAATAAAGCCATCATTTACTGCTTGTAATTCAACAGGGTTTCGTTTAATTTCAATACCAGTACATCATCATAATCTCAAAGTTCTCATCTGAACTGCTAAAATTGCACAAGTGAACGTTTTGTAGTCACGTGCATTCAGAGCTAAACAAGAGAACTAGTTGCTCACAACCGTTTATTACCTGAACTAATTATGGTGAACACGTACAACAGAAAGGGCCAGGCTACAAAACAAAATTATAATCTCGACTCCAGGAGAGTTCTCCCTTTAACTTGAAAGGGACAAGTGCCCTGGGGCCCGTTTCTCGAAAGCCACGGAAACCTTTCGGGCCCGTAAAACCATTTTTAGTTCATCTGTAGCTAAAAACGGAGAAGTGTATACGCCTGAAACTTCTTGTATGAAGGGAACCTCTGTTCATATTAAGAATATGTGACTAAAACAGCTCTGTAATCGTAAGGTTCGAGACTTTGCTATGGCTTTCCCGGTGCAAAAAATTTTCGGGACCTTCGAGAAACGGGCCCCTGGGCAAGAAGCAGAGAGTGCATAAGGGTATACTTCATCCATAGATGCCTACAATTTATCAGAGACAGTCACACGGCCAATACTCCCCATTTTGAATATCTTCAACACTGTTGGGATTTCTTTCCAGCCAGTTCCAGAAATAAACTATGAATGATTATAATAACATTAAAGCTAACTACAACAGCGTGATATATGAAGAATATCAATTTTCTTTGCTAATTTACAGCTTACGCAATTTCTGGTGGGCGTATTGTATAGAATTACGGTTAAATGATTTTTAAACACTACATCTGGATAACAAAAGTTTACGTTACCCGTAGGAGTTTGCGAGGCTTCAAACAATTAAAAAAACACCGAACAAGTGTAAATCAGGTAAAGAGGGCACGAGACTTTCAACGACGGAAAGCGCCTGCACTTTCGCTACTGCCGCTGACCAGCAGTGACAGTGTCGAGCCAGTCACTCGTACCCTCGATACAAGGTTTCCATATCGCGCAACTGGGACAGCGCAACTGGGACAGCACCAGCTGCCTTGCTAATCCCCGTATTGAGAAACTTCAGGAACTAAAAAAAGGAGTTACTAAAAAACTAACCAAAACTGACAAGTCAATTGCCGGTTTGGTATCAAATCACTTAAACACGATCTAATGAATTTATCAAACAAAAGAAGACAACGTGAGTTTTGGAAAATAATTGAGATTTGAAGCCAAGCGAATGTGCACACAGTACTAGACCATGATATAAATACTCGGCAAGACTATTTTTAGCTCTGGTTTTCACAGCCTATACTCTACTCTCAGCATATATTAGAAATTTTAAAACGTGAACGCATCATCGTATGCGTTACAAAAGTTCTACAGCTATTTCAATAGAAGTATATTAAACTATTTTAACCTCATTATCTTGGAAAACACGCTGCACATTTTTTTAAATATTACAAAACCTTTTTTGCGATGACAGTTCTCGGCAATAATTCTTATAAGTAATCAATATGGCCTTTTACTCTCAAACGTCAATGTACCCCTTTGGTATCTAAACCAACAGATTACTTAACGCTGACAGCATACACGCTATCGTATGTCATGTAATATCTATCCAGTGGTTCTCACAGCCTGTTCAATTTGTCGAGTTTGACTCTGTGTTTCCCATATCGCGACATATAACACCTTTGACTTGAACCATTAAAATTTAACCGATGGGAGAATAAACTGGACTCCTTAGCTGTAATGGTGCACAGAATGGCTCCTCGCGAAATTATTCAGCTTCACAGATATCAAGAGTGATCCTTCTCTTTTGCTTTAGCTTGAATTAACTGTTTCTGTCGTCGAATCTGTTTCTGCAACATACTTAATCCCTCGTCATCAGAGTACGCACCTCCTCCCTGCTCCTGTCCCTCTTCCTTGTATAATTCTCCATCAGAGAGCCCTGTCCTTCTCTCTGGACAGGGGGGTGGTACCGAAGACTTCCTCGCAGGAGGCATAGGTGCACTTCTGCTTCGCGCAGCGTGACTTGCTAGCGCCGCAAGCTGTGCCTGTTGGGCTGCGGAAGGCCGTCCTGATACACTCTGGCTTCTGTTGTACATGGCTTTTGCTTTCTGTTGCGGTGTCCACCCGCCGGAATTTTCTTGAATATTTTCAGGATTCGAGCGATGATGTTGCCCACCGTAACTGAAATAGCCCGAATCACTGCTATTTAATCCGCCAATCTGGGCGTCTCCATTACCCGAGTAGCTGCTCTGTGAAGACGTCTCGCTGTCGCTTCTTCGATGAGCCATACCGTACTGGTACGGAGACATGGCAGACGCGGACTCACTCATGCAGCGTGTACGCGTGTTACTGACAGCGTAAGGCGTGGCATATTGAGGCCCGTGAGGGTAGTGTCCTGACGCGTCCTCTCGCGGGTGTTCCGCTATGGAGGAAGGAAGGTAAACTTGTGCAAGCGAGGCGGAAGGTGACCTCTCCCCTGAGGAAGAGGAATAGCAACCAGAGTCTGTAGATGTTGTCCACGACGTTCTGTCACCTGTGTAAAGGATTACACAAACACATATGAGATACTGCTAGTACGTTGCCAAGTTCTTACAAGAATGTGTAAAAGAACGTCTGGTCATGTGAACTGTCAGTGTATTAAAACTCCGACTAGACTGCTGGCAGTCTGTTTTTCTCTCGAGACTCAGCAGGGGTTATGAGGCCAGACGCTTTAGCCTAAAGGGGAATGGAAATGCCGACTGAACAATGTGCAAGCTGAAGAAAGCAAAGCGACAACTTAATTTCAAATGCCAGTCGTCTCCCCGCCCACAGTCCAAGCCCCAAGCCTAGCTTAGTGCAAACTGAAGGTAAACTTCTTCTCAACCGGTTGTACAGTCTGAAGCCCAACTAGCTGGCTATAAGCGAAGCTGAAGAGATTACTCGGAACCTACTATGCTCCAAGTCCATCTAGAGGTCAAAGGCAAAGACTTGAACCCCAGACGTCCTAATTACAAGTTCAACGCCCTTACTGACCAAAACCTAATCGGAAACTTTGACATTGCCCTACCGAAGACTTGCCGAAACGGTATTCGTTTCTCCGATTGAAAAGGGAACATTTACTACTCACCTGGATGAGGTAAGGCAGACACTGCCCCAGGGAAGGGGGGAGGAGGTGGCATTTCGACTTGCAAGTCTCCTGAGTAACCAGGCGAGAGCAGCGGGGTTGGAGGCTTAGGAAAGCTCTCTACTGACGGCGATCCTATTGACGATCCTAGAGACGACATTGATGACTGGGACGAGGTGGAAGACACGCTAAAGCTCGTGGAACGGGAGCAGATGCGGGGCGGGGGTACTTTCTTGGGAGAAGTGGAGGGTGTGACGGATCCCGTAAGCTTGTTTCGCGTGTGACTGTGTTTCACGGAGAACGAGTAATGTCGACTGAATGCATTGAAATAAGGGTCCGTTTCTGACGGGGGTGGAGGCGGTGGAGTGGTAGGAGGGTCGCGGCCTGTATGCTGTGGACTGGTGGCTCTGGTCAATGTGGTCGTTGGACTCGGCGGTGGAGACTGCAGATAGCAACAAACAAACAAACAAACAAACAAGCAAACAAACAAATCATTCAGTTACCCAAAGGAGATCACTTCTTTCACTATTTATGGGTTGGATAATATGGGGTGTTGAAAACAGACTTGATTGCACACTTTGCTCTGACGAAACGTCAGTCTTACGAACTCGCCAAGGCGGTTAATTTACCGTCATCAACTTTAACTTGATGAATAGCTAAGTGTTTTACTTGCCCGCCGTGACGCCTAGCAGTTTCTTTAATAATTAATAATACTTATTATTAAAATACACATCGTACAGACTTCCATGTAATACTCAGTTGCGCACAAAAACCGATACCTCACTTATCTATTGCACAAGCTATGAGCAGCTCAAAACCGCGTTTATCAAAGTTGAACACTGTGTTTTGTTTTTTCACTCTAATCAGAAACTCTGTGGAAACTATTACTTTACGCGCAAATAAAAACCAATCAGGGAAGGCAAGCTAAATGGATCTCTGGGGAGGTGCGTCATCAAAATAGCATTTCTCGTACCCAGTCTCAGGCGTCACTCGGCAGACGTGATGAAATAAACAAGTCATAGGGCCGAGGTTCACGTTTCGTAGTGTAAAGTTCATTTCAAGCTCCTTAGTCAGTAAGTTGAATTGTGTTTTCACCAACCTGGTCATCGTAGTTATGATGATCAGACAGTCTGAAGTCTCGCACTAGGTCCTCTCCAGCCAGTGGCAGCGTGGATGGACTAATTGTCTGCTTGATGATGTCTGCAAGAACTGACTGCAGGTGTTCAATTTCTCCCAACATAGAAATCTCGTGCTCCTAAAACCACGTGAAAAAGAATCTAGGTTAAACTCATTGCAATGATCAGAACAATACTAAAGTAACAAAGGCTAAATAATTTAGAACGCTAGATAGCCATTCAAAAAGTTGCGGTTCTTTAAATAAGAAATAACCGCCACATTTTACAGAAAAGAAATAATAAATCATGGACGGCAGCTAACTTAAGTTGCCTTAGGAAAGTATGAAATGCGAGGAGTGAGCAGAGACGAATCCCAGCTTCAGTGCAGGGAATGGCAAAGGAGATGAGCAGTTTATTTATCCCACATATACTTAAGAGACACACTAAAATACAACCTGATATTGTTGACTTGAAGCCACAGCTCTATATAACTATTTGTAGTTGACTTGACTTGAAACGTATCAGAGCGTGTGGAAACATTGATGATTATCTGAATCGACAATAACGAGTAAAACATCCTGATGAGACTTACCACAACTGGTCTAAAACAAGAAGCTAACAGACAATATCTAGTTCTCTCTTCCACCAACACTTTTCTGAGATAACGCTTCTCCTGCTCTTCAAATGCTGCTTGCTGAGCACTTGCTTGCTGCAAGGTACAGTCACAGAGTTTACACATCAAAAAATAACATCAATTGCAAAGATATACCAGCAAATCAGAAAAATAGTGAACAAAACTAAACTGAAGAGAAGTGTTATGAATCTAGTGATGTATACAAAGTAGTTTGTAACACTTGGAGAAATGAGTAGCAGTCACGAGCAGTGAATTTCAATATCAGGACAAATGCTACAACAATTCTGATTGACCCACAGGTTTCCAGCATAAAAAGATTGCATGGGCATTCCAGCAGGCAACGGAGAAAGTGGTGGCACAAACGTCTGCAAGGTGCATAGCTAGTGCAGATAAAAGACAGTGCTCCAGCAAAGAAAAACAAACCAACAAATTGCAACCAACAATTTCTCCAATGCCTGTTGCAATATTTCCCAACATATAACAACAGGGGAAACTTGTGAATACTTTTTTCTATTTCAAAGTGATACGCACCTTCAAGGCTGCATCAAGTTTTTCTTGGTGTTCTGACTTTCCTGGGAGAACAAAGAATATAGAATCATTGTCAACACTTATCATAATAAACTGTATAACTAAACATGTCTCCTACTTGGTAACAATCAAGTCTCGAGGCATAACTCTAAAATGTAACCACTGTAAACACAGCAACTCTAGCTCAGAGTGCTGGAAAAAGTTCTCTTCCACAAAACAATGATACAAGTGGGATATAGTTTCCAGTGACTTTATGACAGGGTGATTGGTAGCATTAAGGATGTAACATACACAGCTGGGATCACGCATTAAATACATTAGATTGATTTTCAAGTGTAATAAATATTTATTATGCTCACCTAACTCACCTTTTTTAACCTTCTTTTGCCACTTGTTTGTTTCTGCTGTAGCCTTTTTCAAATCCTGTTTGGCTTTCTTGTATTCTGACACAACAAAAAATTAATATTGTAACCCCAAATATCTACTAGAAACTAGTAGTGTACAAAAAGTGTACATATCCTTCCATTGTGTTGATGGATAAACAGAGCAATTTTCTTTTTCTACAGAATTATTGTAAACTTAAATGCACTTTTCTGTATTTTTTCATACACATGCCCTCAAAGACTCACACTGCAGCATCTAAGACAGATGACATACAGCAGCATAACAAAGAAAATTTGACAAATATAAAAAATATCAACTACACAAAATGATACACAAGTCATATTTTAGACTTTAATTGAATTAACATGTGGACACACTTTTAAAGATTTGATATGTTTTCAACCTCAGGATCAACAGCAGCTTTCAACAGGAAATAAATTCTTGTTATCAAACAATTTTTCCAACTTGAAACCTTTTGCATGATCTTTGTCCATTTGTATAACAGACTTTTTCCAATCATCCAACCTCTCTTGAAGAGGAAAGATCAGGGCTTCACACAGTAACCTGAACAATCCACAAATCAAGCATTAGAACAATAATCATGGGCAAAAAATGTCACAAATTCGCTTCACATATATCATTATGGCTTTAAACTTGCATTACTTTCATTGCTTGAAACTTGAATTGTACTATACTCTTTTACTGTATTGCTCATTATTAGGTTTCTTTAAAAACAAAAATGTGGTGATTTCCTGGTTCAGTAGTGTGCAGTGCCCCAGTTAACAGAGGGGTCTCAGCTCAAAAACAATCTGACTTGACATATTCATGGAGAACTTCTGAGGTTTAGGCGAGGTCAGCTGTATCTACGTGTATTGACTCTTGTCCGTAGCTTAATACCAACTTGCCTTTGAATTTTATCTGGCACCCTGTAGGTTCCCTGCAGGTCTTGTCATTTTTAATCAGAAATTAGGTTTTAAGGTTTAAAACTTCAGTGGACTCCTAATAGCTTGAACCCTTGCCAACTCGAACGCTGTGCTAACTCGAACCAAAATCAATTTCCCTTGGATTTCCCTCATACATGTACATTTACTGTAATTTTACCCTTGGTAACTCAAACACTTGATAATTGGCACCTTCTGCTCTCTTGAAGCAATTTTAGTTTCCCTTCAGGTTATTTTCAATATAATTTTACCCTCGATAACTTGACCCATGTTTGTCAATACATCATAAGTCAAAATAAACAGTACTCTGCTGCTTTAATTTTCTTTGTTCAGTTTCATGTATGTTGAGAAATATAAATATTTTATATCGTTCCATTTTCACTCAACGTCTCTACAATTAAATGTGAATAAAATGTTCACTGTTTGAATAGAAATACAGCAAACGCTATTTTTTCCCTCATTTCTGGTTATCTGTTGTCAACTACCGATGACTCGAACTCCGCATAACTTGAACCTGTTTCAATTTCTCTTGAAGGTTTGAGTTATCAAGAGTCAATTGTATTGCTTAGATGCATCCAATCCATGGTCTAAGTAACATTTACAAGACTGTCTATGTAGTGTGTTCAAGCAGCGTGTTCAATTAAAAAAGAACTTACCCAGCCAATCCTTTCAGTTTACTATCCATGCTACGGTGCCTTATCACCATCTTGGTGAGAGATCCTCCTATGTCTTTGCAGCATCCTGAGAAATGAATGAATGAATAAATGAATAAATAAATAAATAAATAAATAAATAAATAAATACATAAATACATAAATACATAAATAAATAAATATATAAATAAATAAATGAATAAATGAATAAACAACAGTCACACATGACCTGATATACAAATATCCATAACACGAGTAGGTCTACATCAAAGACAGACTGCGTATATAAATCTACTGTTTCACTATTAACATGAAAGTACATAGGTAGTATTTTTGTGCGACTTACTTTTTTTTTCGTGATAGTTCATTTTTTTTTTTTAAAATGAAAGCTAGGGTTCTGTTTCAAAAATATTGTGCGGGTAAGGGGATCTTAAAAAGGTCCAAAAAGTTCAAGGCCATAAGCTGGATTCCAGCACTCTACATAGATGTTAATTTAATTTACC
>Ga0126338_10002040_pt1 | contig 13631 bp, 11 predicted proteins | sample OrbCmetagenome_2_FD_92529 | JGI IMG/M metagenome (GOLD analysis project Ga0126338, IMG submission 92529) | Coral microbial communities from Petempiche,Puerto Morelos, Mexico - Orbicella C C metagenome | ecosystem: Host-associated > Invertebrates > Cnidaria > Coral | place: Petempiche,Puerto...
GGGAGTGGGGTGGATTGGTTTAGTCTGAACAGGGTGTGGAGGGGGAGGGGGGAGTTCGACGGTGTTTTTTTTTTTTTTTTTTTTTTTGGGGGGGGGGGGGGGGGGGGGGGGTGAGGGGGGGGGAGGAGTGGATGGCAACCTGATCAAATACTGGGGAGTGAGTCGTGATGGACCAGTATAAATCCTTTACCCCCTTCAAGAAAACGTTAAGTACAATGTTTATGGAAACTTCCAAGTTCTCATGAACATCTACTGATATTGTTACATGTGCATAATGTGTATTAAGGATTACATAACTTAACTATTATACCATCAATATTATTCTTTGTGTATTTTGCAGTACCTAATACTGAGCCCTCTGAAGACAAGTCAACTTGAAATGAAAAGCTTTCTGGATAGGTTTTCAAGAGAGATCAGAATCTCGGTAAGTTAACATTTCGTGGTCTGACTGTCTTTTCGTTTTGGATCATTTTCTGTTAGTAAAGGATAACGAAGTGTTGGATTAGACCACCCCACCAGTGACTATAAAAAACAGAATAAAAATGTACATTAACATACCGTAAACTTTGGAAAGTATCAACTCCCCCAAAAAAGTAATGAACCCCAAAGGCTGCCAATTCTGAGAGTCACGAGGGTCGTTACTATCGGAAGTTTACGGTAATGCATTAGACCATTTCTTCTACAGCCTAAAATAAGCATTTACTGTAGGAAATTCTTTGTTGGTATAATCATGCGTTCATTCGTACGTTTCTCATTCATTTTAGCAGCGGACCTTGAATTTTAAGCATTTTTATTTTTATTTGTATCAAGGAGGAAAATCAATAGGAAATGAGTGGATTTGAAGTGAATAGAAAAGAATGCTTAAAAAAATAATTAGATTAACTAATTTAAATAGATGGACACCAAAATCACTGTTACCTCCTGTAAGTGTTTTCAAGCTCGGGGTAGTCTATTGACTGTTTTTCTTCCTCCTTTGGTTTCATCGCATTACTTAAAAAGCACATGGATACTTTTGGTTTGCAGTATCGTCCGTACTATATCAGCTCACCAAGAAAACCTGACAATCCCACTGGAGGTTCCACGCAACTTTCACCGTAAGTGGAGATATTTTGTTGCTATAGCTCCATTTACAGATTACATCGTGGTCATTGATTAGGTTTGAACTGATATTAAACTATAAAACAGAGATGACAGTACTGTCGCAAAGTGTTAATTTATAGAAACATGAGAAAGTTTGGGAGGACTCCAAACACCTCTGACAATCCCAACTGGCCTATGCCTTGAGTTTCTATGGCATTGTTTGTCTTGTTTATTTCTTTCTCCCAAAAATGCATTTTATGTGTTCTCACAACTATGGAAAGACTGAAAACGTTTCCTTTCAGAGAAAAAGATTTTGTAGATGTATTGGAGGCTGGGTACCATTACACTCACCCTACTCGATTGATTATTTTAAACTACAGAAAGAGAATGTATGTATGAATGGCCTAATGGTTAGTGTGCTCGCCTATGGTTTGAGAGGCTTGGCTGGGGACATTGTTTTGTGTTCTTTCACAAGACACTGCTCTCACGTGGTGCCTCTTTCCACCCAAGTGTATAAATGGGTGCCGACAACTGGGGGTCTCATCCAGGGGGGACTGGAAATACTCCTAGTCACTTCATAGGTGAACATAAGCACCGGCCTGATCGGCCACTTGGCTCGTATTCAGACTTCGCCTACCTTTTTACAGGAAGAGAATTTATTTCCTGTGCTTTTTTTTTCACACTAATAGGCGAAAGGACAGGGCCAAACAGTGCAGCCCGCCAAAGACATATCATGTGAGGGTATGACGACGTCTTGACGTGACACCTGTCAATTAATCTTTTAACACAATGTGGTGTTACTAAGATGGGTCCACTCAACAACTCCTTATTTAATGACAGTAGAAATGGGATTCATCCACTTATCACCTGTAGCCTGTCCTGCTTGCACCTCAGTATTGTTCGCAGCGTGTCTTCTGCTGAATCGACATCGCATCGAGGCTATTGCAAAGACACTGAGAACTAATGGACTTCCTTTACTCGAGTGTTGTCAACTGTTGCTGAATTTAGGAGTGTTGGAAGAATTAACCAGGCGTTTAGAGACTTCAAGAAAGGCAAATATTTATTTTTAATCCAACTCTTTGTAATTAAATACCACTAATTTCTTTACAACAAAACAAAATACTATAAATAAATATAAATACAAAACATAACTAATAAATAAATAAACACACAAATCCCCGACCTCGTTCAAACATTTGTTGCTCTTGTACTTTCATTTCTTTACAAGAGAAGAATTCTTCAGATTCTCAGTCAACATTATGTAAGATAGTTTTCACGCAATTTCAGTAATGAATATGTGACAATCAACAGAGGTAAAATTTCCTTTTCTCTGGGTTTAACAACGAAAACAAAACCGCGCTAAAGCACGTTGTCGTTGGTTCTTGGAAGCAGTCTTTTTTACAAGAAATACACAAGAACTAAACATTGATTTTTATAAAATACAAGGTAAACAGTCGGATGAGAATCAAAATTAAATATTTCTGAATATTTACAATTGGAACTTCTAGCCAGCTTATTTTGTTTCTCAGTTGTACTTCCTAAGAAGTGATGACTGCACACGCCTTTGCGGATTACATTAAAAACCCAGTGCTTTCTTGATTGCGACAGTTTCAAGAAATTTGAGGGTAAACTGCAAAACTCCGTGCGCATTCCATCGGACCGAGAATTCTGGATTCAATTTCCTAACATTTCCAGTGGCGCGAATGGAACAGCACCTAGAGTTTCCGGAAAGGAAGAAGACAACCACGCAAAGTATACCGAAATTTTGGAAAACTTTTTTTTTTTACTTTGGCCGCAGAATTTCCGGAATTTTCGGTTAAATGGTTCGCATCTCAGGAAATTTCCTTACCATTTAGCCCCGTTTTGAGAAGTCGGCGATATTTGCGTCGGTAGGAAAACGCCCACAGTAATATATTTCAGACCGATCACACTTCCAGCCAACTACAAACCAATCTACTAATGATGTACTACAAGTTCATTTTTCACAATAGCATAACCTTTGCAAGTTAGCTTCTTTAAACCTAATGCAATAGTTACGTTATGACTCTTCGGCTGGAGAAGGTATTGTAACGGATATTCTCTCCATTTCGACGGGCGATGCAGCCTCGTTCAGAGGTGGAGAATTGGATGGTTCGTCGATTACCTGGGGCGAGCTGAGTTTACGCCTTTGACCCACTGAAGGGGTGGCCGGGGCACTGAGGGGCCGATCTTTATACTCTGCCATGTACTCTGGAGGAGGAGAAGGTTCTCGAGTATTGGACTGCCCTATGGCGGGTAGCTTGGGTTTCATGTATCGTTTTAGATTGCTGTCGCGTGGTACTATGAAGTCCCGGCGAGGTAATGTGACAGAGGCGTCACTGTCCTCGCGTATAACGACATATTGGTTGAAATGAGACCCCGTTGTCTTGAAAGATCGGCGGAATGGATGCATGATTGTGTGGGAGCCTCCACAGTACCTTTGGGAAGGAGGCAGCTCTATCAGATCCACGAGACCTGTCATGGCCATCACCTCATTCTTGAGCTTTTGTGCCTGGTAACCAAGGTCAGCCCCTATGACGGGAGGTTTCTTAGCGATGTTCATCTTTTGATGTTGGCGGATGTGTTCCAGTTCAAAAGTTGTGTAGGGTTTGGAAGACTTCTGCCCTGGCAAACCTTGGATCTTTGGCATGTTGGGTCCAATTCCTCCCGGTTGAACCTCCAACGGGCGGTCACATGATATACAATGAACTTTCTCCGTCTTGTTCCTGAGAAGAAAATAAATGATTAGGTTAAAACAATTTATATTAATTTAAAGATTACAAAGAACGCTCAATCGCTGGCGTTTTCACGTCAACGCCAGCGATTGAGCCCAACACCACATTATCAGTTTGGTTGGATTAACACATAGTGGACGCGACAAGTAAATTTGTTTACCAAATTATTGTACGGAAAAAAACGCCTTAAAGTCCCTTTAAGAAATGGAAAAGTTGAAAATTCCACTTTTGCAAATGTTTACCATAATAACAGGTCGTACTGTCATCTGTACAAGACAATAAACGATGACACTGAACGATTTTACCTCCTAAATCCGGCTGGCTCTCCATCATCAGGTTTCTCCTTCACAGTGGCTCGTACAACTTGCACTTCTCTGATGCGTGATTCCAGCTGATCTCGGAGAGAATCCAGCTCCTGCCTATCGAGTTTGAGATGCAACTTGCTTTGTAATTCTTGCAGTGTTTCTTTCAATGCATCTTCAATACTCATTTGACTCTCCATTTTCTCCAGCGCATCACTAAGACCGCGGTCCAACAGGTTGAAGCTCTCATCAAATTGATTCACGCTCACTTTAGACTCCAGGTCTCCTTTGTCGGCCTGTAAGAAGGGACAAATAAAACACACGTAATGAAATACCGGCGTAATTTGGTAGCTAACCGATTATACGTCCACTAGCAACTTTTGGTTTTCCCTCTGATATCGGCTATCAAACAAGTAACGATAATTGGAACCATGCACCATACGCTGTCCGTCCTTTGGCTTAGAAATTTGCATCTGATAAACAGGCAAGTGCTGAGATGGGAATGGCTAATCCATAGGTGTGAATTGTGTGCGGTCAGCTTCCCAAACCCCTCACCCTATTTATGACAAAAATTTGCAATTTTCTCTACCTTATCTATGACCTGACCAAAACTTCGATACCCTATTTAAGACCTGACCCTTAAATCAATACCATGTTTCAGACCTACCTTGTAATTACTTCCCTAGTTCAGACCGACGTCAAAAGCAAAGTTTATATGCCGCTTTTATTAGGTAGGATAGCTCCTCCTAAAACCATACCCAACTCAAGGCTAAAATTCAAAAACCATACCCTATTTTAGACCAAAATGGCCAAAATCGATACCTTATTTCTGACCAAAACGGCTAAGGACCATACCTTTCGGGGCCGCACTTACTTATATAGCCGACGTAAGGGAGTACCCTCCGGGCGGGAAGGGGCGTCTGACTTACCTTAATACCGATTTCTTGGCTGACATGTTTTTTATCAGCCTTGTTCTGATCCAGCCTGTCAATTGAACCATACAATTCCTCCAGGCTCTTTTCGCGCCTGTTGTACTCGTTCACCAGCTCAGCGGTAGTCTGGACCAGCTTTTCATGTTTAGCCTGCAGTTCAAGCACCATACTATGCACATGATGTACAGCATTGAAACCTTCGGCGTCCTGTAGTGAAAGCAAAGGAATAATTGCACGTGATCTACAACATTGAAGCGTTCGGGGCTGCAGTGAAAAGATAGGAGGAACCCTCATTCGTTGCTGGCCTAGTTGAAAGAACACTCTAGAAAAATGAAGTTTTGACCAGTAAAGTTTGCTTTGTGTACTATATATATATAGATAGTCTGACAGAATACGTCACTCAACACGTACTTTGCCTTATAGCTGACTGATTCTTTGATCGATCGATAAAGCTACCCTAGATCAAAACCCAAATTTCATTTCATTTCCTTGTTGTAACCTCATTAATAAGCTAAATAAATTTTGTAACCTCATTAATAAGCTAAATAAATTTATCTTACCTTACCGTACCTTATCAACATTTTCCTGTTCAGAACCACAGCGAGCGATTGTTTTGAATAAGAATTCATATAATGTTCGGCATCAGCACTATACAGCACTACTACACTTCTAAAATAAAGACAAACAATCAACTGCTCACCTGAGCTTTTCTCGCAGAGCGGAAGGCGGCCAAATCCTTAGCGATCAGCTCAATGGCTCTCTTATTCTTTTCCATTTCTTTTTTAAACTCTTCCTGTGATTGTGCAAAGTTTCTCTTCATGTTATTCATTTGTTCAATACTGAGGCGCAAAGCGTACGCTTGAGCCTCTGGATCGTCGGTGTTCTCCAGCGCTGCCTCAATCTCCTCCATGATCATTTCTTCCATTGCCTCTCTCTCTTCCTCTGAGTCAATAGATTCCTCATCAGAACTGCTTTCCTCTCCTTTCTTCTTGTCCGCCTTTTCTTTCTCGTCCTCTTTTCCCTTTTCCTTCTCCTTTTCTTTACTCTTCTTCTCTTTCTTGCTTTCCTGAGCTGTTTCTCGTGCCTCTATCTCCTCTATAGTCACGCCTTCTTCTCGTGCCTTCTTACGTAACTTCAGATCTTCCATTGTGGTGCGCTTTCTTAGCGGCGCTTTCTCTCCCTGACTGGGAGGCCGCTCCCCTCTCATTGGCAAGCTTATCTTGCGCTTTTCGTCTTTTCTTGAAGGCAGGCGACCGGGTTGTAGCTTGGGCATATCCTGGGACATCCTATCAGGTGGTGGGATAACAGGGACCACCTTCATGGACTGACCCTGGCCTTCAACAGTTCCTGGGCCTTGCTGAGATCCTTCAGTGATGATTCCATCCTGGGGCATGTCCTGGGGCCCCTTGGCCTTGGATCCTTTCCGTTTCTTTTCCTTCTTTGCAGCTTCCCCTTCAGGAACGAGCTCGACTTTATTAAGCTGTTGTTGAACCTGGTCAAGTTGCGCCTTTAACATTCCACCCACCTCATCACCAAAGTCCACCTGATTTACCATGGAGTCAATGATATTCCTGAGACCTTTAATCCCTGTTTCCGCTGCCTCCAACCTGCGGTTAATGTTGATCAACTCTGGGGCTTCAGATAGTCCATCCATTGTCATTCTACGTTCCTTTTTCTTGTCATCTTTCTTTCCGTACACAGAATCACCGCCATATGAACCACTTCTATCTTTGTCTCTCTTCTTCTTTTTGTGGTCTTTCTCGTCACCCTCTTTCTCGTGTTTTGAATGCTTCCCGTCTTTCTCTCTTGTGCTGTCTTTGTCTTTATGTCTTGATTTGTCTTTGTCCTTACGTTTCTTCTTTTCTTCACCGTCCTTGTCATTGCCATCTTGGTCGGTGAGCTCAGACTGCCGTTTCTTTGGTTTGGGTGGCTTTTGAACCATAACGGTGACAGTCTTTTCCTGTCCGTCTTCATCTATTATGGTCTGCGTCACTTCTTCTTCGCTCACGTGACCATCGTCTGCAGACTCGTCTTCGCTTTCTGAGCAAAGAAAAATATTGACAGTCGTGTCAACATCTAGACCGATTAACTTATTTTCATGCACAGAAAAAAAAGTTGGACTGGTTCGATCCTTGTTCGATCGATCCCAATCCTTTTACAAGACGATCGTAACCTCTTCCGTTTATATAATTAGTTCTTTAACACCGTTAAAAATTAACTTTTAGCGAGCCAAAATTGAATCATTTCTTCACGTAACAGTAAAGAATTGGTTCATGCTTAGCGTCCGTATATCGAGTTATGGATCATGGCATGCGGGAAGTTTGGAGGGTACGAAAGAAGCGTAAGAGTTGCTTGAGGCGATAGCCGAGAGCAACTCTAGCTTTTTGAGTGCTCTCCAAACTTCCCAAGTACATCCATAACTCGATATATGCACAGCTAAAAGCATGAACCAATTCTTTTATAACGTGGCGACAACAACTTGGGCGTTAAAACATGTTTTGTTTATGATTGACTACAAAGTTCTCACGATGTACGATGAAGGAAAACAAAGGTCATTAGGATCCTAACACGCCACAATCAGTTGAGTAACAGTTGAACGGAAACGCTTAACCTTGTTTCTAAAATAGTCAATGAAAAATTCGTTTCTTCGAATTAATTATAATGAAAATGTACTAGGCAAACAAAGTCAAAAATACTCAAAGGAAATGTAGACAAACAAGTCAAAATACTCAAGTTTAAGTAAACATCTTAGCTTGGCAAAAGTCAAAGGCTCAAAGTAGGGTTTGGATTGTTCAGAATAATCTTCACATTGGGAAACTTGCACTAAACCCAACGGAAATTTTGCAGCGAAATTGAAACGGCACACGTCATGTTATATACGCACGGCCGTACTGTGCGTATATAGAGATTTCGTTCATGATGGCTCAATAGGAATTAGGTAGGACTAGCGCGCTCGCTATGTTATAACACGACTTTGAAAGCTCGAAAATATGAAGTTAAGATTTTTCCTGCAAATTGTCCATTTTAAACAGGAACTGAGACGATTTCATTTTACTACAATGTGGTACGGTGGCTCTTGGTCGCTCGCCCTGGGAGTTCAACCCAACGTTGTTATGAAGGTGGGCCAAGGTCTATGTGAACACATCACTGACTCGCTGGTCCCATACTACAGCGTAAAAAAAATCATGTGCCCGAGAATGTTCACGTGCGCGACAAGTGCAATCGGTAACATGTGCACGCGCAGCGTTTTAGAAGTAACTTAGTATTGCATTCTTGAAGAGGTGATTATTGTCTAGAATTAAAATAAAAGGAGGCATATCAACTTAAACAAGGTTTTTCATCGATTTTTTAAACTTAACAACGATTCTGCTGCACACTGCATTCAGCCGGGTCTCGCCATTTCCCGCACCTTGCATCAAACCTAATGTCTACGTTGAACATGTAAACTAGCCTGGTTTTAACTTGTAAGTCCAATTCCTAAGTGATGCTTTTCTTGTCACCGGAGAAACTGACGTTTGAACTTATCAGGTGCATTCGGGAATAAGAGAGCAGTTCAGAGTTGAGCTTTAACTCTCTCGGGTGACTTTCAGTTTCAACTCACAAGTCAACGTCTCTTTGCATTTGTGCGACGAACATTCAGTTCCTACTGAGCACCTTAGTTTCGTAGAAATGATAAGGCTGTCTAGATTCCTTGTGGATCCTTTTTTCAGTTGAAGATGGCGACAATTCATGTACACAGTATTTACGTCCGGGGAGACTATGCAAAAGTAGATTAGTTATTTGTGTGATGAGAGTTTGTTTATTTCTCTTTTTCGACTCCTATTACTTTATAACTGGAAATAAAACTCGGGATAAAACTGGAGTTGCCACAGAGAAAAACGTGTTGATCAACAAATACTTGACACATTCTGAACACATAAGACTACGGAGAAACAAACTAAAAAGACTTGAGGACCTTATTTATTTCGAAAACAAACACACAATATAAGTTTTAATTACTGTACCCATCATGCTGTCAATACAAACAAAAGAAATAATTAACCGGCCAGGCAAGCGACTGGAATGCACGATTACGAAAAAGCCATGTTCTTCGCGTTTAACCATACCGTTCTACTTTGAAAACAGACAACTTGGTAGGTAACACTGCAAAGATCTTTATAGTTGTTATATTAAATGCCGTACAACTGAGATAACTGTAATAAGTTATAAGTTCTTAGATCCACTTCAAAATTGCTCGTCAAAGCGACAGCCAAACGTAACATATCCTTGAAAATACCAACCTTCATCTTCTTCGCTGTCCGAAGAATCAACGCTGCTGGAGGCTTCAGATGAAGATCTTATTGACTGTGGGCCTCTGACCTCTGCTTGCTGTGCGTCTATTTCGCCGATACCAAAATGTTCTACAATAGTGTGTAGAAGATTCCGTAAATGAAAGAAATTCACAGGTCCGATTTGCGGACTAATGGCTAGATCCAACAAGTCCGTTAAACCGACTGTCATTTTGATTGCAATGCTCTCAAAGTAATATGTAGTTCATGTGTATGGCCACGAGACCCCGCAAGACAGCAAACAACTAAATGTGCAAACAAACTACTTCAGCCAGCTCCAAGCAACACCAGCTCCCAAGAGACCGACATAGAATAATTGTGTACATAACAAAAGCTCGGCTTAAGTAAAAACAGACTGCTTTCAAAATATGTGACGTAACTTTTTCATATGTAAAAGTTATAATGCCACTTTTGGTGCGTTGCCATGGGAATCGCACGTGGGAAGTAATTATTAAGGTTTTCGCGTGCATGATAGACATTGGAGCCATTGCTAACTACGACAGCAAACAAAAGAGTTCATATCACTGTTTAACACTACAAATAATTAATCTGCCAGTCGAGACAACAATACTTCACACGATTTACAATCTTGCATCGATTTTCAGTTTTATTTGACAAATATAAGGGAAGGCTTACTTGGATGGCAGTATGTTTGCATCTCGTTAAGACTGTGGAAAGGTGTCTACGATAAATTAAGTTAACAGTTTAAGATGGACATTTACTAGCCTCAACCTGCGCGCTTTCCAACTCGAACTGGACAGTTTTAGGGTTTTACTAACTTTGTTAAAAACAAACAGATTATGCTAATTGCAGTTATATTATGTAAACTGGCAGAAACCTCTACTTCACCCAGTTCATCATGTCATGGCGCTATTTCTTGCACCACTGGTAAAACTAACCGGGAATATCTACAACGCTGAACTCCACGTTAAATTGCACTAAATTACTCCACACAACAATAGCTAACCGATAGCGACTCTTGTTCATCATTCACATCATTGACCATCATTGGCGGTGCTTCAGTTTCTGCGTGAACTTAAACACGACCCAGTACACGGGTGGAACTGCTGACAATACAAGATTTACAACTGAAGACGGTGAAGCCAGAAGAAATGGTTTTTTTTTTCTGGTGATGACCATGGAGCAAAATTTGAACCCATATTTAAAAAAAAAGCTAACACCTTTGAATAAATAACTTGACAAAGAGAAGAAAGAGTGCGGAAACCTAAGTAAAGTGGTGATAATTCTTCTGGTATATCAGTGAGAAGTACAGATCTTGCAAGCGACATTGTTTTTCATACGCGGTTTAAAATTATTAGTCGCTTATGAAACGTAGTACACGGAAAAGAACAGAATACTTTTGGCAGGTAAACAGGACTCGGGTCCACTGTCCTACAGACCATCATTCCAGGCTCGGCCGGCAGTAATAACTAAGTAAATGAGAGGGTAACTGATGTTTTCTCCCGGGGCAGCCCTGGCCTCTCCTCAGGGGCGTCTCACACTTCCACCGCTCACTGGACACACTAATGCAGACTGATTATGGCCGTCCATAGTTATGACTAATGCTCAAATCAGTGCACAGCTGTATTACTAGGACTGCAGTAAATTAATAATGGGCCATATCGAATTCGCAGTGATGCACGGGTGCAGAAGGTTCCTCTCTTTCCATAAGACTTTGAAAGAAATTGCTTCCATGAACATTACGGTGAGCGTCGAAGGATATGATATACTTATTGTCAGTGACAGATAGGTTCATCTCTTGTCCCCTGCCTTTGTCCGCCGACAGTTAAAAGAAATCATTACTGCACCAAATACAAATACACATATTGGTAACGGTTTTAGATGGAAAAAATAGGGGGAACATCTCCCAAGTTATACAACATATCAGCAATGCGTTGGAATACCCTGTGTTTATATATCAACGACTGCCTCAAACAAACAGTGAACAAAAACAACACGAATAATCCAACAGCTGGTCTAACCAAATGCATGGTAAAAGAAAACTATATGAATGAATCATAACCTTATTAAAGAGCTCACGGTTTATGGGTTTGTACGGCGCTCAAATAGCACTTTAGTGAAGAAGTCTAGGTTTCTTTCATCGCATCTGGAGTTAAGTCTTCAATCTGCTTATTTCCCTGCAGGCTTTCTTTCTGAATAATTGTTTAGAACATCGCGTTACCAATTGTGAAAGGGAAATCGGTAATCCGGGACCGGTAAATACGCTTGAAACAGTTCAATTTTGTGATAGTAACAGAAGACGTCATGTCTCTTCATAAAACACTGAACGTTTCACAAATTTATCTGCAATTATTTATTTAACCACGTTTTACCGTGATTTAAAAGTTAAAATAGGTTTTTCTCAAGAAAAATACGATCGAAACATTTCTTTAGTTTTACAACTGTAATTATAGAGGGGCCTTTAACGTTTTAGAATCGCAAATTATCAGCTTGAAACGTCTGAGAAAATACAACAACTTCTATAGTTAGTTTTCTTGATAAAGTCCACAAACTTCAACACGCATGCTCGAAAATTACCTGCTTGTAACGTCTAAGAAAGCACAAAAACTTTGAATTAAAATTTCACTCCGCTAAAAACGTTTTTTTCCTTCGAGTAGATGATATAAAATTTCTAAGGAATGCCAGTCTTTTTTATGCCTCCACTCTATCATCTAAGTTCTTATTTTCCACCCTTTCCCCCTTGTCTGGGGTCGCTTGGTGTGATTTTTAGGCCTTTAGGAGTTTTGAAATCTAAGTGTGTAGCTCACTTAGTCATCATGTGCAAAAGTACGCACTTTTCTTTAACCACGTTTTCATAAATCCAGTCATATATATAGAATTTTTGTTTAAAATTGCACACTTTTACAAGGGATAAAACGTTATCCATTGAATTATGTCAGAATGGTAAGAAGGGTGGTAAAAATGGGAGTCACCATTCTTTAGATTATGATGTAAATGAATTGACGACATGGTGATATTACAAAGTTAAATGTTGAGGCGTTTTTTTTTTGGACGGTGCGTTAATGAAAGATCAGGTCCTTAACACAACTGTAATACACGCCTCCGCTTCTAGCATTAGTTTTTTTTATCGTAAAGTTCAGAAAATTCAACGCGTATGTTCTACTTTGTTTGACCAAATCTCCGAACAGCACCCCTCTATGGACTTGACTACAGTCTTTGTTAGTAGATCTATATCACGAGTCACGTGTAAGTCAAATGCAGGTCACGGAGTTCTTTCACGTGCTGCCCGTCATGGGCTTGGGTTCCTTGGGTTTTACCAGAAGTTTATTCCTGCATTGTAAACTTCTGGTTTAACCAAATCCCTTGAATAATCAACGCTGGTTATACCCGAGGCAACGTAACTAGTTAAAGATTCTGCTCTCAACTTAAATATCTCACTGACTTCCCGCTCGATCCCGCCCTCCATCGTTACACGGGTGGTACAACCGCCTTATACGATCAAGGAACTGCCTGCAGAGCCATCCCAACCTTGAACCGGCGAAGGAAAACTTTGTGAGATCACGAATTTGTGATCGTTTGTGATGACTTCCCCTAACCTGTACTTATATCAAAATACAATCTGACAATCTCTTGACTGGAAACCTTAAATACAACCATATACTTGACGATCTTGATGTAATAATATAAACACAAATTCCATTTCGTTGTGTAGTGGAGGAAAGCATTTCCAGCCAGCCATATCGTAAATGCTGGCTGCGCCTAAAAGGGTACGTCTTAGCACTTTGCGTCAGCTACATGAAATGATTGGTTCACTGTATTGTCTATGTCCTTTGTGATTGGCTAGAGTGATTACTTTGGTTTTACGGCACTCAGTTTTAAACCGCTCTATCAATCAATTATTAAATTAAATAGGTGTAGATAATTTACCAATATTCTAATATTTCACTTCAACTTGACATAATTTTATAATCTACAGACATTTCTTGCTTTTGACGGGGTAAAGGCACCAGTAGTGGCGTATGTTTATTATGAACATAATTCAGTCGTTGAGCCATCCAGGATATCTTTCCGGCACTTCTGAAAAGGATCTCTCCCCACTCTAACCCAGGGATTCTAATAATAAGGTGTCGGATTACTTTCCCTGGGATGGGCTAAGTTCAAGTAGCTTATCTGTTTTTTTTTTTTAATATATAAGTAATATAATATAATATAATATAATATAATATAATATAATATAATATAATATAATATAATATAATATAATATAATATAATA
>Ga0126338_10002041_pt1 | contig 13626 bp, 11 predicted proteins | sample OrbCmetagenome_2_FD_92529 | JGI IMG/M metagenome (GOLD analysis project Ga0126338, IMG submission 92529) | Coral microbial communities from Petempiche,Puerto Morelos, Mexico - Orbicella C C metagenome | ecosystem: Host-associated > Invertebrates > Cnidaria > Coral | place: Petempiche,Puerto...
AGAGAGTTGGGTGGTAAAAATCTAGAGTAACTATTTACAAGTTTATCTCTGGTCTCAATTGCCTTTTGACGTCTAAATGTCCAGTTATCTTTTGTGACTTTAGCATACGATTTAGTGTCATTCACCCTTGTCACATGGCGGCCATATTGGATATGACGTATGTACTTTAGGCATGAAATCGAGGTGATGCGTGGTAACTCTGTGAGTTTGCAGCTAATCATGCCAAATAAAGATCATTGTAGTGTGCCCTTGTGCTCAAATAACAGATCAAAAGGGCAGTTAGGAATTACCTTCCATCGCTTTCCAGTCAACAAATATACGAAGAAAAGTTGGATTGTCAGAATTCGTTGAGATGTTGGCAAAAACTTCCAGGTTAGTGATTGTGTTTTACGACGTCAAGATATGATAAGCAAGCTTTATCTGTAATCAATTTGTTCAGGTTTACAAAAATTACATTTAATTTGATTGACTAGAATTATGTGTAGAGCCGAGCTGCTATTTTACTACGTAGCTGATGTACTCTTTATTGCCTGTAGTAATAAAACGTTACAATAGCCCTTCAGATTCTGAGAAGCACCAAGGTTTGCTTGGAACATTTTAAACCATCAGACTTTCAAACGACCTTCTCAGGGAAATGCGTATTGAGGAAAGGTGCAGTTCCTTCTGTATTTCGCTGGACAATGCCTTCTCCAAAAAAAAGGAAAGCAAGAATCCATTGCACATCAAAAGAAAAATTGTCATCCATCAGGACTAAAGAATCTATAGTCTCAGGTAGGTGACCAGTGAGTTTCATAGGTCACTGAGCAATAATAAATACTTATTTAAAAAAATTATTATTCAAGAAATATGTAGCTTATAACAGGATCTCTGAAAAGAGATTTAGCTTGAAGGGCAGACAGACATTAAGGTTTATGGAGGGTTAATTTATTTTAATATTTTTCTTTAAGTTCCAAAAGATGCTGGTGAGGTGGAAGTAACAACTGTACCAACTCATTTCCCGGAAGATTCTGCCACTGGGTGCTGTGACAGCACCTCTCATGTTGAGCCAGCACCAACAATTAACAAACATGATTACATTTGCACTACACATGGTCCAATGCCCTCCATTGAGGACATGCTTTCGGCAGCACAAGAAAGAGTATATGAATTTGAAAATAAGATTTCTCTGCATAATGCACATCCATTGTATGTACAGTTGCACACAAGACCAGATGAGATTACAAAGTTTTACACGGGATTTCCTTCCTATCAAGTCCTCTATGCCACATTTCAAGTCCTTCAACCAACTGCTGAAAAGATGTTCTATTGGTCACAAATGCAACATTTAAGAAACAAGGGAGCAGAAGAAGTTGATCAATTAAGAGATGCTATTAGAAGTTGCAAATTGAATTTGTTTGAACAGTTCTATCTCTTTTTACGTAAATTACGGTTAGGTTCATTTAACCAATAACTGGCTGACAAATTTAATATTTCTATTTCAACAGTGAGTCGTGTAATTCTTTCTTGGTCAAATTTCTTGTATTTTGTGTTTGGTACCATGCCAATTTGGCCCACAAGGGAAAAAATCCAGAAACACATGCCAGAGTGTTTTAAACAGATCTACCCAGGGTGTCGAGGAATCATTGATGCTTCAGAAATCAAAACAGAGGCACCATCAAGTTTAGTCCTCAACAGTGAGTTATACTCGTCCTACAAAAGCCACACTACATACAAAGGGAACATTGTTATCTCCCCAAGTGGTGAGGTCATCCATGTCAGTGGTCTTTTTGCAGGTTCCATCTCAGATAAGGAACTTGTGAAAAGGTCTGGTTTATTGGATTTGTTGGAACCTGGGGATCAGATCCTTGCTGATAAAGGGTTTACCATCCAGGACCTTTTGACCCCCATTGGGTGTGAGTTAGCTATACCTTCGTTTCTAAGCAGTAAGGGTCAGTTCTCTAAAAAGGACCTAGCAAAGAGCAAGCAAATACATAATCTGAGAGTTCATGTTGAACAAGCTATACGACGCGTTAAAGAATTTCAGTTTTTGACAAAATTGGTCCACTTTCAATGGCTGGAAGTATCAATCAATTGTGGACAGTGCCATGCCTCATAACCAATTTTTATGGTCCTCTATTTTACGAAAAATCTTGAGCAAGAAAATGTACTTTACCATGCTCCTTGTTTTATCTTGGTTGCAAAAATTGTTTTCTAAAATGTTACACTTAATTTCATGGTTAGCCTGTGGACAACAATGCTGTATTTTTAATTTATCCTTTTACTATGACATGTGCTTTCTATAGTAACTGTATTTACTTTATGACAAACGTCAAACTCTTTGAATGATTATGGATCCAGCGTTTCTTAACATTGTTCAAAATGTTAAAAGCTGTATGTGGCATTTTGCAACAAATATTACAGTATACTAAAAAGTACTTTAGCCTTAAACAAAGGTACATCAAGGCTGTCGAACAATTTTGTTTCATGTAACTCATCAAGTCCATTTTCAGTTGTACAAGCCCTTTGTAATTCTTAATCGAAGATAACATTTTTTCACAACTGTAAGTCTGATGTGAAACTAACATGTGGTAACAACTAGCAACCACCCATTGTATTTTGACTGCTGTAGGATTCACCATTTTGAAGCCACTGATGTAGGCAGGTAATGACAGAAATAAAATAAATTAAGTTTTTCCATCATATCTGGGAAAAACTCAGCACCATAATATATCCGTTCATAATGAAATTCCTTCTTGCACTGAACAAAAAAGTCAGACCACCCCTCACCAGTGAGCCCTACACAGCCCATGACCTGAAAATAATACTGATAGCTCTTTTTTAGGGAGTAAACTCCAGTAGTGGGATTTTTTTTTCAAGTATTTTATATCTTTGAGCTCTTCTGCCATAGAGCATTTAATTTCAAACAGACCCCAAGGTGAACTCTCTGAAGGGTCATGTACCCTCCTGTCCAGACTACAACCAAGATGAGGGAGTCTTGGGTTAATCACAAAACCAACTTTAAAAACAGACCGACCAAAATTTTGAAGATAAAACTGTGCAACTTCATCCTCATGTTCTAAGCCATACTTCATGGCAGCTGTTTGTATTTTTGTTCCCTTTAACAACCTGGTTGCAAGAACTTCAAAATCTTTTTGCCTGGAGCAAATACTTTTAAAATTGGATGCACAAATACTAATCAAAAGGGAAGCTCATGACATAAAGAAAAGGGGAAAAGAAGGAAACAGAAAGAAAAGCAAATCGCATTTATTAGATTTGATTCAACGACTATTCCAGACTATTGTCAATTACATGTTGTCTGAGTTTTAGTTGTTTAGTGTAAGGCTCACTGCCCTTTTCAAGTTGTAGATTTTGCTTTTTAAAAACACTACACACTTAAATGCTCAAACTTAAAAAAAATTGAAGTTTATGGACACATGATGGCATTTGAAATCAGTCTAGAAATCTCCAGAACTTTATTAATCGAAGATGGATTTTGATGCAAACTTAAACGGTATGTTTTAGCAGCATCAATAGTAAGGACTATTTTACTGTTTTGGTTTCAAAAATAAGAGGAGACATTAACAGGAAAAAAAGGACTGAGGTTGTGTTGAACCGGCCTCAGGACAAAGTGCTTGGTTATTTGAGGCCCCTTAATTGCTTGTGCTAAGGAGGACATGAACATTGCGCATCAATTTTGTAAAATGATATTAATTATCTCAACTCGAACAACTAGCGGTTGCTGATTTCAGGTCATTGAATTTGCTTTTTGAAAACGCTACACGCTCAAATGCTCAAATTTCACTTTCAAAAAAGACCTTGAAAAGTTTATCAATGACAGCATCAATTAACTTTTCAAGGTCCCACTTGTGCTAAGGAGGCAACATGATTAAATGGCATTAATTTCATGAATAAATTACTTGTATCAGCTCAAACAACTAGCAGTCGCTGATTTTCAGTTCATTGAATTCGCTTTTTGAAAACACTCATGCTCAAACGCTCAAACTTCACTTTAAAAAAAGACCTTGAAAAGTTTATCGACAGTGGCATCAATAAATGAGCAAATCTTCTGATACGTACATTCCGATTCACAGAACTTTATTAATAGAAGATGGATCTCCATGTGAATTTAAAGAGTTTATTTTAGCACTAGCAGTATCAACATTACGTGCTATTTGAATGTTTTGGCACAAAAAGAAGAGGAGAAATTAACAGGAAAAAAAGGGGTCTGATGCAGTGTCACACTTGATACACACTCTCAGCCCGCACAGTGCCTTTATATTTGCTTGTGCTAATAAAGCAACATGACTAAAAAGGTGTTTTCTTTATGAATACAATACTTGTATCAGCTCGAACAACTAGTGGGTAATGTGACACTTAGTTACTTTCATTGTCCAGCAAAACAAAGGGGTCTTTTGTTTCGTGTTTGAAAAAACGATGCCGCTTGAAAAAGTGCCTTTTTTGCATACATTATTTCTCAAAAACAAAGAGCTACCCAGTGAAAAAAATTTCAGAGGTATGTTTCTCAGGTGAAACAAAGCTTACATGCCAGAATTCAGCTGTTTTTGAGCACTTTCAAAAATGGCCAAAAAATCTTGGGGACCTTCTTGCCCATGGCGTTTTAATTGTACAACTGAAATAAAGCACTAAGAATTGCCTGACTTGAAAATAAACATTAATTCCTTGGTTTCCATCCCCCTCTGCTGGATGAATGATTCTTGTAGCACCATAATGACGTGTTCTGGAAAATTTTGTGAAATTGGAGCTACCTCTACTCCTGATAATTCATTCCCCTGAGGTAGTGGTGCATCTGGGTTATTCCCATACATGGCTAAATCATCTGGCAGGCTATCATCCATAATACCTCTTAAAGCAGAGTAATTGGAAGAATGATGTTGCAGAATACCAGAAATCCCTAAATGGCGTGGAGAACAGCCATGCTCAGTAGGGAGTCCATGATTATTAAATGTCTCGACAAACTGTGCTAGTGCATGATGGTCCTTGGTATGTCAGCTTATAATGTCCATGCCTAAGAGATTATCCGAAAAATGAATATTTGTCCGAGAAGTGAAGCTTCTAGAGCAAATTTGAAATTTTGAGGACAATTTCTCAGCCGAAGACATTATCAGCCGACATACCAGCAAGCCAGAAAGGGGCTTATTTATTTTATAACCCTCCCATTAATTTTCATATTGCAATTAAACCACTCGTAAACATGATAAAAAAAGCCAGTGGTGATCTGATGGCGAATGCGTGTGATTGATGTAAGCAAGCAAGTACGTTTGATTGGTTTAACCAACTCTATTTCCACTGTGATTGGACCAAAACTTGACAGCTGTCATGTGAAATTAACTCTTGTAACACCCCTTAGATCAAAAACTCCAAAACTTGATATACTTTCCGGAACAGCATATGCGACCAGCTATTTAAGGTTAAAGTATACCTTCAGATCGGCAATTTTCTTCAAATTTGGATTTTTGATTCAAAGTAATGGTCTTAGAGTAATCTCTAATTTTTGGAAACAAAATTGAAAAAAACTTAATGTTGGCGGAGAAATGGAGATTTTACGTTATGGCTGGAAGTAAAAGTTCCCTCTTGATTGAGAGCCCTACAACGTGTATGCAATCAACCGAGACTAATTTTGCAGGAATATTACCTATATGGAGACTGCGAATTGGCTGGCTACTCAGTTAATCAGCATTGTTAATCCAAGCATTTTTCATATTAGCTGTAATTCTATTAAGTTGTAAGTAAACATGGACCACGAAAAAGCGAAGAATGAGTGAAAACACATCAGTGAGTTCAGAAGCGAAAGTTGGCCTCATGGATGAAGCTATAGCTATCATATCAAGAGGGCAAAAAGATCGAGTCAAGAGAAGAGAAAGGTACTGTAAAAATTTGGGAACTCGACAGTGATAACAGCGGTGTTTACAGTGACTCTTGTTGAGTCCAATACCGATGAATAGTCCAACTCATGGAGATCCATTGGAATATTATCCATGCACATTTGCTCCACTACACTTTCTTTTGTTCAGTTTGTTCTCGTCACCCAGCCACCCTAGCACTCTTATCCTTTTTCGTCTTCCCCATTTTGCCAGACCAGCTTCAAGAAAAACCGAGCTACAGAAAAATTCTCTCTCTGCCTTGAGCACATTGTGAAACACAAGGGTTTTTTGAAGATTAACACGTAAATTTCACCGCAAGTTAAAGATAGTAAATTTTGCAAGTGCTGATTGGCTCAGTGATCTGAGAACCCAGTTGAAGGTGTTTGTGGGCAGAGTCTGTTTGCGAAGCAAGAGATTTTTCTTAGCGCTGTTTACTCAAATAAATTTTTTCACTTGAAGCAGACACTTTAAAGAGTTACAACTCAGGCGATTTGTTTGATTGCCTTCAAATTTAGACAGCAGCTAGATTAACATATAAAAAACAAAAATGTGTCAGCGAATTGTTTGTTTCGAAATATTTTTCTCCGAGAACAATTTTTGTATGATCACCTCACATTTTTTAAATGCTATTTTGAAAATGTTCGGTAACTTTTCACTGCAATTGAATATGGCAAAATGCAGACACGCTTTTTTAGCGCTTTTTGCTCTGAAACTGAGGAAAAAATAAATTGGCGAAAAACAAAATTCGCTTTGACTTGTAGCTACCAAAAGGTGATTAGGACGCTCACATTTAGTGGCCGTGAAAAACCGGAAGTTTGTGTTATTTCAAAATTTTTGTGAGGTTTGATAGCCAGCTCTATAAGCTTTAATTTGATATAGGCATTTAGGTATCTACAGCTTAAACTGGATGTGCTACATCGCTTGGACGCAAGACACCCCTGAAGGTATTTGGTAACCTTAATGTCACTATCACTACACTCAACAAAGCGAGTTTGGTTTCCTTCCTTACAAAATAAAAGGAAGGAAAATTTGAAGCACTTGTGTTGACTGTGTTTCTCTTCGACGGAAGCAATTGGAGGACAAATATCGATGCAGGCGCGGGTTATTGCGTGATAACTGTCGTGTGAGTTTTCACCACGTGACTTAAAGTAACCAATAAAATTGCCCCAAAATAAATGGGTGGGATTTATCTCCAGGTATTAATTGATTGTTGAAACGAGGCAAGCACTGTTGATGCCTGGTTGTTGTTGCTGCATGTCAGCCCGTGTTTTCATGAGATATGTTTACCTTGGTTTTGTTTTAACTTTACTGAAGTGAAATATTTAATTGTGTAAACATAGAAATCTCCATAAATGATGACAAAATCAAAAGTAAACCAACCTCATCAGGCATGGGTTAGCTCAGTAACTGATGGTAATGTTCAGCATTCAGAAATTTTCAATTTTCAGCGTTCAGAAATTTTATAATTCTCCAATAATTTCTGTACAACATTGCAGCAATTGAAGATGCTAGTGGAAAACCCTCCTAAGTGACTAATTAGTTCAAAATAAATTTTCGGCAAAAGTGCTCAATGTTTTGTATATGGCCTTCAATTTACTTACTTAATAATGCCTTGCTGTTTTTTCGCCAATTTGCTTTTCGTTTTTGAGAAAATCGAAGCCAAAATATTGAAGAATCATTCAATGGTGTGCAATGAAGCGAAACAAAAGGAAAGCATTTAAATTTCTCATGTAATATTAGTACTTGTTACATGGTGCAAGTGATTAAGGCACGTGCATGTGATGACTTTTGCTTTAGGGTGTCCGTTCAAATCTTAAATTTTTTCCATTTTTTTTTCTTTCTTTTTTTTGCTCTTTCTTTATGTACTTGTGGTACATTCTGTTTACAGATAGGCCCTTTTCGAGGTATTTCCTGTCAGGGTTCTTCGTCCAGGAATAGTGTGACATCTGCCTTGGAAATTGCTGGATGTGAGCTCTAACCTAGAAGACAGTGACAAGCATTAGATGACACGCAAGATTGCAGTTTAAGTATTCAACAATTTTGCTCTAGTTATTGTAATAAATTAGTCCATGGGTGGTGTGCACAATGGCACTCTTCACCAGACTTGACAATCATTTTAACTAAACCCACAACACTAGTAGGTGAACTGTGATTGTCCTGGTGTCCTGTTGTTGTGCTATCAGCATCTTTCAATCAAATGGGACTGGATTCTTCTTTTTTTCCTTTGTGATTAATTTATCATTATTCACGAGGTCAAAGCAGTAAATGGACGGGAGCTCATGGAGTAGAGTAGTGCACTATTACCTGGTTTCTTAAATCCTCCCTAATTTTATGCAGACGGTTGTCATGCCGACCTCGTATGTCCACAGGGATCGCCTTGTTTTTGCGTGGTTTTCCATTATTCCTTGTAGAGATATAAAGGCCTCTCTGCAAACCTGTCGGTTCATGAACTCATACATATTAACAAAAGATTATACTTGTTTCTATGGTTAAAAGAATAAAAATCTGAAGGTCATAGCCATTCCATCGCGATCTTAAAAAAAGTATGTACTGTTTTCTCTGTAAGAACCTTTTTTTGCAAGAACGTTGAGGCTGAAATTAAGCTCAATTTTTAGAACGTACTAAAAATTCTTAGCAAGACTAAGAGTCAGTTAAGAGTCATCTTTTTCATTTCTTTTTTTAAACATGGGTCATATAAGTAAAAATAAAAGGAATGTGAAACTAGTCTAACAGTAAAACTAGCCTAAATACTACTCAGCTTCAAAATTAGATGTCCTTATAAAAAAATAATGTAGTGACTAACAAAACAAGGCAAGTGAGTTTTCAAGGTTAACTAAGTCACATACTGGTATCCTCTTAAGGTCGGAGGTTTGTACCAAATACTCGTACAAGAACGTACACTTCCTGTCTTTTCCTGGTTTGTTCATGCCAAGGCATCCACCTGCGCCAAGACATTTCGTGTCCTTTCCGACATTCAAGCCCCAAAGGCAAAGATTCTGGATGCTGGTGTCTCCCATGCTGTTGAATGTCTCCAGTATCCTTCATCTTTCGTGGTCGTCTACTTGAGAGAAGCGTTCTCAATGACATCCACAAGAGGGACTGGTTTTCCTGGATAGTAGAGGTCTCCCTCTGCAGTCTGTTGTTGTCTGGCCTCGTGCAAATGCGATCTTTCATTTATTTCTTTTCTAACTAGGAAACAGGCAAAAAGAATTGGAATGTATTAATTTTAAGCTAACATAAAAGGTTTCATGTTGTTTCTCTACTGTCTAAATAAAGCAAATTCTATCGGCCCTCTTGTTCACAAAAGCATAACATTTTTAGATTGGACCTGCTGGAGGCTACCGAGCTGAAAATTTGACTTTTTTATTTGTCAGTCACAAATTCCTTAAAAGATGCCAAGACATGAGAATGAAGTGTCTTGGATAAAAAAAAAATGAGGACCTTAATTCGATGCCAAGTAGTGAATGGAGTCCAGAAATTGAAACCCTTAACTTTAATCCAAGAAAAGGAAATTGACTAATCAAAGACACTTGTCAATAAACTTGAATAAGCATACAAAAGATTCAAGATGGCAACGAAATAGATTGGTACCGATGAAAAATCTTTTCACCCCAGCGTTCACTGTTTGTTCTGATCAAAGAGAACTGTATAGTCAATCTTCGTTTTATTATCGCTCTAAATTCCAGTGTTCTAAAATTCTAATGATTGTCGTACTATTGTCAACTCTACTACAGTTTAATAGTCTGCCTTGCGTAGCTAGTGCTTTCCCTACAGTCACGAGTGTTGTGAAATCCCAACCCCTAACTATATATAACCACCTAATTTAATCTTTTATTTCGCAATAGCACAATTTCTTGTGTAATTTAACAAGATATAGGCATGCAGTTACTTCGAGCCCATTACGGTGATTAAACTTTGCATATATTTTAAACTTTTGTGGCGTAATTCTAAATTGATAACAGCACAACTTATTTCTCTGGACAGTCAATTCATAAGGATGCATAAACATCATACAAGACCCCTACTTTTTTAAGCTGATGGGCCCAGGGCGCTTCATTTGCAAAACCATAGTGTGAACACTGCTCAAGCCTGCAAAGCATTCCGAACCTCCGACATACAATGAGACAAATACTGTATCGATACATTGCTTCTTTTTAAATTCAAGATCCGCGATTGGTTAACAACAATGCGTCTTTCAAATATTGCATAACAGATTTGTTATTAGCTTTGGCTGTGGCAACACGAAAAGAGTTCAAATAATTTAAAGTAATCTAGTTACCAAAACTTTTAATGCAGCCAATGTTTTAGAACATACACCTACTGTAGACTGGGTTAATGATTCCCAAAGAACAATAGATTAGTTTGTCTAAATTTCTCAGAAGTCAGCAAGTACGCTCTCGCTTTGCACTCGCTGACTTCTGCTCGCTCACCCATGCCCACTCACAAGATCAATGAGGGACTGCCCGCAGTCTATGGAAATTCATTTCACACTTTCAAGACTTATGTGATTTTAAGAATAGCTCTATTCTAGCTTTCCAGTCTGTTCCCAAGAACCCAGTACGTTATGCCAACTTCTATGAAAGAGGTCAAGGTTTGGTGTTAAATGTAAACATTAAATGACATTAAATGCAAGACTTGGCTTATCTTTGGCTTTGTAATTTATCAAGGCATTTTTTAGTAACTTGTGATGTCTGAGGTCTGTTTAAAGTGATGTTGACATTAGCTAGAGAAATATGATCTGTTGAGATTTTCTAGCTGAAAACCCAAGTGCACTCTGTAATCGACATGAAAAGGCTAAGGCGAACTACACTCCACCTAACAGATATCTACTGAAACTTGTTGTTGGGTGCCCGTGACAAGCTAACTTAACCACCTTATTGCATTGACTTGAAAAAAACTGGTCTTATTGATAGCAAGAAATGCACTTTCTGCGAAAGAGAAACAGAGAAACTTGCACATTTATTTTGGGCTAGCCCAAAAACTGAATATTTTTGGACCAGTTTTAAAGTATGGCTATAGTCTTGCCAAGTCATTGCCAAAGAGATACCCTTAGAGCCTGATACAGCACTGGGTCTAAGGCTGGATAGCTCTAAACATAAACTCCAAATTAACCTCTGTGGCTTAAATGCTAAATATTACATTTGGCTATGTAGACAGAAAAAATGCTCTCCAAAGCTAAATGATTTCTTACTGTATTTAAAATATATCTATGAAATGGAAAAAAATATGACTACAATTGTTTTAAAAAAGTGGGAGCCTCTTTTGCCTCTTTTGTAATCTCTTGACAGCTTGACCCTAGTCCCCTGAAATGAAAATAAAAATGAAAGGAAAAGAAACAAGGTACATATATACCATGCATATTTTCTGTAATTCGCAATTCCAAATTTACATTATTGACAGGAGTAAACTGCTGTGATCTTGCTGTTCTAGAATTGTAAGTGGCGCAAGTAATCTAATTATGTTGTATTGTAAGCAGTGTAAGTAGCAATTAATTAAAATAATAATAAAAAGCTTATTGCATTGATCTCTTCGGATTTTTTAGCTAATTATTAAGTTGGACATTCTCTGAATGTTGTCAACCCAAGAGTAACTTTACCAAATACTCTAACCGTCAGATATTATCAAGTATCATCATTTCAAAATCAGAATTAGTTTAAAACATTGGCATCCAAAAGCAAGCAAAGGTATTCGCTGTAGTAATACTGCTGCCATGGAAAAGCTGCGAATGTACTTTCCCCAAACTAAACAGTTTAGAAAACAAAAAATATAAGTTCAGCGGTGAACCTACACAAGTTGGCGCATATGATTCGCCTCGTGTTTTAAACATTGTTGAAACATAAGCAATTTTCATTTACTCTGTTAACAGCTTTTGCAGAGAAACAGTTTCATGATTAGTTTAAAATTTACAGAGGGCAGACCTAGAATGGGGGATCTGTCAAAATAAGGCTGTCTTTCCCTCAAGGTATGAGTCAAATGCAGTTTCTTACCTGGATGGATCACCTGTCAGTTTTTTAGGACGTTGTTTTGTGGCTGGGCTAACATTCTCCTTGTCTGCCTCCAGAACTGCTGGATCTGTTGCTGTATGGAATTCATTCATACGTCTGTTCCTGTATACGAAAGCCTCCTCACTCGTAAAACCAGAAAAATCATCTTCACTCAAGTCCTCTTGTAATATTTCCACAAAAGAATCACTAAGACCTAGAGTTTGACTTTCAACATAGTCATCATTATCCAAATCGTATGGATCATATGCTCCCTCAGCCATCTCTAACCACTGTGATGTGAAAAACTCACAAGCTGGTATTTATAGTCGTCTTTTGAAAAAATCGATTGAATCTCAAAAGACAATAAACAAAAAAGGTGTGAGGTCGCGGTGTGTCAGAAGTGCTCTCAATAATATGAGTTCTGCCTCCTTGTGTCCAAACTTATGTTAATTCGGACTCTGAATAGGACGAAACAAAACAATAGATGCTTTAGTGTCATTTTCTATTCACTTTCAGTTGGTTTGAGCACAAAGCCAGAGGATGCTAAAATTAAATAGACAAATAAGCTATATGATAGATAGACTTTTAAGGGGCGGTTATTTGTTTTGTCATAATCAAGTATAATCATAAATGTCCATAATATTGTAGAGTTTGAGTCAAAGCTGAGCATCGGTTTGTGTATTTAATGAGTGATCGGGTGACTATATCAGTGATGGAATGTCTGAGCTTAAGTCAAATCTTTTCTAAATCGAAACTCAAGATAATCATTTCGGATAATTAAAGTCATTAACACATGAGACTTGCACACGACAATATGGTTGTGATACTCAACAGAATTTAGCCTAATTTGAAGGACTGATGCTTATTGTCATCAACAATTAGCAAACTGATTTAGAGGCATGCCACGTGCTTTGCTGTATATGTTTCGTTTTGTTTTTTTTGTTTTTTTGCGTTATCTAGACTAATTTGTTTTGCAGGAGGTGATGTTTGTGCAAAAAAGCTTAGGAAATCATTTCATATTGGCCAAGGTTAGTGAAGAGATACTTGAGAATTCAAGGATTGACTGAGATATATCTTTTAATGCTCTTTAGCTCTCACCGTAGGCTTCTCCCAAAAGCTTATCCTTTGTGTTTGAATCTTTATTGTTAAAGTAATTCAAAAGCGGTAAATTTACAGTTAATACTGGAAAACATGAACAGTACATTAAACCTTGTAAGCTGTCTTTCTGTGGGATAACACCAACCGCTTCGATAATAAATAATAAATAATAAATAAATATTTATATAGCGCCTATCCGTGCCTGCTCTAGGCGCTGTACAATTCACCAAAATGATCTGTACTAATCTTAATAATTAAAAATGTACATTTAAGAAAGTAATAGAAAGTAAAAATCGCTAAGAATAATAAGTTTTCTTAAAAAGATGAGTGTTGAGTTTAGATTTAAAAGAACTTAGATTGTCACATGAGTGGATAGAAACAGGTAGACTGTTCCAGAGTTCGGGAGCGGAAACAGCAAAAGCTCAAGAACCATATGTCTTCAGGTGAAAATTTGTGTGGTTAAGAAGTAATAAGTATGATGATCGGAGGATTCTGGAAGGTTGGTAGTACGCTACTAGATCTTGAATGTAGAAAGGAGATTGTTGATGAAGAGCCTTAAGGGTAAGTAACATAATCTTGAATTTAATGCGTTCAGAAATAGGAAGCCAGTGTAATTCTTTCAGTATTGGAGTGATGTGGTCGTACTTTCGGGAACAGGTGATAAGTCGGGCAGCGGCGTTCTG
>Ga0126338_10002042_pt1 | contig 13621 bp, 7 predicted proteins | sample OrbCmetagenome_2_FD_92529 | JGI IMG/M metagenome (GOLD analysis project Ga0126338, IMG submission 92529) | Coral microbial communities from Petempiche,Puerto Morelos, Mexico - Orbicella C C metagenome | ecosystem: Host-associated > Invertebrates > Cnidaria > Coral | place: Petempiche,Puerto...
CCAAAACCAAACCAATTACTTACCAATTAGACTACTCAGCCAATCTCAAACCGAAGTAAAACCAAAACCAAAACCAAAGTAATTGTCTAATTACTTTCGACACTCAATTGAAAACCGCTCTAATTAGATAATTTTACATCTAGAAATGGCACACCATGTTATACTATGGAACGCCCACCAGTCACTTGTATTATTTTTATTGGTAAACACACGAGCCTTTATACTACGAGAGAGCGTTTCATAACTATATATTTTATACCATACCATAGAAAATACAGTGGCCAGATCAATCAGTGCAACATACACGCAGCGCATGATGGGAAGGTTGGATGCAATACCGTCGAATATACAACGGCTTTCCTGCATTCTGATTGGCTGTATTTTCTATGGTATGGTATAAAACGTTTTATTTGCTTCGAAAATGCAAACACAAGATCTTTCCAGCGGTCGATTGCTATATAAGACGTTGATTGTTTACCTACATTAGTTCGTACTCTAGACTTGTAAATGTTTTTGTTTAGCTGTATATCTACATTTGCAGGTGCTGGAGATGAAAAGAATTCTGCAGTCTGGGGAACAGTTGTGTCGAACGTTTACTTCCGGTGCTTTGGTTCTGGAGACAAACGGCACAATGTCAACAGTTGATATCGATACAGAGCGACAAATCATAGATTTGAAGAGAAAACTTAACGACGTAAGAAACGATTTTGTTTGTACCCGGTTTGTACAGCAAGGATGCTTTGTAACAATATTGACACTGGTGAAAATCGATGTGATCACTGATCAGAGTCAAGACAACAAGGGCCATTAGCTGCAGATTGAGCCCACAGTCATAGTTGTCTGGGAAGTTGTTTACCTAGCGACGTGACGCTCCTCACTGAGTGAAAGTCAGTCATTAACAAGTAGGCTGACTATAGGACGTTTCCACTCACGTGGACAACGGCCATGCAAAAGAAAGTGTTTGCATAAGAGTTGATCAACTCTCAACTTCGTTTGGGACCAACATATCGGCCGCCATTTCGTTGCTTTGGGGCACCAAAATGGCTGCCGTAGCGTGACCTCATGTAAAATATAATACATACTGTGGATCCGTAATGTGTGCATTATATTCGGCTCATGTCAAGTTCCTCGTCTGAATCGAAGTCGAACTTTTCTCGATCTATTCAACTGCCTCAGTCGAATAGAACGACAGTTTCGAACCAAATACAAATGTGTCGGTCGTAACTAGTACTGATTCATATGTTAAACGTTACATGAACCTAATAGCGCATGTACAGCTGGACGTTACATGAACCTAATAGCTCATGTACAGCTGGACGTTTGGACCGGGCCTTGTTGTTTCAGGATTTCAATGGTCGGTGCTTGCTGTGACAGGATCAACCCACGAGAAAACAAACATACTTTCTATCCTGAACATTCCGGAATAGAAATTTGCTTTAAATGACAGTTTTTTAATTTTATTTCTCATACAGAAAGACAAGGAAATCAGAGAGCTGAGACTTCGCCTGATGAATTCATCAGGAGCGGTAAAACATCCTCTGAAAATAGAACTCAAAACTACTGGGAATATGACACCCATTGACACAAACTAGAAGGGCGCACGCCGTGGGGAATTAGAAAACGACGAAACATGACTGGTTTCAAGTGCTCTTCAAGGCGTTTGGTTAGAAAAACGAAGTGACACAGTAATCTGTAGGACGTCGCTAAACCGAAAACTGGTCCAGGGTCGTCATTCGACATTTCTGGAAAACCTCTCGAAGAAACCGAAAGATTTGAAACGGATTCGCCAGTATTGACTGACTTATCTGTTTTGTAACTTAAAGACGAACCAGTCCTCATCAAGTTTTAACCTGTATAACGGGCTTAAGTTCAAGTCTGCGTCAGGCCAAATGGCCAATGTAGCCAGAGTTTACCTCGCAGTTTCTGTCACGTTAAGCTACTTGGAGTATTCGTGTCTCCTCCCCTCCCCATAAAGAGATGCGTGTCTATCGCAGGTTTACCACCCCTACCCCCTAGTATTAAATTTCTAACTGAAGTAGCAAACAATCACCCTCGCCTCCAGGTTTTTCTCTTCCAGGAAGCGCCCAGTCCCTAACGTTTTACAGTGTTAAGCCCTTATTGTGATATTTCAGTCAGTTCTACGATGATCTACGATCAGTCCAAGCCCCTTTAGTGTGCTATTCTTTCTTTAATCTCTTGCGCGTGGGAAATACGAGTTTCACAGTAACACACTGTTGTAGGTTCTTGGCAGACGAAATGTTCAAATTTCCTTCATTTTCTCCTCGTGATTCGAAACACCAGTAGCTACACGAGACAACACTATTGAAGGGGTAAGGATTTTGTTGTTACTTTGACAAACAAAGAAAAACTCTTTTCCGTATGTCAAAACAAGTTTATTTTTTAGTTAGAATCATTTATTCATACTTACAATAAATCTCTAAGAACGTTAACTGTCCTTAATTTGTGTATTTACAATTGTATATAACAATGCTCTATACTATTCATGCCGCTACTGAAGGCTCATCTACTGTACTTTCGCCTTTCTGTCCCAAAATATTGGCACCAAAAAGGCTCTCAAACTTTGTTTCATCTTCGTAAAGGTCGGGCTAAAATCTAGATACGGTTTTGCGCCTAAAACCTACAAAGCTGTAAAGACGACAACCGTTGGACAATTCTCAAATGAATTCACTGAACAATGTGACAGACAAATCAAGCTCCAAGGCACTTAAATGATTGACAACTAGGTATTTACAGAATGGCCAGACGAGACCCCTTTTAAACAAGAGCTGGCAGATCAAAGCATACGCAGATGGGCTTGGGAGCTACTGACCTTCAACAAAAGAACTACTTAGCTTACACTGATACTTATTTTCGAAATGTGGACTGTGTAATCAACGCTACTCTTTTAAAAATACTTTATTCCTTTCATTATATTCTCAAAGGCCTCCCATTTAAATATTCTCAACCTCTGTTGATCACCAAGGTCGCCACAAGGGGTCTGTTAGGTGTAAACCTGCAGAGGGCCCACTTGGGACCAGAGCATGGTGCATTCCTGAAGAGGTCGCAGAGTCGGTACTTAAAACAGGAACATAGTGAAGCGGGATGGCCCCTGTCGAAGGGAGGACTCGATGGGCTTGAACCATGTACGGAGAAATACTGGCCCGCGCTTGCGAGGAGCGCGATTCTTGAGTGTCTCTAGGTATCAGTCGACTTTGCTTCTTCCCTGCAAAGTCCCCTGTAGTGCCGAAATGAATCGACGTAGGGTTTCTCGAAGTGGACTGTAGCGCCATGCCGTTGCCCGCTCGCTGAGATCCATGACAGCCGGCAAGATGTGACAGGATTCGTGTTTTGATGTCGGGATCCAAACGCTCGTCCCCTATCACACTCTTGGACACTTCAGCCACGCATGCGCTGTAGCCCGTGCGGTACTTCAGTAGAACGTGTGGGTCGGCACTACTCACCACTGTGTAAAAAAATAAAAATAATAATAAAACGTCAGCTAATCAAGTCAATAAAACATTTTCCTCTAGCTAATTGCATTTAAAAAAACTGGGTGACGCTCCTCTTTTCACACGGATTTTTTTTCCACCCTCGAGCCACAATTGTGAATGTGAATGTACCTTTATTTTTCACAATAAATTGTGTACAAGTTCAATGGTTAAATCCTAATTTTGAGCACTCTCGCTCGTCAGTGTTTCAGGTTTCATTCCATCTACTTATGTATGGAAAAATTGAATTCGCCGAGACACCGAGCGTATCCTCTTTCGTTTTCTTTGCCTTGAGTTTTTGCAGCAAAGGTTGTCACTGACACAATCACATTTTTTCGTTCTTTCATGACTAGTACCTCTTTTGTTTGCTTTGAGGAGTGTTAATCCATTTTCTCTTTGTTTGAGATAAAGGTTTTAGCAGACAAAAATAACTACAACTGACACAAAATGACATTGCAAACAAATCAAACTAGCGACTTCTTCACAGACAGGATAGATATTAGTTCATTAATGCCAAGTTATATGATAAACAACGCTGCCTAAAAATCCCAAATACAATTATATACCAAAACAAATTCGAGTACTAAAAGGTTTTCACTCGAATTAACATCCGCTGCGATTAACATCCGCTCAAGACAAACGAACAATAAGTCAAAACTTAAGCCTATTAAAAATAGCCCAAGATAATGCACTCGTCTGCCACTACACTCCACCACCTACAAAACGGTTATCAACTTGTACAAATAAAGTAATGAATCTGCATATAGTATTAACTACAATGACTATAACCACAACGGATAATCAATCGTATCCTTATTGTTCCTTTCAATGTTCTTGGCGAAAGTTTTGGAGTTTGTATATAACATAAAAAAATATATATATTTTCCGTACGAAGACTGCCGGAGGCGGCGGCGTTGCGGCCCTAATGTTATAAGTATAATAACGACCCTTACGTTTTTTCATTCAGTTCAATAACTAATCGACAGGCGATTAAAGAAGTAAAAAGCTTCTTCCAGATGTCAGCTCATGCACCTGCCACGTCTAGTGACGTGTTCTTCTTATAAACGTCTAACGACTGAGCGATTTAAACAACGCTTGCACAGTCTGACATTGATTGCTTGTATATTAACTTGTCATTAGCGCTGTCGAGCGATGGGTTACCTGTTCGCTGGTGATGTCGCAAACTTCGAAGATGTCGTACAGTCATCTCCAGTATGTCTGCCTTTTCCAGCTTAGTGTACCGAGAACTCTGCAGAAATGAAACACGTTAGTGGCCTGAAAAAGCTTCTTAACCCACTGGAGCAGGATCCTCCACGGGCAATTAACAACCGAATCAAATCGCAAGCTTCTATTAAAATGATTCTAGTTTAAGGGGCCGATCACTTCAACCGTGAAAGGCTAACGTGATCAATAACTTGTCTAATTTCATTAACTCGCTGATGACAATTCATGTCCTTTTTTCGTGACATGCCATGGATATTAAATACAGTCCAAATAACACTTGTTTGCATAAGCTCAAAGAAAAGCGACAGCACGTCTAAGCTCATGATATCAGACCCTGCGTGCAATAAGCGAGGTAGTTCAGCTCCGATGTACTACCAGCTACTCCTAACATTCACAGACAATAAACAATGCCCTTAGCGATAGTAACCTTAACATGTCTTCTAAACTTGTAAGCGGGGCTTAAACAAAAGGTTTCATTCAACAAACGCGACATTTAGTGAACACTTGTCCTGTTATTATTACAAGGATTTTTTTGCTGACACAGCACAGTATACTTACATCTCTATTCTGCGCTTCAAGGACAAGTCTCTTCAGTTCTTCTAGACTTCGGTTGATCCGTTCCCGTCTTCTCTTCTCCATGATTGGCTTAGACCACTGAAAAAAAAACAAAAAAACATCAATATATTTTTGCCTTTAACCTTCAAAATTATCAAATACGCTTATGAGGGCCGACTTGCACTTCACCAGCACTGTGACTTTCAAATTGAGATGAACATTTTAACGGCGCGAGTTCAAAGAGCTGCCTCGGAAAAAAAGAGCCACACTGACTAGTCAGTAATGGTACACGAAAACACTTTAAAAATCCAGAGGAAAAAATTGCACAAGGATACCTTGCGGCTTTCCGAATCATGTTCTTTTCCTAACTTTGTAGATTCCTGAACCATCGCTATTTTAGTTTTTCTTTTCCTACGATTTTCCGAGTCGAATGTTTTAAAATGTTTCTTTCGATATCCTCTGGCAACTAACCAGAGTGACAAATGAACGTAACTTCGGCGTACACGGCGTTTTTATTTACCTTCCCAGCCGTGGGAAAATCCTTGGCTCTGAGTTCCCAACCCCAGCTTATTATCATCACATTTTGTTTAAAAAGAGCCTGCATTTTTGTTGGATGAATGGTATTTTGGCTTTCGCTGGCAGCTGAGACAGAAAGCGTGAGAACGAAGCCCTGTCATTGGTCGCTTGCTGTCAAAGACAAAACCATCCCAGCATGCGTTATGCAAATAGCGCGAGAACAGGGAAGCCAACAGCTAAAGTGCGCATTCATGACAAACTCGCGCGAGAAAAAACGGCACCCCCGTGAAATAAAAGCTGTATGCCGAGCCAATTACCACGCATAAAAGGCATTTAGCGATCGAGACTATAAGTCTGCTAGGCGAATTAGTGACACTTCACAAATTAATGTCAAGCGTAGATTCTTTTTCCATATTCCAAAGCTCACTTGGAATGACTTCAACTCGGGCCGTGAGAACGATTTGAGCTAATTGGCTGTGAAAAATAAACAAACGACTTTTGGAATGGTCTACTAGAAAATCGGACGTGATACATTGTGATCACTCAACGGGGCCATTGTGAAGTTCATAAAGCGCACTGTAAATAAAGCATTACAACGCCATATTCCAGAGCACGTGTTTGGCTTTGTTTGCAAAGTGTGTTTTGTTTCCCTGCATTGTTGTACACACCCGCTCAGGACAAAAGTCTTTACAACACACTACGTTTGCAAAACAATGCCATCGCAAGGTTCCCACGCACCGAAAGTACTCTTGTTTTTCCTCTACCGAAAATATTCTGCCTCCCAAGCGGCAGTTTTTTCTTTCTTCCGTGTCAAACCAGCAGATTTCGACTTAAAAAAGCGCTTGTTACATAATCACCAGAAGTGACAAACAGGTCCATTTTATAAATAAACAATTGCGAAAAAATTCAAACGTTGCATACTTGCCCTCGCTTTTCACACAAAATTATTTTAGTAAAGGAAGTGACAATCACAACTATCCAATAAAAGGTGTTTTCACGACTTTATAAATAACAGGTAGGCATTATCTAAACACAAGCTTATCTTCCGTCCCTTGTTTGACAAAAATATTTGAAAAACTAAGCTAAAGACAAACTAAAACTGCGCATTTTTATTGCCCACACATTTTGCAACAACACGTGGCCCCCGTCAGTTTTATTCAGCTACTTCGTTAAACCTGTTTATTTCCCGGTTTCCTTTGCTTGGTCGATTGACTGATCAGCATCTTAAATCTCGGCTTTAAGTCAGACAAGTAATTCAAGAAAATTAGTAAACCCATCCTGCCAGGGGATTGGAACCAGAATCTGTTCTTCCAACAAATACCGTCAGAAATGTAAGGGTCCCTGAAGACCAACGATGGAAGATAAAATGCTCTCCTCTTAGATCTGGAGTCATTTTAGAGATATTGAGCAAAAATTTGGACAAATTCCTTTATGCGATAAAGTCAACTTTGTGTAGATCTTTCCAATACGGACTCCAAACTGCACTGGGCTAGCTTATTCCAGAGCTCTGCGGTCAGATTACTCTGTCATAAAATGAGTATTTTTTTATTGAGAGACTCCGTTCGAATTGTTTGATGATCGGACGAAACTAGTTTTTATAATACGCAATTTGACAACGCCTCGCGACGATAGAATTTTATATCGTTCGAAACTGACAGAGCTCAAGTCGGATTGCCGCTGAGGAACCTTCCCAATATAGTCAATTCTAGAGTCGCTTAATTACCCATTTGGAATTATAAGGCGTGAAGAATTGGACATGTCCGTTCTATATTAAGATTTTAATTGACGTTTGAGGCGCTTTTTTGTGCAATTTCTTATGAACTTACTCGGTAAAACAAAGGCCAGTCGAGACGAAAGACAAACGACTTTTCGACACTCAAAGAGAGCCTCGTGTTGCTATGAATTTCCCCTTCAGCCATTGACTCGTCTTTAAGAATACGTTTTTTTAAGGTTAGAGAAAAGAGTTTCGTACATTTACCATGATATCAACGTGCAGAGTGCCACAAGCAGTTCATAACTTCAAACAACAGTTCTCAAACTGGCCACTTCTCGCCCTTAACGCCACATCTCAAAATCGGGGAATTGTTAAATTTAATAACGTTGCACGTATATGATCAGTTCTTCATCGTTCCCTAAGCAACGGCGGGAAGAGTAAAGGCCCTTAAATCATACATAGTCTGGAGACAGACATCTTAACTCCCCAGCTGTTACAGCTGTCTTATTATAAGGCAATTATCATATAATGAAATGGTGCAGCCCGCTACTGAGTCGACAACGGTATTTCCTCCGAAACACGCAAGAAGTGGTCCATGGATACTCCAGCATAAGCGATTGATTTTCTTTTTTTCCTCTCAACTTTTGTTTTGTTTTTGTTTTTTTTCGTTTTTAGACAAAGCACATCAGGAATCAGTTAGGAAGTAAAAAGCAAACAATTTTACGGATTTTCAAGAGATTTAAGAAGATCGACTGACTGATACCGAAGAGACCCTAAAATAACCCACACGTCAAGGCAGGAACTTCGGACGTGGGTAAACTCAATTGCACACATCGGATGGAGGACTGTATTGCATTCATCTAGAAGAGTACACTTGACCAAGCACTTGCAAGATTACAATTAACTTAAAATGGAGAAATTCCTCAACAAAAGTCACTTTAATTCCATGAGAAACTCGCCAAACAATTCAGAAACTCGCACGTGGGTAGTCGCAGTCGTCCGCTCAAGCACTGTGTTCATTCCGTTCAGTGTTAGCGTTAGTTTTATCTCCTATCACGTGTTCTGAATGTGACAAACAGGTCCGTTCGCTGGTTAGGTTGGCGTCTTGGCGAGGGTCTGTAGAAAGCACAGAAAGCGCGGCTCGCATAGTATGTCCGGTCACGTGACTTCAATTAACCGTTCGCCATGTTGGAAGACCGTCTGGCGGCTTTTCCCAGTGTTTCTTTCAGGCAGCAAAACGGTTTTTCCGTAATACCTGACTGAACTACTATAGCTTATTGTCATATAGAGCAGAGACGACTAAACACTGACAATGATGTACGGTAAGAGAATAATATTGAGCAATTTGAGTTAAGCAATTTGAGTTTCTATCGAGTTTGTACAAAACCACTTTAGGCATTTGAACTTACCTCTTACTTCAAAATTAAAAAACTCACGAGTTTACTCGAGCGTTACAGCATTTTTTCCAATCGCTGGCAGTTTAAATTACACGGTTTCCGAGTCAAGGACTTCTCGGCATTAAACTTGTTTATCTTCATTTAACCGAAAGCAAGAATTGTATCCCTCGGAGCAAAACTTGTGGCAAAAAGAGTAATTGAAAAGAAACAAAATCACCCTCGAACAGCCGCTTTGAACTTCCACTGTTACCAAAGTATTGCTTATATATCAATAAATTATGAGATCAACCTTGCACAACAAAAACTTCTTGTACATTTCCTTCCAAAACAAATCACAAAGTTTTCAACGCTCTGTTTGGATCCACAGAGCTGTCTCTTCTGGTTTCCTAGCATCACCGTGCATGATAACGAGGTAACTTTGTCACATCCCTTCTACCCCTCCCATATGGTGTAGAATGCCCCACTCCAATATCAACCACACACGGCGTCAATTTCCTACATCCCCTCCCCTTGGGAAGAAGGGAATGCGCGGGGGAACGGATGTTGATGTTCACATTTGAGCGGTACATAAAAAGGCGATAAAATGCCCTTATTTAAATTTTAGTTCAGCATGTTTATTTCGCTGCCTGTTTCGAGCCGAGAAATGCAAGGAAAAAAAGGAACATAAATTAACTTAAATACAGGAGCTGCTGTCCATAAAAACGCTTTCTACTGTGGGTGGATCGTAAATAAATGCGAGCCCGAAAAACAGGATATGAAGTTACTAATCATTTTGGCCATAGACTTGGGGGTCTTCGAAGAGGTTTTCAACTACAGGTCGTATGGAATACAAGATAAGAACACAGTCTTTGTGTTGTTTGTTTACTAGCTCAAGGAGTGGATCAATGAAGACCGTTGCACCCTTTTCAAGCTACCTTGATTTCATGCATTTCTTTTCCGTGTAATTATCGTTCTGGCCCTCTCTTTGTCACGCAACGCTACGCTCTCAAGAGAGAACGTACAGCGTTGCGTGACAGAGAGAGAAGACCAGGGACTAGAGGAAGCAATGTGCTGGATTAGTATCTAAACGAGCAAGGGACTGGGTACGAATATTTGTATGGCTTTGCGCAGTTGGAGGGAGGTCTCTCCAAACCATACACCACAGCTTTTCAAAACTGTATTACGTCTTTGTGTTTGAACCAAAAACACTGACATTTAGTACACGTCCTAACTTTTAGATGCTCTTTTAGATTACAGGCTCAGTTTTTCAAATTAATCGATTTTAAATATTCGTACCCAGTCCCTTGTTCGTTTAGAACATGGCTAATTTTGATTACGTCAGCTATCCAACATGACCGCCTGTGCTTTCGTGACGTCATCCCCACCCATCATACAGCAATACACGTGATGTGTGCGTGCTTGGCGAGGAAAGAAACGATCACTGAAATCGGTTCGCGTGACTGATTTCTTTGACTTTGTTCTCAGTACGAGTAACAAAGAAGTTAGAATTTCAATCTTACAGCTGGATGAAACAAAACTTTCCTGTGAAGACTTCCATGCATTTGGCGTACTCAACTTATTAGCGACCTGGCGATAATAGGATTCTTTGGATACTTCGTTCGAAACAACTCGACAACTCAGGGACACGTTATGGCTGGTTTCCATGTGATAGCTCTGATCGCTGCAAGAGTCTCTGTGGCCATATGGAAATAACAGCGATTGACTTTGAATGATTGACTTAGGATGCTCGTTTGACGAATAATGAAGATCAAATTTGTTAAGCGCGTCAGTCGATTGTAACAAGCCAGCCCCGCCCCCCCCCTTCCCACTTTCTCTTTAAAACAATTGCTAAAAAAAAACCGCGTAAAAGATCACAAGATCTGCAAACGGCAGACGCCACACAGCTTTTACAGCTTTGTTTCTCTTTCCGAACAGTCTATGGAAACAGCGAAGATAATTTTACAATTTCATCCGCCGTAAGGTGCAGTCGGTGAAAAAATGCTCGATGTTTTCACTAAAATTTCACATGCTTTCACCGCTTCTCTCAAATAAAGACCTATCTACGGATAACAGACGTTTGAAGACATCAACATCCAGCATCTAAAGATAATACGCCTTTGAAGAAGTGACGTCAGGACGCACGTGTGGCGAAATGGTCAAAAAGAGCCCCCAAAACAACAGGCACACTATTCTATGTCTGAGTGCGGTGTTGAGATCTGATTACTCAACTAATAGAAAATTTCAAAAAATAAACTGCTCGACTCAAGCAACATTTTGTTTAAGCTTTGATCGAAATCTACCTTATAATATTTATAATTGGTGCAATAACACACCACTCAAATAGAGAACGCCGGGTTGACCTAAGCCAAAATAAAAACAATTGCTTTAGAGATCCAGAGACTAGAGGCTAAAGACAAGAATAACACCAAATCAAAACTGATGTACTCCGGTCAGCCTAAACACCACTTTGGTTAACCTGAAGGGTACTCCGTTACACTGTTTAGCGCTTCGGTTATCTTATGTTAGCACTGACTGAGGAATGGTTAGCTTTTTAATAGGGCCTGTGTGTATTTAGCTGCATGTGTCCAGAGTAACTGAGTACGACTTAACATAACCTTCAAAAATATAACTTCAACGAGCTTAGGATCGGTCGGCCGAGGTGAGTACTCTGTGAGTGAAGATTCTTTCCGGCAGTTTAGCAGCTCTAGTAAGCTTGTAATTCTCTTGATTGTTAGCAGCTGTTATTGTTTTAGGGCTAGGTGCATTGTTTCTGTTGTTTGTTCTTTTGTCCTCTCAAAGGGTATCAAACTATTCATGCGAGACCTTACGAGAGCTGCAACATGACCCACTCTTTCTCTTTCTGCTCGAAGAGAGTCTCTCTCCCTCCCCTCCTCCACCCCTTCTCACAGGGTATGAGGTGCGTCGAATCGAGAACTCCAAATACAGCAAGAGTGAATTCGTTCAAAACAAGCGTTAGATTATTTGCTCTTAAACGCATATTTCATTTAACAGCGAGAAACATACAAAAATACCCTGACTATTCTCACTTACGCCATAAAATTCGCTTAATATTATGACAAAATATTTACAAGACTAAAAAATGTTAAAAAATGGTTAAAAAATCAAAACAAACGGCAATCAAACGTTTTCGCCATATATTCACTTTCTTAGGAAGAGTTAAACTACGAATGTTATTTTACTGGATGCGGACGAATGTGATACTTTGGATCCCTCGTGTCTGGCCGGTCGATCTTTGAACTGCAGTTCGGCGCCGGAGACACCTTTCCGTTTAGAGGTAAGGTGATCTCATTTACTTCGTGTGGCCAGTCTCGCAAAACTATCAAGAACTTACTCGCATCGAGTTTAAGATTCTCCGCCAGGGAATTTTCTCTTTCTACTATCCGCGTGGAACTCTCATTTCCGCTTTGGATTCTTCCTGGCCAAGAATGAGCCTTTACCGGGTTGCCTAATGCCTATGTTTTAAAACGAGGCCAGTTCAAAGTCGTTTGGTAAGCATGCTTCTTATCTTGCAAACGTATATTCGCTTCACATGGTTCGTCCCAGGACCCGTTTCGAAACAAGGAAAAGGCAACTATCGAACAGTAGAGTGACGGTAGTTGACAAGATCGAGGAGGAGCAATCGCCCCAATCTTGGGGCGAGAGAACAAAAGCCGTCCTGGTAGCTGGAGTCGTTACTGTCTTGGGGCTGCCAGGCACATTCTCTTCCCATGAGGCAGACTATAGATTTTGTACCGTGTTACAGTTTCATGCAAACGGCCTTTTTGTCTTCGCGTTCGTTGCCGCCTTTGCTCTGTAACCCATGGTTTACAATGTACAGCCTCAACTTGGAAATTGCGCTGCTTGCTATTTACAATGAAAGCTCTTTATAACCGCCCCCACTCCCCGGCCCTGCACTTTAATTTACTCTACTCTCTAGGAATTACTTGGACCTTTCTCTTCAAAGACCGCTCAGGGCGGGGGGTGGGAGAAGTCTTAGGCCTGGCTCGCACATGCTTAGCCGTCAAAGTCAGCGTGGGAGTGCCTGGCTCAGATACCATCGGAAGGGGTGTGCTTTCCTGTACGACGTTGGGTTACCACTGAAACCTGTAGTGATTGAAAGTTCGTACCTGCTCTCGCTGTATCACAGAAAAGGTACGAACAACAGAACTAATCAAGTCGACCTTTCCAGCATCAGCCCTTCGCCAGAGCAAAGTGATGCAAGAAAATGAAACAAATATGATGAAGTAAAGATCTCCACTATGTGGTCCTGCTGAAAACTGATGAACTCTCAAGCCAAGCGGTCAACGCAACAATATGGTGACCGAACTGCTCCGTTTACATGCATAACAGGAGGCCTGACCTGTTCGCTTCGCCGAAGTTCTCAGGGAGAAAAGGAGGAGCCGAATGGGAAACAAAAATGTTATAAACTTGCAAAGAGCGCATCGGTTCTATATCCGTGTTCAACCCTCCCCCCTCCTTTTCCCGGATAAAGGTGTCCTTGGTTATACGCCCACTAGAAACCCCTGACAACGTAGAATAATCCCTGGGATTTTAATCGGTATTTCAGGATAACTTTACATGTATATAATCGTGGCTGGTGCGCCAAGTTACTTCCTTCACTGTACAGCTTGAACATCACGAAATTCATTATGTCATGTCAGCTACGGAGTGTCAGATTATTACGTGTCAAAGAAAATGTCCTGGGAAATTCTTGGAAGGCGGGCGGGGGGGGGGGGGGGGGGGGGGGG
>Ga0126338_10002043_pt1 | contig 13621 bp, 6 predicted proteins | sample OrbCmetagenome_2_FD_92529 | JGI IMG/M metagenome (GOLD analysis project Ga0126338, IMG submission 92529) | Coral microbial communities from Petempiche,Puerto Morelos, Mexico - Orbicella C C metagenome | ecosystem: Host-associated > Invertebrates > Cnidaria > Coral | place: Petempiche,Puerto...
CTTGTCACACCTCGCCATCCATGTGTCATCATGCATGAAGTTGTAGATGAATCACTGCGTAAAATATGTCACTATCAATAGAATGTGCCGCAGCATTATTATCTTTTAGATACCCTAGTTTTAAATTTATTGCTTCATTTATATTGGATTATCAAGGGAAAAAAAAAACTCGATGGGTCCAACCGGAAGCGATCTGATTGGCGTTCGATACCGTGAAGGAACATCGCGAGCAACCTGGGACGAGCAACCCGTCAAGAACGAACAATTTGAACAAGAAGTTCTACACACATAGAGAATATTTCATGCGTGGCAAGTAGCTAAACTTGTCTGTTTTTTGTGTTTACCGATGCAGAATTTCAGAGCATTCTTCCGGTCAAATCCGTCTGTGACGGCTTAGTTAGTGATTTATTTACCATTGTCCTCTGATGAACTTCACATCTCGCTGTCGATAATTTCCTCGCACAAATCGTTACGCGTTCTTGACAACCGGTCCATCCGTTAGGAATCTTCACTTTAATCGCATCAAGCAAAATGGCCGTCCAAGCATCTTGCATGGAACTAGCACTGGAAGGAGAGAGACTCTGCAAAGCCGGCGATTGCCGCGCGGGTGTCAGCTTCTTTGAAGCCGCCGTCCAAGTCGGTACAGAGGATTTGAAGACTCTAAGTGCTGTGTATAGCCAATTAGGAAACGCTTACTTCTACCTTCAGGAATACGAAAAAGCCCTGGAATTCCACCGTCATGATTTGACCCTAGCTAGGACTCTTGGAGACAAAGTCGGAGAAGCTAAAGCCAGCGGAAACCTTGGGAACACTTTGAAGGTTTTGGGAAAATTCGACGAAGCCATAGTTTGTTGCACGAGGCATCTTGATATTTCACGGGAACTTGGTGATAAGGTAAGCTACAGCTAAAATGATTTGTGGGAAATCTGTTAGCTTGGTGTGCAAATGATTCCCGTTATTCGGTGCAAAGAGCAAGTTTAATTAATATAGCACGATCAAATTTCTTTTTACTATACGACAACAGTTAACGAGTTCAAAGGTGGCGACATAATTTGAGCTACCCCAACAATGAGCATTCGTACAGTCACAATGATTTGGCTAATTTTCTGGTTCATTCTTGCATTTCTTTCCTTGTAACACGGTCTTTTTGTGGTGCGCGATTCATATAACGTACGTGTTCTTGTTTACTCTGTTAAATTCATCGGAAAGCGGTTTTTTTTGTGTGGTTTTCTTCTCAGTCAAAATAAACATTGGCTTTCTGTAGTTTGCAAAATGTGTGCTATTACAACCTTCATTGTTTTCTTCAGCAAAGATTCTATCGATATACTGCAAGCACGTAGCGACTTTTTTCCAAAACGAAGGTCGACCCTTTCAAATTCTCGTTAAATATCAACTTAAAATTATCCGTTCTGGAAAGATTAGTTTTATATTGTTATATTGAAGATTTTTATTAGGCAAAATACGGAGGCATGTGCATTCTTAACTTTGCGATGAATCTTTTATTAGCCATTCGAATTGTTGCACTGCATTCGAATCAACCATTATTTCAGAGTAGATTTGATTGTTTTGAAAAGTATTGTTTAAAACGAATAGCGATCATGATCAAACGATCGTCGTGTTTCATACCGCATTGAAGCAAATACTTGTTATAAGCTTACGTAGTAGTAAATATCGTGCTCACGAAATCCTAAATATGTCATCGAAAGTGTTATTATTTTTAGTACCAGTTCGCACGACGCAATGAGGATAGCGCGGTTTAGTCTCGAAATAAACATAAGCTTATAAACTCGCTAAGGTTTAATCGTTTCACTTCCTGAATAGGTATGTAATAATTTCTTGCTGCGATCTTTTCGAATGGTACAAGTCTGATTGGTGTACATATCGTCTGCTTGATTTAAGCTTATATCTATTTCGCCAATTAAATCGAACATCGTGTGATGCGGAATTATGCCCTCAAATCTCAGTCATTTAGCAAAATAGCGTATTTTCTTCGGACATTGCGGAACGCTTTGATGTGGGTTCGGGGTACGTGTAAATTAAGCCTCATGAAACTTTATGCTGATGATGTCTGGTAACCAAAGTATGCAAATTTGCGCTGGTTCCGCTAAGCTTTGATATTGCAAAATAAATATTGAAATACCCAGAGTACGTAGATTCCTTCCTCTTTATATTTGTAATCTTTTGCTTTCCCGCAATGACATGCAATTTATCTTCATAGTTTCGAATGAAAGAAAACATTGTTTAAAATTTCCGTAAGTCGGGTAGCACACTTCCTTTTCGATAAATAACTTGTTTACTTAAGGTAATTGCCAAAGATGTTAGATTGCAGTAAATTAAATTACTCGCTCCTCAGTGCTTCTTTACGAATCGCCACCCCCCACTTTTAAGTTAATATTTACAAGTGTACATATTGTGGCTTCACAGATCTTTCTTGTCAAGCAAAAGTTCTAAAAAACAACCTTTTGTTGATACACAGAGACAGATAACATTATGAAAGCAATTCAAGCTGTCACTGAAGTGACTGTTTTCATTTGAAAGCATTTACAAAGTGCTGCAAGTGTGGAATAATATTTTCTTGTAAATATGCAAATAGCAGTTTTTTGAGAAAATGATTTTTTCACCTCTTCAGAGCTTTTATAAGATATCAACGTGATGAAACTGATTACAGAAGATTAGTGAAAATTAAAGATTTTTTGGGAAGATGTGATTGGGGCATTACCTTGGATTGTTTCTAAATTATATACGGATTTATAATAATTGGTCAGGAAGCATGAAATGAATATTTAGTTTTAAGTTCGCAAAATTTGTCTGCCTGTGATTGTTATGTTACAGGGGCCATCTTGTTCACTTTAAGTTTCAGATCCATAGATCTGCTTATTTCAAGCCTCATCAGCCTCCTTGTGTTTATGTTCTTTGGGTATTTAGTGCAAGGCAATTTACTGTCATAGAGCCTTTCTCTATTCAGGAGTATATTAAAAGCGGGGGGCGGTGATCTGTAAAGAAGCACTGAGAACCGAGTAATTTAATTTACCGCAATCTAACCTCTTTTAATTATTAAATCACTCTGACATAGAAAACCTTGTGAATTTCTGGTGCAATCTGAGTAAAATACTGGGGGTGTCCTGTACTAATTATGGACTAGCATCCTAGCAAGGAGAAGTGACTTATTATACTTGTTTTAAGTTGCTTGATTCTGCAGAAACCAGCAGTCCATGAAGTCTGTAGAGAAGCCTTGGAGCCGATTGGCCCATAGCTGCCAGAGCTTATCCCAGTTTCTGTAGCATGAAGTGGCTAGGAGTATTTCTACTCCCCCTAGACGGGATAAGAGTCCATCGCAGGTCACTCTCCCACAATTTGTTAGGTTTCCCCAACAATTCGCTATTACCCATTTATACTCCTGGGGGGAGAGAGGCACTGTGAGAGTTAAGTGTCTTGCCCAAGAACAGAACACAGTGTCCCCAGCCAGGGCTCGAACCCAGACTGCTCAATCCGGGAACAAGCGTACTAACCATGAGGTCACCAAGCCAGCCTATTGCACGACCACTCAGGTTCCAGAAAATTTAAAATTAAAGTGATCCCATGGTGGAGAATTAGGTTCAGTTCATGCTGCTCTCTTGGGTGGGGTGTTCTTCCTGGTCCCCAAGAAGTCTGAGAATTCCTTCTTGCAAGAGCCAGCAAAATACAGTAGGTGTTAGCTTATTTTGACACACATGTCTCATGATGAAGACAGGGACAAGGTAAGAATCAAAATTGCTGAATGTCTCAAAGATGGTAGTCACTCAGGCAAAGTGATAATTGGACCACACTGGAGGAAATAAAGTCCCCGCCTAATCCCTTTTAGATTGATCAAAAATAATACTGTTGTCTTTTCAGATTGGTGAAGCCAGAGCTTTGTATAATCTTGGCAATGTGTATCATGCAAAAGGTAAACACTTTGGAAGAAATTTCCATCAGGACCCTGGAGAGTTTCCTGAAGAAGTTCGTTCTGCACTTGAAAGAGCTATTGAATTCTACGAGTAAGTAACAATTTAATGTTCACTTATTTTTAAGCATGAGGGGGGAGATAAGATAACCTAAATGTAACTGCTAATGCATTGAATTCCAGATTAAGTAAGTCAGTTGCAAGTGCTGGCTGCCAAGTAAAAATACTACAGTGAGCATTAAGAGCCAGGAGATGGGTACCAGTGATCTGTTGGCTTTGAATCTTTGAATGCTACGAGCTAGCCTGTTATTGACTAGCATCCCATCTGAGGAGAGAGGGAACATTGCTCTGTGTGGCTGCTTCCTAGTATAGAATGTGGCATAAGCTCTAACTGGTAGTATGGATCAGACCCGGGTTGTTCGAAAGGTGGATAAGGTTATCCACTGGATAAATCACTATTCAGTGGATAGTGTGGTTTGTTTTGTCAACATTTATCCACTGGATAGCGTTATCCGTCTTTTGAACAACTGGGTCCTGAAGTCTAATTGCAACTTAAGAGACTTAATAGTTCTCCAGCTCATCCCTTATTTTCTTATGATGTAGGGCTATTGTGGGCAATAACTGCTGCAGGAATATTACTTTGACTGGCAGTTCAAAAATCACCTTGAAAAGTTTGACACCCAAGGGGGCCATCTTGTCATCATGGCGGTTGTGTACATGTACCCAGCCTCTTCAAAACATACAATTAACACCCTGGGATAGTTTACATTTTAAAGCAAACAGTGGAAGTATTTGCACAGTCACTAAAATGAGTAGCTTCCATGGGCTGGTGTAATGCATCCAACCTTTTCCAAAGGATTGGACCACAGTGGAGTTACAAAATTGTAATACATGTAAGTTATACAGTATTATAAGCATCATCAAGAAATTCAGTTCAGCTTAGTTCAAAACCATTGTGTTTTAGCTCTGGCTGAATTGGTCTAAAGTTTGGATAAGAACCTGGGAAGTTTGTATTTTAAGTCCTAGACTCTACAATACTACCCCTCTTAAGCATTTTTTGTTTTGTTTTCAGGGCCAACCTTGCCATTGTCAAAGAGCTTGGTGACAGAGGTGCTCAAGGCAGAGCCTGTGGCAATCTGGGCAACACTCATTATCTGTTAGGAAACTTTGAACTGGCAATCATGTTCCATGAAGAGGTGTTTATTTGTCACTATTTAGTGATTATTTATAGACCTTGCAGAATAAAGAATCTATCTTTACCTCCTTTTAATTATGTCAGTGAAAATTACATGTAAGTTAATTTAAGGAAGGCCGATCTACATGTAGTGTTAGTGGAAAATGGATTTACCACAGTAAGAATAGTTTTTGACAACATGTAGAGTGATTGACAAATGTTTTCATTGGTTCTTAGCCTGTGAACAGAATCTGGCTGGAAGGGCAGAGAAGGAACTGGCTGAGAATGAAGAGAAGTTGCTGCTTCCTCTTTGCCCCTTCCTCGACTGCAGAGCCAGTTCACAGGTTAATTGGTTCTGCACTGACTGGGCTAAATTTGATCCAATCAAACACTGTCGTACATTTTTTCCAACATTAGATGTCTTATCCTTTTTTTTCCTTTGATTCCTAACCAACTAACTGCATTAATTTTTCATTCACCATGATTGACTAGATGAGATCCCTTTGCAACTGACACTATGAATAAATTTACCATTACATTTACACATACATATTAGTTGGAGATTTTACTCTCGTAAATCATTGTTACCAGCTCAATCAAAGTGGCATCAAGGAGTCATAGGCTGTAGTAAATGATTTTGTGCTCTGCCTGAACTCAGAAGTTATCACCAGCACCTGGTACCTGTAGCGAGTAAAACATAATTTGCCAGATTTCATGCCACAACTCCCTGACCATTCTGATTATTTTTTAAAATTCATTTGATATCCAGAGGTTAGCCATTGCAGAGGAATTCAATGACAAACCAGCAGAGAGACGAGCCTGCAGTAACCTAGGAAATGCACATGTTTTTCTTGGCGAGTTTGAGGTTGCTGCTGAATATTACAAGTAAGTAGAACTTTTGGTTTGTTTGAACTTTGAAAAAGCTAATTTAAAACACAGCAAAAATATTGGGTGAACATGCCTTCTTGATCAACCTTTGTGTTGTGTGATCATGTTATGCATCTTGCTCTGTGTTATTTCTTGGATACATTTCAAGTTTGAAGTCTGTGTGGACTACCATCTTCGTCATCATGTTTATTAAGTTTGTAAAGCCAATTAGGCATTATTCCAACTGTTAAACTGATAGCGAAGAAACATATGAAAGATCCAATACAAATAAAATCAATGCCTACCTAATCAAAGAATCAAATTACCTAGGCCTAGATTTAGCTCCCCTTTTCATCCACCCAGCCTCCCCTCCTGATGAAACAACATTCCCCCGCATTCCCCTGCAAGAGCTTTAACTGGAGTGTACAAATAATTAGGGCACTGTGTGTCTCACATTTTAGTTGCATTAAAGAAAATATACAACCTTACATGTTAGTCATGGCAAATGTCCCCTTTGTTTGCAGGAGAACACTGGCAATATCCCGTGAACTGGGAGACAGAGCTATTGAAGCACAGGTATGTATTAACATACATTATCATACATCATTATCATATATTATCATTAATTATTAATAATCATAATCAGTCACAGTTCATGAATTTTCAGAAACTGTGGGATTGGATCAGTTGTTCAGAACAGCACATCTAAAAAGCATACCTTTATCAAAATTAACTATTTATTGCATTTAATTGCTCAGATAAGGGCATTTTAAGTTCTAACCTCTCTTATCTTGCGTCCAAATATGTAGGCTTGTTACAGTTTAGGAAACACTTACACTTTGCTGAGAGATTATCGAGAGGCCGTAGAGTTTCACTCCAGACACTTGGAGATTGCTCAAGAATTGGGAGACAGGTGAGCTATATACAACCGTCATTTACGTCATTTTTTTCGTCTCGAAGGCAGGTTCGGAATATACACCCGATTTAGAAACAAATATTGAAACTTTTCCTTGTCGATATCAATTGATCTCTTTTTATATATAAAATATTTGCCAGGCTTAACGTAAGTTGCGTCAGGTCTGTGCTAATATTAAGATATTTTTGTGGCGTAAACAAAAATTACCCAAAACGTTTGTCTTAATATTTTTCGTCAACTCGGATTAAATGATCTCACAGACAATTTAAAAGTCATCTACAAAGAAGCCTGGCACGCATCAAACAGAATCTTTGTCTGACAATTCTGTGACAAGTGGTTTTTTGCAACAAAATGGCAAAAATATCCTGACGAACTCTAGTATTCTTCTATTGCGTTCCCGGAACTGTTGCTAACCAAACTCTTTGTTGACTGGCTATCCTAAGTGCTGGCAAATACACGACCCTCTTTTGTGTCTGTTATGAATTCAAGCAATTATCCCGCCATTTTGTTTTTCTTTTCCCGAAGCCAAGTATCCTCTCGAAACAATTCTGAAGCTATTGAAGAAGCCCAGTTGGGGATATCTGTTCTTTTAATTTGTCTCTTTCCTTTTGTTTTTGCTTTCCAATGCGTTAGAAGACTCAAACTTCCTAGCTACCTGTACTTGTTTTACAATAAATTATACTCTCTTTGACTATACAAAAACCGAACAATTGACTCTTTAAAGCCGAGAAAGTCGTTAACACTTTGTACTCAATCACACAAAAGCCATACTTATCACTTCATGTGTACATTTTCGATCAAACATTTCAAGAGTGTAATTACGGGAGCTTTGCCTCGTACTGTATTCTGAACAAATCTTTTGATCACGTAAAGCCTTACATGTACGCTGGTCTTGTTCAAATCAGTTCTGCCTCCATTTCTTGCAGGGTCGGTGAAGGCCGGGCATGTTGGAGTTTGGGTAATGCACATACGGCTTTAGGTAACCACGAAACAGCACTGGACTTTGCTCAGAAACACTTGGAGATTTCAAAAGAGGTAACGCATAGATACACAATATTATAACCTACAGACATTTAAAGCCCATCTGCGCAGATGGAAACGATGTTTTAGCCTTATAATTCAGAGTTTTTACTGACTCTTGTTTTCTTGTGAGCAAAAACCTCGCGAATAAATATTTAGGGCGTTCTATTGTTTTAACACGTGTCAAAACGCGAGATAAAAGTGTTTTTTTTTAAGGGCACCCAGGTCAGGAAATGTCCATTTCAATTTCTTTGGTCGATAGCCTTGTCCAATTTTTTGGAGTTTACCAGATGTTAAATCTTGTGTTTTCGTGTAACTGAGAAACGAAATTGTGTTTTCGTAAAATACGCACCGGGTACAACAATTAAAAACGTTTTGGGTGAATTTGGCAAAAATTCTAAATTCATCTTCTGGTAAATTACAATAAAGTCAATCATCTGGCTGACGCATACCCTAAATCTGAGAATCGTTTTTCCCTTTAACATTTCGTTGATGGAGACGCTTTGCTTACAAGTAGACTGTTTACTACTTGATTATATCTCAATGAATCCGAGAAAATTTATGATAAATTTTTTGAAACTAAAATTGTGTTCGTTATGCATGATTGAGATTTCGTTATCATCAAGTTGGTGTTCACGCGAAGAACTTAGGTCTTGGCTAGTTCAAAAGACTGTGAGCTTGGCAGGGCTGTTCGAAAACCGGTTGACTCTAAACAGAAGGAAAAATAATATAAACGGAAAACTTCGCCGAAAAGTTACAAAAATGAAATCACAATTTTCGCTAATCCTGGGTTAGTTAAATCGGGCTTTGAACAACCCGGCTGGACGATAACTGTTATTTATTATATGGCTAGCACCGTGAGCGGGCAAGATGAATCAAATCCTGCGCTGTGATTGGCTACTCGAGCGGGCAAGATGGAGCTATCTTGCCCGCTCGGGACTTCCCGCCGTGTCCCGCAAGAAAAATTTCCCCGAAAGCCATATGATAAATCCTTTATTGACCAAACTTGTTTGGTCAAGATGGCTGGATATTGGCCTCGATCTCTTTTTGCGAGTTTATGGACCTCGACTCCGTCTCGGTCCATAAACACGCAAAAAAAGAACTTGGCCAAAATCCAGTCATCTTGACCTCACACTTGGTCAATAACCCATACTTGTTACAGTTGTTAGTTATGTTTAAATCATCCACGTTTGTTGATCATACTGGAGGTGATTGACAGCTGTTTAGCTATCATTCTGTGAAGACAAACATAAACCGAAAGAAAAATAAGTTTTAAGCCTGTAGTTTCAAAATGGCAATAAGTGATATTTCCTTATTTATAAAAATAAAAACTTTCGTGAATTCATTCACAACTGTTATACTGCCATGTGAATCTTATAACAAAGCCATTTTTTTAAAGATTCCGCTTCATTTTGCAGAAACACGGCCAAATTTAGTACAAGTTCAAACCAGACTTGAAAATGCGACACTCGCGTCGTGTGATTTGTTGGTTTTGTCGCTTTCCATTCGTTCAAAAATTCCAGTTTAAAATTTACAGTTGCGAATGGGGCAGCATTTTCCGGTCCGGAAAGAGGACAACGTGGCGAGTTATACCCAAATGTTCGAAAATTCCTCAATGGGAATTTCCATTCCATTGGATTATCTTCTAGAAATTTCAGGAATTTTCGGTTAAATGGTTCTCATTTCCCCAATCTGCAGTTTTCGGCTCTTCCGAAAAATGTCCCTGAAAATTGTTGTACCATTTTCCCAGGGGTTGGGAGGCACCCCTAGAATAATTGGGTGTGGATTGTAGGCTATCATGATCTTCTTAAAACCCTTACCCTATTTCAGACCCGAACCGAAATTAAAACCCTAATTCAGACCAAAACGGCTCAAAAAGCACATCCTTTGGTTCTGTGTGTACCTACATGCAATCCGCCGTAGGAAAAAAGATGGCGGCTGGTACATTTACCCACAGTTCTTAGCGCATGACAACTTTAAAAACGTTTATAAAAACGTACAGAAACTTTATAAAATCTTCAAACCCAGGCTACTCAATGTCCTTTGTACAGGGACAACTATTATAAACATTTGGCTTTCTTTTCTTAGTTCCTTATAGGCTGTGTTAGGTTTGCAAGGGATTGTGGTAAAATGTACAGCCGCCATCTTTTTTCCTACGGTGGATTAAGCGCATATAAGAAAGTACCTCCCGCCCGGACCATTTTCCGGCGTTTTGGCGAATGTTTCAGAATTTTTGGTTGAATGGAAAGCGCCCAAAGTTTATAGACTGTTTTCATCCTAGCTTCCGCTAGAGATCGTCACTTCCCAATGCCTTCCAGTTATTTACCGTCTGCTTCAGTTCCAGTCATCTGTCATCTGAACGCAGGCGATTTTTTAGTTTCCTGGTTGAAGTAAATTGCAAATTTGATTTTCAAAGAAAGCAACGTCGGTTTACGTCTTCTCGTCCGCGGTATCTGTCTGCAAGGCATTAGGTGGTGCACCTGAACAAAATATATAAGTTTCCACTTGCAAACAGTGTGGTTTTAGTCAATTTAACCTAAGCATTTTGATGTTAGAGAATTTCTTGTCGTAACTTATGCTCTGAATTGCTTGACTGTGTTTTTCTCATGAAACACTTCAGGAAGGTTTCTGTCGAGCTTGTTTGTTGAGAAACCAGTTTAAATTCATGAGGCCTGTTTGTCTGTGTTGTTTTTCCTCGACCTCGAAGGGGTCTCGGGGAAACAAAACTCACGCACTGTTTCCCTTGGGGCCATTCTTTAAATTGACTGACGTTTCCACATCGACAACCTGAGCGGAAGTCATCTTCAGAGTCGAGTGAAGAGTGTTTGTCAGTCGATGGCGTTATATAAGTCTGGTCCATTGAAACGGATTCATCAGTTTAGGTCTGATATTCTTATTTGATTCTTCTCTCAAGGTCGGAGATCGCACAGGACAAATTACAGCACAAATGAACATCTCAGACCTCAGATCTCTTCTTGGGATCCAAGACGATTCACGTGAAACGTAAGCAATATTTCCAGGTTAGATCTTTTAAGCCATGCCAGTGCCCAGCTTTGCTGAATATCTCTTGCGAGTATCGCAGTATTTCGCGAGTATAGTTTGAGTCAAAATGCATGTAATGGGTAAAACTATACAGCAATACTCCCCAATAAAATGTCTTAAGGCTGATTTCCATCTAGAGGTTTCCACAAAGATCGCTAAGACCGTAGAGAAAGAAGTGAAGTCTGACACAACGAACTCTGATGGCTGAAAAGCTGTTATGTTTCCATATGATTACAACGTTTGCTGAACCTTTTCTTCAGCGATGGCCGCGGTCATGTGGAAAGCAACCTTAATAGATCTATTCGTTTTGGCGCTTTCGTGCATTCAAGACTGTAGATAATCAGTTAATTCGGTCTCGTAGTGTAACGATATAGAGAGTTATTTGTACGGGCGTTTCGCTGTATTTACCCTCTACTCAGGGTGAAGTTGGATCGTAGCATGGTTAATATTAGCACCATAAACTATCTTTCGCTGCAGCGACGTTTGTTTGCTGAACAGAAACATATCTGGGATGAAGAAATGGTTGATCCCATTAAATTAATTGAATAGAAAAGTGCTGATCAGCCTCCTCTCAAAGCTTTCGAGAGCGATTTTTGGTGGTTACATCATTCGTAGGCTGGAAAAGTACCCGGTTTCAGCGGAAACAGGTTATGGCAAACGTGAATTACTTCCGAAAATGTCGTCTTCGAGAAGTCGCTGCATGAGATGGTTTGCTAATTAACGTCACGTGTGTTCGTACTGTCTTCTGATTGGACAATACGAATTGGAAACTCTCTGAGTCCTTGCAAGACTGCTTGCTAGATGAATTTCCTACGTTAAAAGCGCTACTTGTAAAGAAATTTTGCACGCTCATTTTACACACTTGAATTTCTGTTGAGACGTCTGATTTCGTGTTTATCTCAGAACAATCTGTTTGAATGTTCTGCCGTTTTAATCATCTTTATTTCTTTGTGGCTCCTTAGTGTATTTTTTGTGTGTTTCTATAAACGATCAATCACCTAGAACAGAGAAAACTAGTTGTGCGAATCGCTACTCACTGTTTGTATTATTTTATTCTTGTAGAAACTCGACCGTCGCGGCGGGAAATTCAGAAAATGTACATCGCAGCAGTCCGGGATCCATTAAACAGCTTTTCAACAGGAAATTCAGTAATTTAGAGGCAGGTAAACACAACAACAGCTAGACAACAACATCAGCTGCAACCCCTTGACCGTAGATAAATGATCGATAAATGATTTTTTCTTAGAAGTGTTCCGTCAACCGCAAAACTTGAAAATGTCACTCTAAAAAAATGTACATGTTTCTACAGTAACTTCTGCCATTGTCAGTTACAACTAGAGAGAATTTGAATGTACAAGTTAAGATACAAGTTTTATCAGAGGCATATCACCTGATATGCTTCTGGTTTTATACAATAGGTGTTACCTAGAATAGACTAGCTAACAAGAAAACACGAATAAACTACGTGAAATTGAAAACAAAAGAACAACAGTAAGATGCAGAAGAACGATCTAGCTTAATCGAAAACAAAACCATAATGCGATTTTTCTCGTTGTTTTAAGGGTTAGAGCACCTCTTGTAATTTATGTTTTTTGACTTCAGTAAATACACTTGATGTTGTTCACATGCTCGCGTAAAAAGTCTTTATCTACTTGGTCGTCTTTTCTATTTTCCTTTTCAGACAAGCGAAAAGCTGAGCCAGCTGCATCTGCTGACGTAAGTTTCACCTTTACGTTGAAGCTATGCCTGTTTGATCTACATTACTTGTTAGACTGTATACAGAGTCAGAAGGTGTTAGAATCACCGAAAAAGTCGTAGAAGCTCTTGAAATTAAGGCGGAGCATAAGTTCCCAGATAAGAAAAGATCTTGACATTCAGAAGTGTTACTGTTGTGGAACCTCATTAAAATATCACGAGAAGTGTACGTCCTTAATTGCTCGCGCTTTCATACGGATTACCTATACAAATTTCTTGAGAAAATGGAAGTTCAAATACTTAATCGTAATGAAATTTCTCAATAAAACATCTTCACAATTGTTGTTATAGGACCTGGCTAATTACTTTTTCGCGACAGTTTTGAAAACAGTTTCATACGTGAATCTTGAAAAAGCATCAATAAGCTGAAGACAAAGTAATGTGGAACATCAGAAGTAGCTTTTAATAAACTTCGTCCCAGTTTTCAACCCTTTCAGTTGTAGTCCGGTAGTCCAGTAGTCCAGTAGTCCAGTCCGGTAGCGTAGAAACACGTGGAAGTGTACTTGCGGTATTTTCTGGTAATATGTCGGACCTATTCTGTTGTTTTTCCTTAAGTGAATGTTAATGGCTCCCTGGGGAGGTAATTCGCAGTCATTTAACGATCGGATGTTCGTAGAACGCTAAAGAGCTGTAGTTAATTACAAGAAAAACATTTCTGTTTAATTCTTGGCACCTCGCCCGGGGCCATTAACAGAAAACATCTTTGCGAACGGTTGGCATCAGTGCGAATCAGTGCCGGTAAGAGTTGTTATTAGCTATCACGAACGAAGGATGCTGTTTCGATTTTTACATTTCGAGACCCTCACATGAAACTGTTGTTCTTAAGTAAACGGAATAAAAAGTGCTAATTCTTCCGGTTTTTTGTTGATTCGTTCAGACCAAGTGACGTCATATTTACCCTCTTACTGAACAACGTAGCACGTTC
>Ga0126338_10002044_pt1 | contig 13620 bp, 8 predicted proteins | sample OrbCmetagenome_2_FD_92529 | JGI IMG/M metagenome (GOLD analysis project Ga0126338, IMG submission 92529) | Coral microbial communities from Petempiche,Puerto Morelos, Mexico - Orbicella C C metagenome | ecosystem: Host-associated > Invertebrates > Cnidaria > Coral | place: Petempiche,Puerto...
GCGCCGACGTTTTGCAGTTCCGTCTCACGATTATATGGGAACCAAACAGGTCTCTTGTCTTCAGGTTTTCATCGAAAAGTGCAGATGAAAGAGCTCGATCGTTTATTAACCTGGGTAGCCTTCTCCAGTGAAGTCAAAGGGGGCCATTTTGTTATTTTGGACCCTCCCACACAGTAAGAGGTGTTGCACACTGGGATTGAACTAAACTTTAGCTTTAGCTGCCTTATTTACGTGAAATCCGGCTCGCTTTCAACCACAAACCACAAAAGTCGAAAATCTAAAAGGCTTGCTGTAAGTACGTGCTTGCAGCAGATGCATTGGTAAATTGTGTTCAAAATGGAGCCCCAAATGTTGTGCAATAAAAGTTGAAAGATATTTTAACAATGATATTTGGCTTCCCGGTTACGAAATATATAAACATCGCACGTATAATTAAAAGAAATTGAAGAGAAAGTGATTAGAAGAGATCCAAAAGAAAAAATTGGGAATAATTTCGTTTTAATAATGTTTCGCATATGGACAACTAAGCCAGACATTTCTGAATACCTCTCATTTTAAAGTGACTGAGACAGAATTACAAAGAAATTGTAAAAATATACACAACTTTGAGTGCAATCTAACAATATAAACAATAAATAATCTAACGCTATTTTTGTTTGATCCATTAACTAAGAGTTTCCCATCAGTTTAACCAACTTGTTTAAACAATCAACAAAAGATTTTCAGGGCTCTTAGATATCATCTAGAGCTGAGCTCTTGGTGGAAGACTCGCTATTATACAAATAACAACGGCTATTCATTTGCACAGTACATAAGTTGTCTTAAAAAAATGTGGTTTATCGCCGGTTGTGTAGCTCAAATACGAACTCAGCGTGTTTTGAAGAGCTAACTAGTAAGAGCAACATAACAAAGGGCTCTACAAGATACTTAAGTATAGTAGAATGCCTTTTAAGATCAGCATTGAATTATCTTCATCAAGTGGTCTTTGAAATTTTGACGATTTTGCGTTGACTTTTCCAGCGATCACGAACTAATTTAACAGTGTTCAGTGTATCGAACATCGATCACCACAAAAAAAGCTAACAACTTCACTCACCGATCGTTTAAATGTACATTGAGACCGTCAGTGGCTCGCCGTAGGAGAAGAACATTTCCCATCACACTTACAGTTTTTACACCCACGTATTGTGTCCACGTATAAGTCTTAACTCATGTAGAACAACGGAATTCAAGAGCTACCAAATAACTTGCAATTGTGAAACGATGAATGTTCGGCAAAGCGACAACGAACAGTGTTTTTTTCTAGCGTCCCACAGTCAACAGGCGAAGCTAGCTCGTAAAACTTTCGGATGCACCACTGCCGTCATGTTGTGAGCACGTCGGTCGCGATTTCGTAAGATCACACGTAGTAAACGTGGTGCGGAAAAGCGCAATCTGTAGATGGTGAATCGAGATTTAGTGAAGGAGGACTTCAGTTCCTCAGCTCCATTGCCCAAACATATTGTGGCCATCCAGTCCGGCCTCGCTTCCTCTGGGACGAGTCGTTTGGACCTGCAGGCTATCGAATAAGAAACATGCAACACTAAAGATCAAGAACACATTACAATTTGTGCTTTTCCTTGAAGCGTTGGGCAAATGCTTCTAAACCTATCCGTTTATATATATTATACTTACAATGCTTTCTCTTTTCCTCTTTTCGCGTCCCTCATTCTGGAAAGCCAAATCTGCCACAAAGTTGCGATGACTTCGACCTGGTTTTCCATCGTTGCTCTCCTCGAGAATTTCCATTAAAAACTTGATATAGCTGATGGCGAGCCTCAATGTTTTGATTTTCGACAACTTCGTGTCAGGTGGAACATTGGGGATATGGTCACGAAGTTCAGCAAACGCGGAGTTCATGGTTAGGGTTCGCTTTCTCTCTTTACGATTTGCAGAGCCGCGAGGTACCTCGGTAGAGTTGTTTGATTCGGGAACCGTTGAAGTCGGTGGATCGCAGGGCTCGACTTTGGGTTTCTCTTCTTTCGTCGGCTGCTCCATTTTACGGTTACTGAAAATCTCGCAGTTCCACAGCGAAAGGAAAGGACTTGAGTGAATGAAAGCGCCGCGGCTTAATTGCAAAACCACTTTCACTGTAGACGAATTAGCTGTGAAACTCGCGCGCAGCTGTGAAACGAGACCCAACTGTGACATAAACTGGCCGACGGAAGTTAATCAACGCTTAGCTAACACTTATCATCCAATTACAGGGCTCTAAAAACGTGGAATTAATGATAAGATTGATCTTTTTTGACAAACGTGATTACGAATCGTACTTGTAAAGTTTTGATGCCAGCAGAAAAATATGGGTAAACCGTTTTGCCCTTTGTTATGATTCCGCATAAATGAAAAAGTAAATGGTTCCCGTACTTAACTTTCCTGGACTTGTCAAGTGCTATGAACTCTTTCCAAACAAACACATGAACATTAATTGATGTGTTTACATACTTGTCTGTAAATTTCTCGGAACGCCCTACAATCAGCGTCAAAGACTCCGACAGTACACAAATTTCAGCGAGTCGTGTATATAAAGCACACATTTTATTACACATCGACGAAAATTATCTTCATTTGATTTACGTAATTTTTTAACGAGGGTCGGACAACGCTCCTTAGGGCCAGGCATGTCGTTTGTCAAATCACACCTCCATTTTAATGTCATTAATGAGCTATTATTATTTTGCTTTGTTTTCTCACGAGGGAATCGAGGTGCAAAAATGTTACGCGACTGAAACGAATCTACGGAGTGTCGCTTTTCAACGTAAATATTACGCTACTGCAGCACTTAGTTTGTTCCAAACAACCGCTTGAGAATTCAAAAGGATTAATAAGCCGGCACCTCTGACCCAAAAACCATTTGTTTGCGCAATTCCCACATATACATAGAATCCTGATTGACGTGTGTTTGACACAAGTCAGTCATGACATCTATAATTCCGGAAACAGTTCCAGTAGGTTATGGTTTCCGGTTAAAGGATAAGCGCAAAGTTATTTATAAGTCAATTACTGCATATGGCGCGGATCCAGGATTGGAAGTTCAACACATCCTGAGACTTGAGGACCATGATACAACAGAGATAAAGTGGGTAGGCGGAAAGTAAACAAAACTTCACTTGAAAACTTGCCACGGTAGAATACCGAAATTGGGGGAAACTTTTGCGGTACTCCAAGAGTCAATTTTTTTAAAAAAAAAACCTTATTGTATGACTTAGTCATTTTTTTTCGATCTTATGTCTTTTGCGCAGTACAGATCTCGATCAACATTGCACTGGTGATAAAAGAGGTTTGTCATGGTTGTTAAAAAATACTTAACACCCTTCACTAGACTCGCGGACGCTGATTGGCGGTGGAACGGCCTCGGCACCATACAACGAAAAAAAAAGTTTAGAAAGCTATAACAGCTTTAAGATTTTTACCACTTTGTTTTTCTAAGAGCTTCGTTTATCACAGGAATTAGCCAGGAATTGTTTATCCCCAATTGCGGTTTCCATTTTCCCCGGCAGACGACGAGCAATGTAAGAATGTCAAGTCTTTTTTTTTTCTAAATCCAATAACGGACTCCTGAAGGAATACAATAAATCACCAGGTGGATTACGTCTAACCCTGGTCTGTCTTAACGCGCATTACAGGCGACCCCTAAGTCATTTGATGTTGCATGAATAGACTGGGCACTAGTCCGATTTTTCCCGCCATCTTATCTTAGCGACCAAGCCTTCTGAATTTCGTCAGCAACGCCTGGTAGATATCTGCTGTCGATCAACATGCTTGAACCGCTTCTCGAAGTCTTATCATCGCAGAGGATAATTCTTGCAAGTTCTTCGCCAAGAAGATGTGAAATCCTGCGAAAAGTTGTAAGAATATTGCAATATACGTATGTTTGAGGCATATTTTCGGAGTAATTTTGTAGATATTCGTGTTTAATAACTCGTGTCCATTTTCAACTGAATGAAGGGCTTGAATTTTGACGTAATTCCATCAAGATTTGAGGAAACACTCGATAAAAGCGCCTTCAAACATCCATATGAGTATGTTTTGGAAAATTCTAAGCAAAAAGCTCTGGAGGTAGCCGGGAGAATCGATGAGGTAAGGGCGAGTTGCTTGACTGTATAAAATAATCTCATTTTTAATTGAAAGGCTGTTTCATAATTTCTGATCAACCTCAGCTCCTCTCCCCACGGCCCCGCCTCCCACAAACTGGAGAGCTAACCGTACACAGGCTAACCTGAATGATATTCAGGCCAACCAGGGTTTTCAAATTGAAAAAATGTAGCAGGAGGAAATTGTAAAGTAGCCAGAGCACTATTTCGTCGCGATAACGGCGGCCTTTTGGGGTAAGGTGCTGGAGAGGAGCACCCCTTCTGCACAGGGGAATAGGGTGCTCCGCCTGGAAAATTTTGAAAATCAGAGTCCCTTGAAGTTTATTCTGGTACATTTTATTGCTAACTGATTTTGTTTAAGGCCACTATACACTTATCAACCAGGGTTAGTGTTGTTGCTGGGTATACAAGACCCTTCCATGTCTGGTGCATCTAACAAAAGTAATGAATACATGGGTGTTTACCACTTGTCAGAATAAACCAGTTGGGATGACCGTTGAATAATGGTAAGGGTTTTTCCAAAATCAGAAAACCAACCGAACGAGATGGCGCTTACCATTTGCTATTTGATTTCTTATAACTGTTTTCAGCTGATAAGAGACTGGAAACTGGAAAATTTACCAAATGGTGAGGAAATTTCTGCCATTCCGTTCCGAACGGAAAAAGAAGACTACCTCCGGAGGTAGTCTGCAATTTCCTAACGAATTTTTGGGAAAATTACGGTTCCATTTGACTTTCAACCAAAATTTCTGGATTTTTTTGCTAAATGGTAAGCACCCCTTGTGTCAATTTTTACTGTTTATTCTTTACACCCTATATACCAGTGAAGTTCACAAAGTGAACACATTTTCCTTGAGTTCAGTTTTAGAGAAACACTTAGTTTTGGCCCCCCAAAAATGCATTATCCTGTAGTTCTTGCTCAAGATCATTTTTGCTTTCGTAATGAAAGAGAGCTGCATAAACGGAATTAACGTAATATTTCCAGGGCAACTTCCGTTGATATCTGTCCTTCTACATACATAAGTATCACAACAAAGTCAGCAGTTTCGTTTCTTTCGGAACCTATTCGCAGTTAGTTTTTCTGAAATTCTGCATGCTCGCGTTGTTGAAGGGTTTTATTGGTAAGACTTCTTTCAACCTTTCGTTGAAAATGCATTTGGTGCAGTCATGATGAGTAACATTTCATGAGGAAGACTGCCTTTGCATTCACTACGCGAACATGGCTATGGCCACGGATACTGCTGGTCGGATTGTTTTATCATCGCTTTCAGAACTGGAACAACACGTAATATTTGTTAACGCCAATTCCTAAAATTGCTGTCACTTGTTTGTCTTTGTGACTTCTCAGCTGTGGAAAGAAAAGACAGCATCGTTTGATGCCTCCGCTTCATCTTGGAAACTGTGCACATGAGAAGAAATCTCAGTGCCGCCACGCCACTACATGCACGTCCGTGCACAAGAGCGGACTTTCTGCCAAAAAATGCTCTTGCTTAAAAGTTCGAAAGGTACATATAACAGCCGCCTGTTTGTGTATTTTTTTTCCCATCTGTTAGTGTTTATTTATTTCTTCAAAAAGATCAGATCGTAATTACATCGGTGAAACAGAATTGTCTATTAATAAAATTTGGAATGCGAAAAGTACCTGGCACAAATGCTTAAAGTACAGGGCTGGAAATTAACTTTTTCGTTCGGGAGCCAGCTGGCGACAAACGGAAAAATTTTGGTCGCCAGATCGTAAATTTTGGTCGCCAACTTATTTTATAAATAACCTACACAAGAACACGATTTCCTACGTTACTTTGCGTGCAAGAAAAGTCACAATTGAAGAGCGAAAACAACTAGAAACAACACGAGTAACACTTGGTTATAAAGCTACCGTTGTTCTCAGGTGATATGTCTCTGGTCCGAAGGTGATGGTTGTCTCCATAGTCATTTTAAATGAAGCGAAGCATAAAACGTTTTAAGTCCGTGGTTTTCATTGTGAGACAAACACGGGTCCTTGTGTATTTTCTCTTTGCTACTTCTTCGAAATGTCGTTCTTTATTTTCGACTTACTTTCCTCGAAGGATTCAAAGTTTGGATTAACCTTTTGGCTGAATCTTCATTCCCCGCACGTAAAAACTCATGTAATTCCTTCAACTGATTGGTATCTGCCGCCATTTTCGCGGCAAATGAAAAGCACGTGGTGTTGAAGTGCGCCTGCGATCCCAGTTTCGGAAGAAGCCGATGAAACAATATGGTGCGCCGTGAACGCAGTATCGACGTGTCGAATTACATTCAATTTTTTCGATTATCTTGTAATATTCAGACATTATTTTACTGGGGACGGAAAGGTGACTTGTATACTATCTACCATATCCGAATGATTTCCTAATATAAGGATTTAAAAACAAAAGTTGTGTCGTGGTGTTCTTTAGTTATCGGACAAAACACGAGTCGCCGGTTGGCGACCAGTTCTGAAAATTAGTTGCCAGTGCTCAATTTTTGGTCGCATTGGCGACCAGTGAGTTGCAATTTCGAGCCCTGAAGTAGCTGGTGACTTGCTCCAGACGCCGGCTAAATTTGAAACCCTGGCCAACTGGAGCATTATCCAGGCTAACTGGAGTATTATTCAGGACCATTCAGGCTAATCAGAGTGCAGGCTCAGGTTATGGTTAGCACTCGGTAATGGAAATACTGTTACACTAAGTATGGGTTATTGACCAAGCTTGTTTGGTCAAGATGGCTCGATATTGGCCAAGTTCTTTTTTTGCATGTTTATGGACCGAGACGGAGTCGAGGTCCATAAACTCACAAAAAAAGAACGAGGTCAATATCCAGCCATCTTGACCGAACAAGCTTGGTCAATAAAGGATTTATTATATGGCTTTTATGGAATTTTTTCTTGCGGAACACGGTGGGTAGTCCCGAGCTGGCAAGATAGCTCCATCTTGCCCGCTCAGGTAGTCAATCACAGCGTAGGATTTGATTCATCTTGCCCGCTCACGGAGCTAGCCATATAATAAGTATGCTTAAAAAGTCTGCAGTCTGCATTCAGTATTTTGTCGCCAGTCTGCATTTTACCCCCAGTCTGCAATCTGCAGTCTGCAGTCTTAATACCAACAATTGGACTGCCTTAGGAAGTGTCAGGAGGGCAAAAAATTAGTAATTTGATATTTAATTTGTAGCTATGCAGGTAAGCTATTTGTAGCAAGCTTATTGTTTTACTGGTTACAAGTGCAGAGGTCTCATGATTATCAGCTGCATATTTTTGTTATTGGTCATAAATCATATGACTATCATAACATTAATTGCAATAAGTTTGGTAATAGTTAACTTCCAGATCTCATGTGGTCATTGATCATCTAGACTTATATTAATAACAGGTTGTCAATATCCACTTTAAGCCTTAATATCTTGAAAACGTTGTATAAAAGAGTGGTAAACAATGAATCCTAACATAATCCAAAAAGGATGCAACCCACCTTAGCAAATAGCTGTTTTAAAAAGAAGGATATCATAGAAATTGGCAAATCCTGGATCGTCTGAGTTGTTGTTCCTACAGTGTGAGAAACAGGCCCAAAGGATGAGTTTATGTCTCATAATTTATATGCCAAGTAAGAGCTCAGTGTCATAATGTATAGATTTAGCCAAGCCTAAAAGCAGAGCTCCTGGGCTGAGTTGTTCAAAGCCTGATTAAGCTAACCCAGGATAAGTGAGAAGTTTGATTTGAGTTTTGAACTTTGCAATGAAGTTTTCTGTTCATATTGTTTGGCCTTCTGTTTTAAGTTTGAATAATCTCAAACTACACAAAACAAGAGCAATGAAAAACATTTGTATACAAACAAAAATTATATTTCAGCTAACTTTTAGTCCTGGGTTAGCGTTAAACAGTTTCCGAACAACCCAGCCCTGATTACTACAAGTCAACCTGACATGAGCCCATGATCCAATTGAGAACCAGAACTTGGTCAGCGGTCAACTTTTAAAAGAAAGGTGATTTCGATGAGTTCTAAACTTGAGCCCATGATGTGGTCATGTGATACTGGTCAGTGGATACTTTGTTTTGACAGGTGTTCATTGACCATAACATGGATGTCTAATATCAAAGAAATCCACACTTTAAACCAGTAGGCTGCATGTCTCAGTCAACCTACTGTATTAACTGGAGTATGGCTGCCATCTTTCACGACTCCACTGCCGTCATCATTGTCGTGCATATGCCCCCACAAGCAATACCACCAGTCATGATAACCATGAGAAAATCAATTCATGGGTTTCCTTTTCTTTCCTATAGGAGTATGGGGCTCTGCTTGGTGGCTCTTTGGGCCAACAGAACACCGCTATGAAAATGATCAGTCATGACATTCAAATTTCTTATTTTTTTTTAGAGCAACAAAGCCAACTTAATTATAGGAGCTGATACTGTGGTTGTAAGTAGGATTAACTGGCATGTTATAATACATGTATAAATTTAGATATTTTGATCATGATATAATTAAGACTGTATAGTTTGCAGGCTATTGTCTCTGAGGCATATCCTTCTCCATCCCATTTACTTCTAAACTTCTGAGACACATCAACTTGCTTGTTTTTTAACTATGTCTGAGCTGAGGCTGATTATGACAGTTTCTTCAGCCCATAATCAATCACCTGGAAGTCATCTAACAAATTTCTTATTACCCAAGCTTGCTTAGAATTTATTCTCAGTCAAACTATCTAGATCTTTCTGCACAGATGTCACTGCACTTGACCCATAGTTTCTAACCTCGTAGAGCAAATACCTTCTCAGTAGATAGATAAACACCTTCGTTTTAAAAGTAAAGATCTAAAGGTAAAAATTTCAGGATAGTCCCTTCAGGGAGCTTACAAAGCATCTCTGCTATCAATAGGAACCCTGAAGTACACCGGATCCTTGTTAAATAACTTACAGTATGGACATTTGCACCATAAATACATGATATTTTTTGTACCTTTCTTTTTGGTGACTGAAGAACGAAGGCTCTTTATATAATGTACAAGACTAGTATTGTCAAAATATAAAAATACTGAATACTTATGTTAAAATAAAGAGCACTCATTCTTTTGTCACTAAAAAAAATGTATATTGTCTGTAAAATATTTTACATTTATCGAGACTCAAGGTTTTAATATTACAAAACTTGCTTCTACTCCAATAAGCTGGCAAGTTTGACATGTAATGATTTTCAAAAATGACTTATTCCTTCATCAGGTCTTGGATAAAGAAATTCTGGAAAAACCCAAAGATAAAGATAATGCATTTTCTATGTTGAAAAGGTGACTTACTGATCATTGATTTCATAGTATTGAGCATTTGATGTTTCAATATTTGGTTACATTATACATGAAATAATGAACCAAGTGCTACTAATTGATGCAATTAAAAGTTCTGTAACTCATTTGTAGTTTGAGTGGCAAGGATCATGCTGTCTTCAGTGGTGTTACTCTTTTACAAAGTGATGGTACAAAAGGTGTGTATATTACACAATAGGAAATTCTTCAGTCTATAATCTAACTTGCGAACAGGCTCCTGGCGAGGGTGAAAAAAAGAATTTGGCAAGCGAAACAAGTAGGGTGGGGCAGGGCGGAAGAACCTGTTGACATTCTATTGATGCTGCCGTTCCATGAATCTAGTATCCTGTTCTGATGGGTTAAATCACTGATTGCTGACAGCTTTTTTATCTGCCCTCACCGGGAACCTGTTCACAGGCTATCTATAACCTAAATTATTTCCTTAAATTACTAAATGTAACTGGTACTAGTTGTCTGTTCAAATCCAGTGGTTTGGAGGAGACATACAGTGTATGACCCATCCACCTGTGCTGGCACTTTTCTGGTTTCTGTAAGGTGAAGGGACTAGAACTATTGATAGACGCCCCTGATGCTAGTCCATTGCAGGTCCCTCAAAGTATTTTGCCTGGTTGCCTAGCATACAGTCTGTCAGGGATGTATTTATACAAACAGTGTACAATGAGCTACAAAAGTGTTGAGACGCTTGGCAGTAAAATTCTATTTTTGAGTCACTTGGAAGCATTCCCTTCCCTTCCCCCAAAACAATGTTGATTTTTCTATCTTAGTTAAGACTGCACAGACCACAGTACACGACATTGAATTGGGAGGTCGGGGGTATCAGAGAATTAATGCTCGATGCAAATGAAATACAGTGAGGTTCAATATCGAAAAGTGTCATTTTCTAGAAGTGTCTCAACTACTTTTGTTGTCCATTGTAGTACTCCTGCCAGGGGAAAGGCACTACAGTGTATCAGTTGGGGTTCATCTTGTGTGAGAACACACAAAAACACAACTAACCTGCAGCAATTGGCATAAAATCACGGGACTGTAGCTAAGGAAAAAATTAAAGCTGGCTCATTAACAAGACCAGCTGGCTTTTCTTGGCCTCTGGATATTTAAAGATACCATTTTCAGTAGTATTCATTTTTCTAATGAAATGTCAGCCAGTGATAAGCTCTCTTTTAGTGGTAAAATGTGCCTGCAGCGGTCAGTTAGCTACATCAGGGATTTCATTGAGCGCCAGGGACCAGGCATATTGACTGGCTGTGAGGATTATTTCACCCGCCTGGTTTGAACATCAAGAAGAAGTTTTTCTTGTAAAGAAATCAAGTTCGAAAAGCTTTGCCCACCTGTGAAAACCAGTTGCCCTCCTGCTGAAAACGTAAATGAAACTCCTGCTACATCCCTGAAATAGGACTTATTTTTCTGTTCCATTTTTTGCCCTCATAAAAGGCTGGTGTTTATCAGTCAAAACAGTGTCTTGCCATTAATTGATGTTATTATATGGCTGTGTCTCACAAGGACTGGGAACAACTGAATTCACGAATTTGATTAGCTGAAATCGATATTGACCGCGGTCTAGATTTTCCCATCTAGACCGGTTTCATTTTGCGTTGAAAAAGTAGCAAACTAAAATACAAAAATGTTCACCGTTTTCTTTTATTTTCTTGTCTATCATTTATGGAAGTGCCAAGAAGCCTGGTGACTAAAAAAGTAAAGAGGACGAGCAAATTTCGGCAGGTTTAAGTTAAGCTCATCGCCGTTCGCAAGCAAACCAGTTACATTAAACGAATTAAAGTTTTCTTCTTTCCCATATAATAAACATCTTATTAACCAAGCTAAGTCGGTCTGTATGGGAGAATCTTGACTTCGGTCGTGTGTACAGACGTCACTGCGTTCGGTCTGTACTCATGACCTCGGTCAAGATTCTCCCATACAGACCTGCTCGGTTAATAAGAGCTAGATATTAAATAATTGAATGTAAAAGGAGCATTCTACTTTTTTCTTAGATACAAGGAAAGCGAATATTACTCAGTTTTATGAGGAGACGTTAGTGTCATTTGCTAACTTAACTGACAGTGTTATTCATGCATACATCGCTACCGGAGAACCAATGTAAGTGTCTGATTGCTTAGTTCTCTACTCTGCCTGAGTCAGTAAGTAAGTAAGTAACCTTTATTTAAACACGATAAGTAATTAAGCTTGCAGCTTGTGGGGTCGTGTGTAAATAAACAATAAAGAATAATTACAAAATAAGAATTTAAAAATTTACATTGTGAGATCTAATCTAGTTTAAATAAAAATATGCAGCTAATAATAATTTACCTAATTATTGCCTCTCGCTAGTTTGGTGCTGCAAAGTATTAATTATGAAGTTTAAAATTCAAATTGGATGTTTTAACTGCTACCAGTGATCCACTCCTAGTAGCTACTGAACTTTCCCAGAGGAGCTTATACTGAAAAAGCACTTTGACAGTTTGTCTAGGGGGACTTGTTTTTTGTCGACCCTTTAAGATCTGCCTCCTCCACAGGCTTTTGTTTTTTTCCCTAAGCGCAGAGAGCGATTGGGAAACTGGGAGTGAGCAAGGAAGTGCAAGCAAGAGCTCTGTATTTTACTATCGTGCGGGCGACTAGAGGAAGAGGCAGTTTTAAGTCGCAGAGAATTCTGGAGCTTGGTTCAGGCATTATTAGATCCGTATATGAGGCTGTTCAATGTTGGTTAAATTATAACAGAGGATTTTGTCTCTTTTTCTTATCAAGGGATAAAGCAGGATCATATCCTTGAACGTACAGTAATCAGCACTCTGTTTTGCCACAAAGCACCTTTTGTAAGTTGCTATAAGTATTAAACAGTAGACTTCTACATGGTTTTAATACAGTTGAATCTATCATAAAGAACCACCTCAGATGTGGAAAAGTGGTCATCACTGTAGCTGGTTTCTTGAAAACAATTGCTTTCAACATGCCAAAAAGTGATAGATATAGTGTTACTGCGTTTGTAATTTAAGCAGGAAAATTGTGAATTTTTTAAAAGTGTTGAATGATTGCAAATTATCAGTTTCTCGAGTATGGTAGCTTATGAGTGCTCAAACCAAAGCAAAAGCCCAAATTGTAAATTTCAAAGTTGATCTTGGCCACTTTTGGAACAATACATTACAAAAGTTTCGTCGAGACTATAAGCGGTAGTTCTTTGAACCTCATTTCTTGTAATCCCTCCAAATCTGTCTTGCGTTCCTTTTAAGTTTATTCTTACATCTTTTGACGTAATATATCAATCACGAAAGACCGTGTTTGACCACATTTCCAAACATCGAGAAGAGAGTTGAAAATACGACGCGTGGCGGAGTATTTTTGACAAACTTTGAGGTGTTTCGAAATGTGGTCCAACACTGTCTTGAGTGTTTGATATATCTTCTCAATCGAAACTAAAACTAAGAGGAAAATGGAGAAATAAAATCGTGAAAATCTACGCTGATTAAGATCAGATATCCAAACGTCCTCACGGTCATGATTTCCTTCATTTTGACCGCTTGATAAATAGTTAGAGTCTGTGAAGTAATTAATTTCAAGGTCATTTTGCTAAGAAATGACTTAACATATTGTGACATACTCTTTATTTCTGTTAACGTGGTGAAAACACTAGTTAAGCTTAAGGAAAAGCTTGAAAAATGCTTTTAAATTGTCTTATACTGTTGCTTTATGGGATTCTGACATGTTAAAAATTGTATTGTTTAAACAATTCCATCTCTTTCCTTAACATTAATTACATATGGCATTCAGGGCATTGGTGGCACGCTTGTGAAGTCTATCCACGGTGACTACTTCAACGTCATGGGTTTTCCACTCCATCACTTCTGCATTCAAATTAGGAAACTATTCTCTGAAAAGAACAGCTGAAACTAATCTCCAATCTTGTAATGTTTTAGTGAATATTAAAAAAGATAAACAACAATCAAGGTATTGTTGTCTTTTCTTTCCACAAAAGTTTGCTTCAAGAGGATTTTTGATGGCCATTTTTTCAGGGAGGGGTTGAGTTAAAATTAGAAGGAATTGCATATTTCGAATCAGAAAATAATTATCTTCTCTTCAAGCAGCTTACTTTCGGAAGTTTCTAACTGATCAAGAAATGCTTGCTAGTAACAATGAAAGTACTGTGAAAATTTTGAGTGAATGTAGACACGATAGACGAATTTAC
>Ga0126338_10002048_pt1:5000-13611 | contig 13611 bp, 7 predicted proteins | sample OrbCmetagenome_2_FD_92529 | JGI IMG/M metagenome (GOLD analysis project Ga0126338, IMG submission 92529) | Coral microbial communities from Petempiche,Puerto Morelos, Mexico - Orbicella C C metagenome | ecosystem: Host-associated > Invertebrates > Cnidaria > Coral | place...
GCCTTGGCACGAGAAAGAAAACGGTTTCCCAGGACCAGCGTGTGGATGATTTGATTGGCTGGAACCGTTTGATTCCATCACCGTAAAACAATTTCACCGTAACAGATTCTAACAAAAGGAGTGAAATAATGAATTTGTATACTAAGCGGACGGACGTTATTATTTTTTTCGGACATTTCCAAAAAAATCCTAACTATCAATAAATTTCTTTTAATGTTAAAAAAAATTCTTGGGAAAGCTATGGATTGCCCACCGAAAAAAATCATGCACAACCTAAAGGTGAGAAAAAACGTTCCCTAGAAAATTGCCTCTCGAAAACCCACCGACAGATAAACGAACAGAAGCCCTCGATGTTGACATTATGTGAGCTATCACCCAACTAAGAAACCAAGCCTGTTTGAGAACAGAAGACTGCGTATTGCACGGAGCTCCGCCCTTCTGCTTCTTTTGATCACTTGGCCATGTGTCGGGTTGTTACATATATGGTCGCTGCGAATGGGTCTCCCATAGCACCTTACTAGTTACTGGTAGTGACTACAATAAATAGTCCAAAATATAACAAGTGCAATGACGGCACAGTTATTTTAGAAATACAGTGGAGCCCGTTGGTGACCTATAAACGGGGTTCCACTGTAAACCTAGTTGGAAGCAAAGAACTTTCAATTTTCTCACTTTTTCCCGAGAAATAGCCGGGATTGCATGGGAGAAGACAACTACATCGAGCAACTGCAATTGAGGCCAGCTCAAGTGACGGCACGAGTATTCAGGCAAAACATTACATTACATTTTTACAACCGTTTTTTACAATCTCGACTTTTCCGAAAACAAAGCCAACTACTGAATGGAGCTTTTGAAACGTTGATAATTTCAAAGGAAGATGAGACAAAAATGATTCTTCTTGGTTCCAGAATATTCAACTGGACTGATACAATAATCAAAAGAAGTTTCAGAAACAAAGGAAGCATTAAAATTGTTCTTTGTGCAGCAAAATACGCAATACGCAAATACAGACATTTGGTCGGTGTGGGAGTATTGTGGGTGGATGACGTCACACAAGCGTCTCAACAATTAGATTATGGCAAATGAATTGACAAAAAAATTTAAAAATTCAACAATTGTCATACAAGATAATAATAGTAGATATAACATCTTACTGCATTGTTGTATAGGAAAAAAAAACGTTTTCAAGCCGTTTCAAAGGAAAACAAGGATGAAATTTCAAAACAACACTATCTATGAAACGGTGACTTTATCATCCAGCCTGACCGTCAGAATCATAAACGACCGGATTATTTTTATTGTCATAGGAAATGATCCATAAAACTGAGTTGAACTGTAAACAAGTGGGATGCATCATTCCGGATCTATATCCTTCCCAGTTCAGTTTTTTTCAGTTTCAAAGAGAAGATCATTTTTGATTGATAATTTCAAGGTTGCAAAAGTATTTCGATACGAAATGAATTCTTGAAAATGCCATATTCAAATAACTTTTCTGCTCTGTAGTATTATATTGAAATTTTAGTTAGACGGGGAGAAATGTTCCAAAAGCAAGGGAGAAAAACAAGGGAGGTGGATAATAACCGCACTAAGCCAGTCCAATTTCTCGCCGGCTGCCGTGTCTCCGTGTTTTCAAATCCAGGGCGATCATTCTCACTTCCCCTCTCCACTAAACACTGACAAACTTAAACTTAAACGTGCGAATATCGAAAATTTATCAGTTTTAGATCTTAAGTGTGAGATCAGCTATTCTTGTCCTGAAGTGAAAGGTGAGAGAAGATTCTCCAGGTCACGGAATCGATATTATAATGGGTCATGGTCAAATGATCTAGAAGGATCAAGTTGAAAAAATCAGGGTGCGAGAACAAAGCGAAGCTGGTTGACCCATGCCTAGTACTGTGGAACCTCGATTAAACGGAAATATCTCATGAAGTCCTCGAACGATATTCTTCGTCTCACTAATAGTGAAATATGTTGAAAAGAACCCCAATATAACGAAACCTCGATGGCCACGAGCATATTTTGTCAGTCTCTTGGCCCTTCGTTATATCAAGGTTCCAATGTATCTTAATCTGCTATCGTTTAGACCGTAGTTTTATCTTTTTGCCGACCAAATGTATCGAATGGAAGACTGAAATCATCAGCGAAACTATGAAGGCCCCAACCTGACCACTTTTTTGTCTACCCAAACCACCAATGGGCTACTATATACTAAGTGGCATCCCAGCTTATCAACGAAAAGTATAGTTCAGCGAAGCTTTTTACATAAACAGTAGACAGTTAAACAACAGGACTTACCAAAGTTTATGATAGACTTACTCATTTGCATTGCATTGTTAAGGTTACTCAAGCCGGTGTAGAGCGGAACGGCATGCACTACACATATCAGCCGATTAACCTCGAGTTGCGACAAAACATTTCCAATTGTACTGCTTCTTCAAAACATGCACCTCAATATATGGGAGCTGGGCTAAGCAACTTTAGTCCCCCACCCCACAACAGCCCCATTGCTTTATTTTCCGTTCGTTCTCCAAGAAAGTTGTAAACTGTTGGAGTAGTCGACCGATATGAGAGCAGTGGCTCAGCAGTGTCTACTTCACAGTTGTCTCAGTAAATGTCTCATGGTGTTGCTAACATGAAACAAAACACTAGACCGAAGTTATTTTTGCTCTGGGTATTCTAGGCGAGCCAAACGATAAGATGGAAATATGGAAATGAAAAGCGATATCAACACGACGTGATATGTTCAGTGTCTTTCCGTGAAAATAACAATTTAGAACATTATTAGAACTCATCAGCATACTATTTTCTTCTGCAAAATTTTAAATGTGAAATCCTTTGTTTTCTATGTACCCCGGCGGGCTGGATAATATGAGCAACCTTTTATTAAAACATATTCAGTTGACACACCTGCCAGAAACAAGTGATTGCCCAGATATTTGTTGGTTTAATGATACAAAGCTTGCTGTTTAAGCAGCGGTCTTGTTTTGAGAGAAGGCATCATTTGCCGGCCTTACTTGTATTGCAAACTGTCTACATTATATTTGTTCTCTCCACGACTAAGTCAGTATTGCCCTGGACTGTTTCTGGGGTTGTTTCGGAGCAAGAAGTCCACTTTCATTTCGAAGTGTCATTATAGCAAGTACATCCCCTTTGAGGTGCTTGAAAAACCTTGAGTAAGATATTCGAGGAACACTTGTTTTCTATTGACCCGATCAACGCGGCTCGACTCGCTCCACTGGTGCAAAAAATCTTCGTTACTACCGCCATTGATTGATCGATATTTTTTGTGATTATTATTTCTTACTCGCCAAAACAAAGTTCAACGCTGACTAGGCCCTAAATGCTTGGGGTTTTTTTAATATCTCACATGAAGACAGCGTCAGGGATGCCACTTAAAAATTGCTCAAAAAGGTCATTTGTATATTTATAGCAAAGCTATATGTTGCCAACCGCCCTCCCAAGGCTCTCCTTCTTGAAGACAGTGGTCGGGTGGACATGCGCTATATTGCCTTTCAACATGAATTATCTTCACAGTTGCCCGGGAGCGATTCCATGGTCCAGGAATTTTCGGGTGAAATTCACACGCAAGAAAATTTGAAGGAAAATTTTGAGGAAATCGGGATTCTTGGTCTCTTAAATGTTATTTTTTAAAAGGTAAAATTATCCATCAGAGACCTTGGAACAAAGCGAGAAATGAGACTGGTCTGTAAGGGAAGAAAAGTTTCCAATTGTCTTCCTTTAACGCCCACTCGAGGAGTGCTGCCGAACGTTCAAAACACAAACGGAATAAGAATTTATAATTGGAATGCGATCGCAGCGGGAATTAAAATCGCTACGACTGGAAACTTTAGAACAGCGTTTTTTGAGTCAGTGACAAGTTTTGTCCTGTTGAAAGAGTTAAAATCTACTGTCAAGATACGGGTTGCCGCACACTGTCAAGCAAGGCTCAAATGGTTCCGGCCACGGTCACCAAAAAATATCTTCTTAAGCCAAAACCCCGAGGAAAGATTATTTATACCTACAGCTAGCTTAGTCTAAAATGTTTCCTTTCCATTAGAAAAACCATTCTTTGTTTTTTGTTTTAACCGATTTTCGATTTCAATTTACAGGGAAATTTTCTTTCACCGATAAATTGATCGGAAATGCAAATGTTTGCTCTACACTCGAGACACACTTGAGTTGAAAGGTAGAGCGCTTCCTATTGGTTCACAGGTTGATCGACCCTCCTCTGATTGGCTGATGGAATTAAGATCATCAAACCATTTGGTGATGCCAGAATTAAAAGAGATTTTTGAACCGCAGCGCCAATTTCATGGGTAAAATTTCTTGACATGTCTACCCCATCCATGGTTTGCAAAGACTGACATAAAAATATTGAAAAATGGAAATATCAAAATTGTGCAAGCCAGAAAGTAAAACACACAGGGTTGCGTAATTTAGTTCCGCCCGACCATCACACAACATAAACAGAAATCTAAAAAATATATTTTTCATTTATTTCAAACACAACCATATATAATTTTAGGATGAAACGTAAGTACGACGTTCATATATATACTCTGCCTATTTACGTGATAAAGCTCGTCACAGCAAGCGTCCACGGCATTGTTCGTCGTCGTATGTCAGTCCATATTTCAAAGCAAATCCAACACTTCTTTTGTGAATTGCGAAATGATACATATTTGGCATGAAAACCTAGCCGATACATTTGATCGTTCCAAAGGACACGTTACCATAATTCTCGGGCTAAGGAACATATTTTTTTTGTTCGCTTTCGTTTAACGGCAAACTAGTAGATTTATAAACTCCCTTACAAATTTATACAATGACAAACAAATTAGGCAAGTCTCTACTGTACCTAAAGCTACATATATTTGATGTTACGAGTTTGAAATGAAACAACTTCAATCGCTCGCTATAAAAATATAACCGCGCTGTCGACGCTCGGTATACATAATGACGAATGCGACGAGTGTCTTCTATGGGATGTCGTGTTTCGGCATTTCATTACACTGACCTTCTTGAATCGCTTGTTAAAAACAAGGAACTAAGTTGTTGTACGGATACGGGTTGTAGTTCTGGCTGCTCTCCGACACAGGCACCATATAACCACTACCAGGAACCAAAGAGTAAGTGTTATGGCCGTACATCATCACTGGCATGTAGCTCACAAAGCTGTGCTGTTTGGCCAAACAGTCTATAAGTCGAAGGGTTTGTTTTCGTTCGTGTCCCATGAGGCAAACCGTCGAAGAAGCAACAATCTGATAGAGAACCATCAAATATTCATATTGACCTCGCTCGTCTCCGATGAAATGATTCGCTAAGTAGCTCTGCAACTTCTGCTGCTGCTGCTGAAGATCGTTGAAGTCGATGAAGAAACGACTGCACATGTATCTCTCTAGGACCTTGATCTCTTCGAAGTTTTCTGGCACATAATTCCGGACCAAGAGATTGCAGTACTTAAGAAGACCGCCTCCTCGTATTTCCTCTGGGTTACGGGTAGCTATCAGTTTGTTGTCTAAGTGATGAAGGGCAACTTTAATGTCACCGTAAACCGACTCAGCAACAACGGTGGGGAAGAAATTCGGCTTCATTGGCACCGGTGACAGCTTGTAGAAGCCAAAGAGTGAATCGAGAATAATCTGAAACGAATCCACCGAGAACTCAAACTGCCTACGCATCGAGTCGACGAACTTGAGTTCGACATTTTTCCCCTCGTTGTTCCAGAGAGAAATTAGCGACCACCGATCGTTGTCAGTCGACACTTTTACCATCTTTTGTACGTAAGCTTCCTTCAAAGTACAGCTATTCATTCTATCCTTCGACACTCCGATGGGAAAAAAGTTGAGAAGGGAGTTCAACACGACACACTTGATCTGTTGTAAGTGCGAATTAGAGCGAATCTCCACTCCGAAGATCAAGTCAATGTCATTGTAGGCACAGTTGCTCTCGGTGCTAAGAATATTACTGGCAGTACTTCCATTCAATCTCAGGTCTCGAACTTTCAATCCTTCGTCCTTCAGGCCCGCTGTCACCGTTTCTATCAAGTCTTTCAGGGGAACTTCGAGCGTAGGAAAATTTCCTCGGCCGTGGATGAAGACGGTTTGGCTCAAGACACTGTGAAGGCGATTAACCTGGTCGAACGTAAGGACTTGGCAGTTATTTTTCAGCTCCATATCTTCAGTTATGATGAATCGTCGTAAAATGTTTTGAATCGATGAAAACTTTGTAGTTCAGCTGATCAAGAAAATCAATGACAGCGAATTCTCCGATGAAGTGAAGCCAAATTTTGCCTACGACAAGTAGATATCATGTCTCAGTCATAATTTATACGATCTGATTGGCTTAGAAAACAATACAACACAATCACTTGGCAACAGCACGAGGGGTAGGGGTGACAGGTTATTATAACCAATGACATGATAGGTTTTTTATCAACCCACAACCCGCCCACAATTCACAAACAGACATTAGACAAAATTTCTTGTTTCAGCTATAAGAGCTTGACTGACTTCCTGTATTTTTGTTTCTTTTGAGCTTTTTTTACTAGGCCAAAAACAAGAAAAAAAACAACTCTGACACAAAAAAAATTCCCTCAGAACACAAGTTCCCCTGGGAATTTAGTTTATTTCGAGAAGATTAGCGGCTTGGAGGTCATTAGGGAACATTCGTCAACAATTTGAGAAGGCGAAAAATACCTTTATTTGTCCTCGTGCTTGGCATCATTCATGAATAGAAAAGCTTTTTTAGATTTGAAAGTGACGTCAAAGATTGTAAGAGATCTGTTTTCTTGTAAATTTAGTGGGAATCTATTCAGAATTAATTGCTCGGGCCACTGTTCAATAAAAAACCCCTACAAATTATTTATACATAAGGACTGAAACGATTGCAAAGAAAAAGCATCCACTTTTACGTCTGACAATTTCTGCGAGATCACGCAGAGTCTACTCTGTACATGTGTAATAGCCGCCCGAAAGAAAGGATCGGATAGAAAAAGCCTTGAACGTCATTATCAACGGTATCTCAATTTTGTTTCTTTCAGTGAGAGCGGCTAAAACAGAGGCAAGCCGAATCGCACGAACACGCACATACCACACGGTGCGAAAATCTCTTAGGTGAAGCCAAGGAGAAGACAGGAATTCGCTTAGAGTCAGTTTCAACTGGTGGAAATTGATTTTCCGCCGGATATACTCATCGTAACTAGTTCGTACTTTTAGTCGTTTTAAAATATCTCGGTCTCCGGCGGTCTAGTAAACACCACCGAGTTCTAATACTAGACAGAATATGCTAAGAAGTACATCATGTGAGGCAGAAACCGGCTTGGAATATCCATTCTAAAAGCAAGTGAATCTAATATCAGTTTGTACAAGCGATCTTTTTAAGTCATATGTACAAACGGGAAGAGAATCTTTCTGGGACAATTTTTTTTCCGACCTTTCCCTCACGTCATGCGGTATAATTTACATTTGAATCTAAGTCACTATTTTCTAAATAAACTTCATCACTTAGTTTAGCTGAATGTGTTGCGTTGGCACAGCGATTTTTATTAACAAGAAACGTTCTTTTCTTGGTCAGATAGCATCGCTAACACCTACTCCTATTGTGAAACGACGAAAGTGAGCCATTGAAATTGACGCGATATGTATGAACACACCTGCCATTTTAAAGCGCGCCCGTAAGTGGAGGAATAAATTCCAAGTAAATAGTATTCCTGTCTTTCATTTTTCAAGCTTCTCGAGAGATCGATCTTAAAGTTGCGTTAAAATAAGACTGGTAAGAGACAGGTATTCACCGCGAAGCGCGTTCTAGCGACCTAATTTAAGAAATGATGTGGAACTGATGCCGGCATACAACAAAAAAGGGAATTCTCATTATTCTCACTACCGACAAGGGAAAAGGTTAAATTACTCATAATAAAACAACACAGGAACTTCCCGCAAGCGCTAGCCAGTATGTCTCGATTTATAAAAATAGCTTTATTGCTCTTTATATATTTATAGTACAGTTCCTTGTCGTCTTTTTCTGTGGAAATTTCTTACGCTACAAGCACTGCATACAACTACAACTACATTCTGTAACTGAACTATGGATCATTTATAGAAAACGGAAATTCAGTACACACTAAACTATATTTAGAGAGAGTCAATGGACGAAAACGATCAAACTTCTTTACGATTCTTACTCCGAACAAATACAATAATTATTAGTGTCTCAACACCTTGAACCTGTTGAAAATAACATCCGCCAATGTTCACTTGTTTTTTTTTTTAATCAAGCTTTAATAAATGGTATGTCAACGTTTTCCTCGCAATACTGCATTAACCTGACATCAATTGCATGTGGTTAAACAAAACATTTAACACACAAATTATGCAAAGAAACAGGCAAAACTGAAAAAATCTCGACTTAGAAATGAACTCAACATTTCGGCTCTCAATGTTTGGGAGGAAATTCCCATTTTGTTTTTCTGTATTAACATGTTTAATTTGCACTACGACTAATAGACTGTATTTCCTAAAAAATTAAAACAAGTTCTATCAACTCCAAATCTCCCATTTGAAAATTCCATTGATATTTAAGGGGGAATAACAGATAGTTACCATTCAGTTAA
>Ga0126338_10002049_pt1 | contig 13608 bp, 16 predicted proteins | sample OrbCmetagenome_2_FD_92529 | JGI IMG/M metagenome (GOLD analysis project Ga0126338, IMG submission 92529) | Coral microbial communities from Petempiche,Puerto Morelos, Mexico - Orbicella C C metagenome | ecosystem: Host-associated > Invertebrates > Cnidaria > Coral | place: Petempiche,Puerto...
GCATGTTGACTGAAAGACCGTTAGAAATATCAAAGCCATGGTCTACCATGACATTGTTGCCAGGTTCTAACAAACCCAAAACCCCGCTTTCCTTTGTAATTTGTTTATCAGATACTCGCCCACCCCAGAGGTCTGACAAGAAACTCACTTGGCCATTTGGGGTTACACCAACCAAGAGCTTCCAAGTGTTGTGGTGCTTGTAATCAGACCATGTCTCAGACTGCGCAAGCATTGCCGAAGGATGTTGTATAAAAAGTTCTGTACAGTCCAAAATAATTCTAGTTGTTGCATATTGAGCAAACTCTTGTGGCATATTCTTGCGAACCAGTTCTTGCGCTGGAAATGGGAAAAGGTCTTTTAGTTCCACATATAGAAGATTGATCCATGTTATGCAGATTCTTGACACCAGGCTTCTGCTGATCCCAAATCTATCAGTGAGATCTTGTACAAATAACCCAGCCTTAAGTCTCATAAGAACAAGTAAAAATTCATCCAAGTATGAAAGTTTTCTTGAAGGCCCAGGTTTTTTCTGTTATCCTCCATTTGGTATGGCTGACTCTCTTTAAAGAATTTTCTCTCCTTTCCAGTACTGCATCTTTTTCAACTTCTGTTCAATGAAATTGTAGAAGCCTGAGTGCTGCATAGTTTGGAAATCTAGTATAAAATAGAACTGCTGAATCATCATCTTTAATTTTGTCCAGTGAAAACTGGCGTGCCAATAAAATCTCCCTCTCTTTCTCAACCTCAATAAGTTTTACTTTAAAGTCAGCTAATTCTACTTTAAGTTGCTCGATTTCCCATTGCAGCTTAAGGACATCTGATTCTTCCCGGGCTGGTGAAGGTGAAGCAGTGTTGACAGTTGACACGGATGGTTGAACTTCTGGGCCAAAGAATTCCTCTTCAACTTCACATGACTCTTCTTGGGTTGTAACAGTTGCTACTGGGACCCTTACAGCAGGCGGTTTCTGTGTTTTTTTTGGCACTGACCAGTTAAATTGAGATGGTTCTGCCCCTACATATAATAATAAAAAAAACATTTTTTTAAAAATAATATTATTAATTATATTATTAAAATTTACATTCAGTTCACAAAATATCGTATAAGACCACAGAGCACATTGAGATACAAATATCAACAGTTTATTAAAAAGTCACAGTGTAAACACTACACGACCGAAATCAAAACCAAAGCTGGCACTCCGACAAAGGGCTTTCTTTCAGTATCCAAGCAACAACAAAACAACTGAACAAACATTACAAACCTTTCACTAATTCCCAGCAACCTGCCAACGTTTTTTGGATGTCTTTTTTTTGAAATGTTCCGAGCACAAAAAAGTTGATTTTGTGACGAAGAATCCATCCTTTCCATGCTGGCGCTTCATAAGATTGCACTATCTGTTTCGCTGCTGAACGTCCTTTGGAAACGAGAAGAAGTGGAGACCTGTTGGATTGCCTTTTGCGTCATAATAGCTATTAGCACAGCTAAAAGCAGCACAGTGTCTTCCTCTTCTTTTCGAAGAGGAAGGAGGAGTATCCTGCGTCGGGAAAGTGTCGTTCATTGTCAAAATATCTTGATGAAAACAACAGAGCGCTGCCACACTTCACTATAATCTCCCTAAAACTCGCAACGCGACTCAACACTAACCTCACTATCATGTTTGCGTGGTTACAAATCCAATATGGCACCAGGAACTGTAAAAAGGGCCATTCAAAACAACATCTAAAAGTAGCACGATTTCTAGCAAACCAACACCAATAGATAATCGTTGCCATTAAATATTCAGAAAGGGAAGCACCAGTAGAAGACTGGTCAGAAGAAAAAGGGTAATACACCGATGCAGAAAAGACAGAAAGAGGAGAATCAAGCAAAATACTGAAAAGTGGGGAGAAATGGTCCCAGACTCTGACCACTCTGGGACATTCCAAGAAACAATGCTCGATTGTTTCAGGCCTGTTATATATCGCACACTTATCATTAGTAATGTAGCCCCAAGATTTGAACAAATAATGCATGTGAACAATCCTATTAATTAGAAGCCAAATGATATCATTTTTGTTATTTTTGATCAATTTGAGTCTAGATTTATGCCACACCCAGGCCCAACGGTCAATGGGGCGACCTACTACAGAGCCCCAAAAACTGGAGCACCAGTGTGCACCGCAAACAGGATCAAGAAGCAAGAAATACAAATTCTTACAAGTCAAAACATCAGGTAAGGCACCAGCCTTTTGATGTAGGAAACGAAAACTATCTAAACAAACATGGTAATAATTAGAAGGAAGGGACGAAGAAGGACATAAGTTACTTGGGAAACAAAAACGGGAATCAAGAATAGTTAGTCTACGGCCTAAGAAATAATGTGCAAGATAATGTTACTTACAGGTGCCAAAATCATCCCTAAGGCTTAAAAAATCAGAAAGGCACAAACTAGCACACTTAACTTTAAAATTAACAATGTTAAGGCCCCCAGATGCTAGGGGCGCACAACAATGATCATGACTGACATTTTCCATTTTGCCCCTCCAAATAAAGGGCCACACAATAGACTTAAATTTATCATGCACCCAGTGGGGCGGGGGAATGACTTAAGCAACATGCCATAGGCAGCTCACGGCCAGGACATTAACAATTAGAGCTCGGCCTACAAGAGAAAGATCTCTTTGTTTCCAGAGGCTCAAGATGGAGCTAAGCTTATCGAACTTAGTCCGCCAGTTGTCATCATCAACACCGACCAAACCATTAGAAAAAAAGACACCTAAAACTCTCATTTTGTTTACCCACTTAAGCCAAAGGTGGAATCCCCCCTCACACGCCACCTCCCATGCCCCATTGCTTCTGACTTGGAAGTATTCAATTGAGCACCTGAGCCCAGTTCGAACTTATGCACTACCTTAAGAAGAAAGCAAAGAGATCCTTCCATTTTCAAAACACTTGCGGCATCATCAGTATACTGTGAGATTTTATATTGAAGGCCCCTGGCTCTAGGGAACAGGAAGTCTTCAATATCCTAACATCTACGTATCTGTGTCAATAAGACTTTCAAAACCGAAACATAAAGTAGACGCGAAAGCGGGCAGCCTTGTCTAACACCCCTCTGAAGAAAAACAGGGGGGGACAGGGAGCCGTTAACTAAGATACAGGAAAAATCCTTGGCATAAAATAATTCAACCCAATTACAAAAGGAAGGGCCAAAGCCAAACTTCCGCAGAACACACATAAAATCATGATCAACACGATCAAAGGCTTTCTCCTGATTAAGAGAGACAAGAATACAAGGCTTGTTGGTCTTATCAATCATATGAAGAATATCACAGAGTGAAGACAAATTAGAAAAAATAGTGCAGCCAACAACACCACACATTTGATCTTGGTGGACAATAGAACTCATTACTTTCTTCAAATGTTCTGTAATAACCTTAGACGCTAATTTGTAATCTGTATTCAATAAAGAAATTGGGAGCCAATTTTTCAGAAAACGCTGATCATTTTTCTTATGGATAAGGTGTAAGAGACCCTCATAGTGACTATCAGCAAGACAGCCAGCACGAAAGGACTCGTTTAAAACAGAAACGAGAGAATTGCTGAGATCATCCCAAAAACAAACATAAAATTCTGTTGAAAGACCATCAGACCCAGGCAATTTGCCGGTCTGAAGACCTACCAAGACGGCAAACAACTCATCTTTGGTGAAAAAACACAAATCACGCTCAAGATCTGTCAAAGAGAATTCTAGATCCTCCTATTGGAGGAATCCCGAGTGTAACCTTTATGTGAAGAATCGCGGTCGCGATGATCTTTGTGTTCTCTTTCCCTACGCCGATCATCCTTTTTCCCTGCACCGATCATCTTCCCTCTCACGCAGTCTATCTCTGGAATCCTTACGATCCAATGCACCTCTCTCTTTGCGTGGCCGATCATCGCGTGAAAGTTGGTTGCATGGCCTCTTGTCACGTGACAGGTGTCCATGCAATCAATCCTCGCAGGAATATGGTATTTTATCTTCGATCGTCTTACGGGAACCACGCCCTGCATGTGGAACTTTCGATGCTTGATGTTATTGTTTTTCACGCTCTTTCTTCCTCTTCTCTCGCTCCGCTTTCAGGTTTTCTCGCTCCTCTTTACTCCGTTTTCCCCCACCCCGATATGCCCCAGGCTTGACCGCAGGCAAAACATAAAGCGCACATAGGGGCAGTCAGCCATGCAATGGTCAAAAGCTTTACATACATCAAACCTCAGAGCATCTTCGCAATCATCAGTTCGATGGCCCGGCTGCTCGCAATTAGAACAACGAACTGACGCACAATCCTTAACCAAATGATCTTTTCTGCCACAATTTTGGCACGTTTTCAGTTGGGAAGGGTACCAAACATGAATACTCACCAGCCAGATTGAATATTGGGGGAATGTGACGGTGTAACTCCATCCTTGGTGTTCACATGCCACTTTCGATGTTGTCAGCAATCTTGTCTCGACGATAGCTGAGAACACCATAATGGGACAAATGACCAATTAAGGCCATGTCTGGCAGCTCAGCTGGGGCTTCATAGATTTTGACTAGGACCAAACAATGCTCACAGCTGCCCAGAAAAACAGTAGTACCGTTAATCTCAAAGTTAGTGGCTTCAAGTGCGGCCTTTTTAGTTACCTGCGAGTCGAAGGTCACAACCCAACTCTTGTTCGATGCTTTTCTCTGGATACAGGTGATCTCATCCACATCAACACCGGCCTTATCGAAGGTAACAAGGATTTCCTGGCTAGTGACAATGGTGTCAACTGAGAAATAGATTGAGTGGTTTCTAACCAGCTTGGCCCGATTGTCTTGTAAACCCCAGAATTGCACCAAATCAAACTTCACACCCTTCTTAGCTAAATGCTGTAAAACCTCAGGGACCTCAACTAAACCATGCTCCACATTCGGTTCCGCAGAACTAGTAAACTTACCTATTTCCTGAGGACATTCCAGACTTCCCATTCTAAGGACAAGAAAAGGAACAGGTCGCAAGCCTTCTGATCCTTGCCAAAAGGCCGAGATGTAATACCGGACCTTCCCTCCCGTAGGAGGGTGGTCTAGGGTTTCCATCTTTGAAATATGGTAGTCAATATGCTGTGGCTGCAGGGCCCGGAACCAACTGTAGGCCGACACTTTGGAGCAAGTTGCCGATGTAGATGCACTTGGTCTACAGCACAAGTCCACAAAAATCAGCAGCAAAGTTGATAACATCCCTCCGCGGGTGAGTGAAATGAAATGCCTTTTACCCTCCAAAACTAGGCAACATGTTCAAGAGCCATAACGACTCCGTTACTAAGATAGCGCTACAGACACAGGCAGAAAGCAACAGCTATGTTATCAACATTCGCTCTCCACATGCATACAACTTGCAGAGAAGTCAAGAAATGCCTGCTAAAAGATTGCTGGTTGGTATTATTGCTTTGCTTTTGCTTTGGTGGCTCATTTAAAAGACTAAATTTTCAGCCCTTTCTCTTGTGTACGACCATACCACAGGGAAAGCACCGGTTCTTATCCGATCACCAAAGTTAAGCCCTGTCAGGCAGGGTTAGTACTTGGATGGGTGACCGCCTGAGAATACCCCGTGTTTTAGACTTTTCATTTTCTCGGCCATTTTATTTTCCATATGTTCATTTTTCTTTCTTTTACTACCAACTTTGGCTGTTCCAGTGGCTGGAAAGCACAAATAACTTTTTACAGAAATCAGGAGGCTCAAAAAATAGCTACCTGTGAAACGATCGCAGGATAAATTAGAATCTAACTCTTGTGCACTAACGTTCGCTTGGAAAATGGTTATTTATGACATCAAATTGGCTTGTGTGACATCAAATGATTGGAAGCAAAATGAATTCTGCCTTGCACAACAGTTTTCAAGCAGCTTAAAGTGCAGAAAACTATGCCAATTCCTAAAGAAATGCACCCGATCAACAACGGCAAAGCATACAACACACGCGAGCTGTTTGCAAATTAATGGTAAACACAGAGGTAGTGCTATACCGAGGCAACCTGTGGCTGGGACGAGGCAAGCCTCTTTTCCACGGCCCAGTTCCAAAAAATCAGTTTAATATATGAGCTGCTCAATGAGCAGCGTATTAGATATTAAGCTGATAAGAACATTTTTTCTATGCTATGGACCAAGGAATTTGTTAAGAGACACTAGTGGATGAGAGATGGATAACTAATTTACTATTATCAATAACACAGTGCTTGAGGTGACACCACAGCTTAGTAAAATGATCGGTAGAGTAACGACTGAAGTCAACCTGAAGCCTAGTTGTGATATCTTGGTTGATATATTGTACAACGGTCTGGGGGGATTTGGTGCCAATGTGAAAAGTTGCTTTATTTTGAAAGGTCCAGAGGCCATAAAGTATAGTCATAATAATATACAAACCTTGGTGGTTTCTCATGGGTCCAGTAGGGGCCCAGAGATAAAAGAAAACAGTCTTAACATTAGCGACAAATGAAATCTTTAAAAGGGCAGAGAGAGTGGGGCAAAGACCGACCACACACCCTTTGCCCTGGGACAATTTAGGAAACATTGGTCAATTGTTTCTTTACGTAGACAGTAGGCACAAGTATCAGTAGTTATATAGCGCCATGACTTGAGAGAGTTACGAATGTTAATTCCTCTAAGGGTAATTAACCAAGCAATATCATTCTTAAAGTTCTCAGTAAAATGATCTCACAGTGAGGACCAATGACTTCATATAGATAAATCATAACCGATAAACAATCGCCAATAAACAGGCAAGAGGGGAGCGGACACTGTTTCCTGTAATAATTGTACATAACAACTCTTGGCACATATGTAAAATTGCTTTGGTTATTGATCACACATTCCAATCCAGTGATAATCTTAAGACACTGAGTGTAAAAAGGGGTGGGTTTCAAAGCACTAGGGCCAGAGTTGTCTCTGAGATGAGACCACTTCGGCTGTAGTTTAGCCAGCTTAGTTAAATAAAATGTCTTAGAATCCTCCCTAACTATGGTGGAAGCTACCACGGACATCTTTACTCTTAAAATGGGTCTATTATTCCCAGGCCGCCAACCTGGACTTCCATAGGTTCAAATTCTTTTCTAGGTTGTTTAATTTAGATTGCCAATTATCTGGGTCAACGTTAGCAAGACCATTCCTGTACCAGACACCAAGAATTTTCATTTTAGTGACCCATGTGAGACCTAAAGGTGTATCAGGGCATGCACACCATGCCCCTAACCACATAGCTTCAGTTTTACAATAATTCAACTTAGCTCCTGATCCTAGCTCATACCTTTTGAGTATGGAAACAGAACACTGAGAGAGAATAAATCCTTGACAAAACAGGAGGAATCATCAGCATACTGTCTAATCTTAAACTGCTGGCCTTGAGCCCCAGGGAGCAAGAAACCTTGAATCTTATTTTCCGCTCGGATATTAGTAGCGAAAACCTCAGCGCATAAAATATACAGCAAGGGAGACAGGGGGTCTCCCTGCTGGACCCCATGTTCTAGTGGGATTTTGTCAGTCAGGACGCCATTTACTAAAGTTTTCATTATAGTGTCTTGATACAAAACCGAAATCCATCGTTGGAAAACAGGGCCAAAGCCAAATTTCTGTAAGACATTGCACAGGAAGGAACGATCAACTGTATCCAAAGCTTTCTCTTGATCTAAACTCACAAAAATACCTGTCTCATTAGTCAGAGTAACATAATGTAAAGTGTCTCGAAATAATGGTAAATTATCAAAGATTGTTCGTCCCGGGATGGAGCAGGTTTGATCCTCCTGAATGATCGATGTTAAAACTTTTGACAAGATCTTATAATCAACATTCAGTAGGAAAATAGGTCTCGAATTTTTCAGATTTTTTGGATCATCTTTCTTAAAAATCAGGCGTGTGACACTTTCTTGCATGGAAGAGCTAAGGAATCCCTGCTCGAGACTGAAATTATCGAGCTCAAGCAAAATTGGGCGCAGCTTATCCCAGAATTTAACATAAAATTTCTGAGGGAATCCATCCGAGCCAGGAGTTTTCCCTTGAGACAAACTGTGGACCGCATGGAAGATTTCGTCAGCCGATAAGGCACGTTCGCAGAGTTCTATCAGTATCATTCAGGAGAACATCAAGGTTAGACAAAAAATCGCGTTGAATGTGAAAATCTACTCCTTCACAAGAGTACAATTTCTGGTAGAAATCATAATGAGCGGTTTCAATTTCCTGTTGTGAGGAGACTTCGACCCCATCAGCATTGTAAATAACTCAAACAGTATTCTTTTCTGCATGTGTTGACTTAAGCGCAAAAAATATTTCATCAGTGATTCTCCTTCTAGCCACTGAGCTCGGCTACGGATTTTAACAGCTTCATTTTGAAGCAGATTAATTGCCAAAAAATCGCCAGCGATAAGGTCATGGTTAGCTTTTGTCATTAAATTGGTTGCTGTCATTTTCTCACGATTCAGATTCCTTTGTTTCCGTTTGCTAAAATCCTGAGCAATATCTCTAAAAGAATTCAAAAAATCCCACCAGTCATGTAAGGAAGAAACACATCGCTGATATTCCACACGTTCAGAAATCGTTTTAGTTGTCATTTCGCAAAAATGAGTGTCCTGACACAAACCTAAATTTAACTGCCAGACATAAGGACCATCAGAGGAAAAATCTTTCACATCAAAGACTAAATCAACAGAGTTGCGATTGGAAAAGAAGGAAGACAAAGTGCACTGGTTGAGATTACCGTGTATTTTCCTCCACATTCCTGCGTAATTCTTTCAATTCATTAGCAGAAACAAAATTGCTGCTGAATTTTATCTTTCTCGCTTTCAATACAGTTAAAATCCCCAGCCAAAATCTTGGCAGAGTTCCGGCAAAAATAATCTCTAATAGAATCAAAAAACAATTCCTCTCACTCGGGTTAGTCTCGCGTAAATGGGCGAGAACGCTCAAAACCCTGCCAGATGTATCTTTCTTCCATTGCAATACCTCAAATTCAGTCTTAGGAGAAACCAAAAGAGCTACACCTCCCTGTTTACCGAGCACAGTGACCAGAAGCTTCTACAGGACCGTTTTGATCGTAAGGATGTGACTACATCAGGTTGTGGTGCCAGTTTCTTGCAGACAGACAAAGTCGGACTTCGAATTTTTCGCAAAGTCAAAAATACAATTTAGTTTGGCATCGTTGCCGAGACCATGTGCATTTAAGGTGGATAATTTAGCTTTAAATTATCCAATGGAAGTTAGATAATAAAAGAAGGAATCAAATCAAATAAACAGATACCTATTTATGCTTCTTATGTTTGTTTGTACGCTGTCGGTCATTGCTTTCCGTTTTAATTCATTATCATGGGAGTCAGGCTTTATAACAGTGTGTCTTCTCAGTGTCATCTTCGCGAGGTTTTTCGGAGATGAGTACAGGTTGCGTAGGGGTTCTGAAGGGAATAACTGTAGGTTGAATTTGCACTGGTTGTCTCCGGGAGCCAGATTTTGAGCGTTGTGGTTTCGGCGTGGGCTCCACGGTCTGTGGGGTGTTCTCAAAAAGCTTGGGACTTTCAGAAGGTGACTGTTGTTCCGGGCTGTCTTCAGAGAACCCCCGAAGGTTCAGACTGATCCAGGTGATCATCTGGATGGTTCAGTCTTGGCAGGTGTTTTGGGAGGTTCGTTTTCAGGGGAAGTGTCGTCCTGGGGATCTACGTTCTCTGCTTCATCGTGTTCAATTTGGCAGGACCACGAGTAGGGACAGGTTTTAGCACAGTGGTCAGGTTGTTTACAGATATTGCAGTGGGACATTCTGACACAGCATGGCCAAGTTCTTCACAGTTGTAACAGATGATCGAGTGGGACGCATCAACATAGTGGCCGTTCTGGTTGCAGTGGCGGCATGTACGTGGTTGACCCTCAACAAAAATGAACTAAGATCATACCAAAATGGATGTAGTTTGGGATAGGCTGTTTGATCCAAACTCTATAGTGGTGGACTCCATCCTGAACGTGTTTCCAGCCCTGATCACGAAAATAACCTCGGTGGTGGTGGAGGACCACTATATTTAGCCAATCTCTGAATAATGGTGGCATCAGCCATTTCATGTGGAGCATCAAAAATCTGCAGGTACGTAAGAGGACGGTCAATATCCTGAAGCGCAAAGGGTTGGTCGTGATTTTGACAACATTGTTGCTGAGGAACTGTTCTTTGGCTCGGGCATTACGGAAAGTCAAAATGATTTCACCAGAAGATTGATGCTGGATGCACGAAACACTTGTATTATCTAAACCAGAGGCTTGTAAGGCCTTGAAAACTTCTTCAGCTGAGATTCTTGATCGCGGGTTTACAAAAACAGATAGAGGTCAAGTTGGCAAATCATTCTGCGGGTCAGGAACATAAGCAACCGGTTCAGAGGAATTCTCAGGTCAACAGACAACAGCATAGGCAACTGGAGCAGCTGGAGCTCAACAGCAATTACATTATCAACAGATGGTGAAGTTATTGGCTCGGAGGAAAAACAAGAAGTGCCTGAAGGCAACAAAGGACTCAAAAAATCATGCTGTATAGCATGTCCTGAAGCATTCACGTCACGTCCATTTTGCAAAGTGGGTGCTGGATTGGGTGCCACTTGCATTTTGGGATAGGAAAAAAGCACATGGAAAACTGTAACACTACACTTGATCTTAGCCAAAAGGCCAAGAAGCAATACTGGACCTTCCCTTCCCTAGGAGGGTGGTGCAGGGTTTCCGTCTTTGAGATATTGTAGTCAATATGCTGTCGCTGAGGGGCCTGGAACTGACTGTAGGCCACAGCTATGGAGCAAGTTGCCAATGTAGACGCACTTGTTCTACAGCAGAAGTCCACAAAAATCAGCAGCAAAGTTGATAACATCCCTCCAGGGGTGAGTGAAATGAAACCTTTTTACCCTCCAAAACGAAGCAACATGTTAAAGACCCGTAATGACTCTGTTACTTAGATAGCATTACAGACAGGCAGAAAGCAATGGCTATGTTATCAACATTCATTCTCCACATGCATACAACTTGCAGAGAAGTCAAGAAATGCCTGCTAAAAGATTGCTGGTTGGTATTATTGCTTTGCTTTTGCTTTGGTGGCTTGTTTAAAAGACTAAATTTTCAGCCCTTTCTCCTGTCTACGACCATACCACAGGGAAAGCACCGGTTCTTGTCCGATCACCGAAGTTAAGCCCTGTCAGGCGGGGTTAGTACTTGGATGGGTGACCACCTGGGAATACCCTGTGTTGTAGACTTTTCATTTTCTCAGCCGTTTTATTTTCCATATGTTCCTTTTTCTTTCTTTTACTATCAACTTTGGCTATTCCAGTGGCTGGAAAGCACAAATAAGTTTTTACAGAAATTGGGAGGCTCAGAAGATAGCTAGAAAACATGATAAATACCCATCAAATGATCGCAGGATAAATTAGAATCTCAGTGTTGCACGCTAACATTCGAGTGCAAAACGGTTATTTATGACATCAAATGATTGGAAGCAAAATGAATTCTGCCTTGCACAACAGTTTTGAAGCAGCTTAAAGTGTGCAAAACTACGCCACGTGGTAGACTAATGAAGGACACCAAATGTGGGCGCAAACTTCTTGACACAATGCGGCGAGACGATGTTCTCCGAGAGCAAATATTGATCACAGATTTCTGTGGACGTATTGGAGACAGAAGAACAAAGATGACACGATGAAGAACCAAACACAAGCGAGTTGCTAGAAGTGGAGAAAGCCAGGGAAGAAAGTTCCTTTAGAACCCAAGCAGGCATGTGAATGAGAGAAGCCACATATCAGACTCGGGAGAGAGCAAGAGCGTTAACAACCAGGGCTTTGCGAGAAAGGATAGAACATGAGAATGCCAGAATTTAAGAACATGGTCCACTGCATCGATTCTGGGATCCCAATTAACTTCTTCCAGGTTGCCCACGCCAAGAAAGACGCCAAGGATTTTAAGCTTGGCAGAAGACCAATCCAAACCAATGGGAGGATCAGAACAACCACTCCAACTACCTAACCAAAGGCATCTCGATTTGGATTGATTAAGCTTGGCACCAGAGGCTTTCTCAAAAAGAGCGTACGTCTCAAACATGGCTTTGATGTAATCATCCGAGGTAAGAATAAGAGACGTGTCATCTGCATACTGTGAGATGGGCAATAGAGGGGCAGAGCCTGGAAGACAGACCACAGATGCGAGGGTTACAACAAATGTTGACTGCAAGCACCTGGGACACAAGGACATACAACAGTGAAGACAGGGTCAGCTCTGTCTGACACCCCGAGAAAGGTTGAAAAACGGAGAGAGATAAATATTTTTAAAAACACAACACTTCAGTTTTCAGAACATGTTTCGATGTTTCAAACATCATCATCTGCCATAATGAATATATAAGGTTACAGAAAGATCGTTATTATATATGTAACAGCCTATACAATGAGCCTTTATAAATTTAAATTAACGTAAAATACAAACTTATTTAAACTAACCAATAAAAATTTTGAAAAGAACAATAGTGAAAAACCACTAAGCTGAAATAGATACATTTAAAAGTGAAACGATAAATTGACATGCTCAACTTGTTTGTTGAGTTCTGGATGTAACCGATCAATATGAAAACTCTCCTTGATTTTAAGTTGTGAGAAAGTCTTAGCAAAATCAATAATTTTAAAACTGGAGGCATCACAATCATCTCGACAATGCTTAGAACAATTGAGATGTTTAAAAACATGGGAATTTTTGTCCTGAAAAAGATGTTCATTAACACGTGTATGAAAATGCCTATTGGTTTACCGATATAACGAGCTCCACAGCTCGCACACGTAAACTGGTACACAACACGTGATTTAAGAGACTCAGTAATAAAATATTTAGGACTAAACATACTGCTAACTTCGAAAGGAGAGAATATAACTTTTACATTTAAATCTTTGCAATGCTTATTAATAACAGACAAAATTTTCTCAGTGTAGGTAGAATAAAAGCCAATATATGGTAGTTTATAAAAACGGCATTTGGATGTGTCAGATGTTGCAGTATCTACATCCTGTTCTGTGGTTTTGATCTTTTTGAGATAACCCTTAACCGACTTGTCAATAAGCCAACTTGGAAACAAATTACATTTCAAAATTACAGAAAGGTTTTTGATGTCATTTTGAAAGCCTTGAGTAGTGTTGTTAATTTTGTAGGCTCTGTCTATGAGAGTTTTAATTAAACCTAATTTGTACTTAAAGGGAGTAAAGCTAAAAAAATTAGTTAGTAAACCAGTGTAAGTCTTCTTCCGAAAAACAGAAGTGACACAAGAACATTGATTGTCACTAGTGCTCTGCTTAGATAACACTACATCTAAAAATGGCAATTGACCTTTTTCCTGTTTCCATTGTGAACTTGATGTTAGGATGGCACATGTTGAGGTATTCAAAAAAGATATTGGCATGTTCACTGTTTCTAAAACAGCAAATAATACCATCTACATATCTGCGATAGTATAGTGCTCTAGGACCGATGTAATTATCTAACCAAAGCTTTTCATAATAACCCATAAAGAAATTGGCTAATACAGGGGCTAGAGGTGAGCCCATAGCTACTCCATCTACTTGATCATAAAAGCAACCGTTGAATAAAAAA
>Ga0126338_10002051_pt1 | contig 13604 bp, 6 predicted proteins | sample OrbCmetagenome_2_FD_92529 | JGI IMG/M metagenome (GOLD analysis project Ga0126338, IMG submission 92529) | Coral microbial communities from Petempiche,Puerto Morelos, Mexico - Orbicella C C metagenome | ecosystem: Host-associated > Invertebrates > Cnidaria > Coral | place: Petempiche,Puerto...
AAAATGATACCCTATTCTAGACCCAAACGCTCTGATTTATATACCCTATCCTAGAGTAAACTGCTTGAAAACCATACCCTTCACAGCGGCACATACCTATATAGCCCATATATGGCAGTACCCTCCCCCTCCGCTCCCCGCTCGGGAGGTTAAGCACTAAGCAGAGTCCCAGTCAATGTTGGGGTTTGTCAGTTGATGATGTACAGCAATATGATTGTTGGCATCACCATTTCTCGTGGCTCGTTCAAGTTGTGTTCAGTCAGTCTCGTGTTAAGGTTTCTGCCAGTCTCACCAATGGAGGAAGCCTGGCAGTCGGAGCATTTGATCTTGTAAACTGCTTCCTGTCTGTTTTTAGGTTCGTCCCTGTCTTTCACGTTGGTCAGTGAGTGTCGAAATGTAGTTGTCGGTTTGTGGGCTACACGAATGTTGTAGGGCTGTAGGATACGTAAGATGGTCTCAGAAGTGCCCTTAATGTAAGGTTTAGTCACCGTTGTAACAGGTGTTGGGTTCCTGTTGGTAGCGTCAGCTGCAGGAGCTCGGTAAATGTTTCGTCTAATAAAGTCAGAGTTGTACGTGTTTTTCACAAAAACAACTACAACGCTGACTTTATTAGACGAAAATTTAAAATGGGAGGACTTTTAATTCTTGATGCTATGGAGCAATCTTGTAACCCAGGTTTGATAAAGTACTTGAGTGCCATCGAGATTGGAGTCGTCTTTCAGGATCACTGTAACAACTGCTCTTCACTGAGATATAGGCAATTTCTCGTGGAAATAAGCTGCAATACGACTTGCACTCAAGCTAGTCTGACGCAAGAAACTCAAAGAACTGAACACAAAGCTCAGTGATTAAAACCGTCTTCCCTATCTGACGATATTCTTCAACACTAAATTTGCCTTCTGGGGTATTTTTATCAACAATTGTAGCAAATAAACATATTTGCTCCTCTCAGGTTCCATGATTTATCTCAACCACCAGAAGAGAGGTTCGTTTTCGAGTTCTAGGTTTACGATAAACCTTGGAATCATAGAAGTAGCAAATAGAAGGGAGAGCTATCAACGACTGTCGTGGGGCAATTTCAGCGACACCGTCTTTGTGGAATTTATGCAACTTCGAGTGCCGACTGTTGACCCAATGGGTTGCCCACCTATCGTTTTTCTTTGCGCTAATTTTGGACATTTTCACACCCAACCTCACCGCTCTGTGATAAGGAGCGATAGAAATCTTGATATCAGCCACAGGGACAAGATGACCCAACAACTTTGCAATAAGCAGGTAATCAAATCTTGATTTCATTTTAAGTGCGTTGAATTGGTAAGCGTAAAACCTCCCATTTGGATTCTTTACTGCCAACAGGATGGAATACCGCCACCTTTGTAAATGGCTTCCAACGTGACTTTTCAATCCCCACCAAGAATAAGTTTGCTATAAAAACTTCATTCAATGGTGAAATAAACCGTAACCAGAGATCAAAATTGTTACGTTAACCAAAACTACATGTATCCGACCTTCCGGGGCAAACCATCGGAACCGGAATAAAAAGATTTTACTTGCTGACAGAACCATTTTGACGATTAGTACAGTGAGAGAATAACATTTCACCTCGCCATTCACTTTTCCAAATAAACTAATCTTTTCGTTAAGAATAGGTCACCTGAACAAAATAACACCGATATTTTTTATCCTAAGATAAGAAAAGATGCATGCTTCTTCGCTCAAGTTGGTTTTTTTAAAACTCTTACATTTAAAGAACCGTTTCGCAAACCGTTGAATCAAGCATGTACTTTGGGCAAAAATAGTAACTCATATAAACAAAAACAAGATATGAAGTCGCAAAAACGATGAAGTCAGGAAAAATATGCTCGATTTCCCAAGTCATAAAGGCTTCACACATTTAATGTAGACTTCACATCGCAATTTTCTACCGACTCTTCAGCTATGGCTGATTTGGGAAGGTTAAAACAATTAAACGGCTGCTTAGATGAATTTCATTAACTTTTATTCCGGAATAACATGATTAGCCTACTTTATAGGAAAAAGATCAACTCATTTCTACACTGTAGTATTCTGGTTAACACTAACTCGCCGTTAACTTCTGTCACTCATCTTGTATGACTTCCTTTCTGGCAGCATAAAGACATTGTTAATATGTTTGATTGTTTTCGTTGGTCCCATTTGAAAGGTCGAATGTCCGTAATGTAATCATCTCTGCTAGGGATCCAACAAGATTCATTCAATTGTCATGCCAGAAAAAGGAATAGTCCGGAATGAATCGCTGAGGGGGCATAGAATGATGATTAAGTTGCCTTACAAAAGTTCTGTTTACAAACTTTTACTTTAACGTTACTCTCATAAAGAAACAACAAGGTCGAGCGTCAGCGGCTATTGGGTAAAGAGACTACATGAAAGGCAAATTCACAAATGAAACAAAGTTGAGAGCTTGCTTGGTCGCGTGCAATATATTTCAACACATGACATATTTTGGCATTCAATTCCCACTGGAGGCAGGAATAGTTCAAAATAGTTTATCTGTTTTAGACCCCCGTAACTAAATTCGATCAGTTGAGATCAGATTATCTAACATATGCACAGTTAGTGTCGCGCTCAAATTATTAAGGATTAGAAAGGGTCCGTGCTATATAAAGAGAGCACGATTGTTTTTAAGGCAGTTTAGTTGTGATATTGGAAGAATTAACTTAGTCGTCGCCATCAGAGAAACTTATCGTGAACATCATGACGATGCTGTATCTGCTTCTGTCGCTTTTCGCCTTACAGCTCGTCCTGGTGACTCCATTTGTGATCGAGAAAGAACAAGTAGAGAACAGAGAAGAACCTCCGTTCTTGGAAATGAACAAGACCATATCAGAGTCCCCTGACCCAAAGACCACTGAGGCACCATGGACAGACGTCGAATTTCCTTTAGAAGAGGCTGAACACGATGTTGATACCTGCCGAAAAGTTGGCATGTACGTCAGCTTCGCGGAACTTGCTCTTTCTGATGAGATCATCACACCTTGGGGCTTCGATGCCTTTCAGTGCAAAGGCAAATGTTCCTCAACACAACGGAAGAAGTTTCCCAATCGCTCGACAGTCATGGCCTTGCTAGAGAAAAAGAAAGGCATTGAAATTGATGACGAGGCGTGCTGTGTCCCAACCAAACTGGCGCCGATATCAGCCCTCGTTTTAGAAAAGAATGGACACATCGTACTGAAAAAGTTTGATGACCTTGTCGTCGAAGAATGTGGATGTGAGTAGAAGTCGCCGCATTTAATCCATTTGTGGCTAAAGTAAAATCCCAAGTAATGATAGACATTATTATAATATGAATTCTAATGTCATCTCAAGGAAAAGCGGACTCTTAGCGTTTTTGTAACTTTCTCTTATTTGGAGTCAATCTTTAAGAATTAGCTTGCAGTGTTCACGGTGAAAAGTATTTTAGCGAAAATTTCAACAATTTTTTCAGTCAATTTTTGGAATAACGTTTGGATAAAATTATTAGGTCGATTGGTTCTGAAAATGTGTATGTGATACGTAAAACTACTAGATATTCATCCGACAAAGCTTGATCGAAGCAAACGTAAAGTCATGCATTTACATGTAATGCTGTAGTATCAGAATATTTCACATTATAGTAAGGCTTTTTATTCAAATAAAAGAGGGATTTGCCACGAGATATGTTTTTGTGATAATATTTCACACAGGAAACGCATTTCATGTGGTCAGAAATAACTACAGTGTAAGACACTTTGCATTGGCAATAGCAATCAATTTTTACATGTAATTGCTAAAAAACAGACACATGAGTCGGCCAAGGAGACGATTTTCTTTTGAAAAAAAACCCCAGAAGAAAGCCTCAATGAGTGCCAACTGGACGGTTTCGAAATTTGGATGAAATATCATGGCTCAGTGGTACGTATCAAGAAGAACGGACGACTGAAACCCATGCCATGCTATTCTTTTTCGTGTCATCTTAAGCGTTAAATTCTCCAACCAAGCTATTGTTGTTGTGCCTTCTAGACATCGGTAAAATTTCTAAGGAATTTCGGACAAAGTAACTTGCAATCCTGAGAGACGTTTTAAAACCTATGTTTACACAGTTTTACGGTTTGGAGATAAGGAAACTTCTTGAAATTTATGCCACCCTTCCAATGATTTCACTTACTCCTGTACATCTCTGTGTACTTTAAACAAAACGGGCGAGAGAGAAGTTGTTATTTCAGCCACACAGCTCGATTTTGTGCTAAAACATGTAGCATAAACAATTGTCATGTCTTTCTATCAATCCGGATAAATCTCAGCTTCCACCAAAATGCTAGTACTGTGCGTTTGCTTACATAAATCATGACCAGGCTGGTAAAAGGCGATCCATGACCATCCATCGCTTGCGGGCAAGATGAACCGACTCAGTGCACTGTGATTTGCAATCCAAACGCGGAAGATGGAACTCTCTTGCCCGCTCGGTATTAGCCGCTTTTTCACGCGAGTAAAAACGCGTTTCTTCATTTGCTATATTATTAATATTATTATTACATTATTACATTATTATTATTTATATTATTATTAGTTCCTCCTCGTCATAATCAATTATTTATTTATCATTTGCCACATCGTATAAAACAACTATATAAAAAACAGCTACAATAACAAAAATTTTCGATGCGGCGAGGAGACCTCCAAAAACCCACCAAGGCAACCTTAGTCATTGGGTGAAGATGGCTGGATATTGCACACGTTCATATTTTTCTCATTTTTCTGGACCTCCACTGCTTCTCAGTCCAAGGGAACCCATATTGATTTTACTGCTCAGACGAGAAGAACAACGAATGTGTATTAAGTTCAGCCAATCCTGACTCCTCTTAATGCACAGTATTATTTGAACACAATTTTATTCAAAGAAACATTAAAATATCTGCAAAAACAGAAGAAATTCTTAAACTGGTGTTCATTAAAAACTTTTAACTTCTACGTTTTAACGTCACCTGAACTAATAATCAGCCGAAGTCTAAAACATCCGTAAGATAAAACCCTCATGGGCATTCATTTGTATGTTAATGCAGTTCTTAGTTAGGAAGACATTGTGATAGCAAAGAGGTCAACGTGTTTCTTAAATACCATTACGTTTTTTAATCTCTTCTGACGCATTAGATGACTTAATAATTAACGAGTTGTTTTCCATACATTTTTGCCTTCTTGAAAACGTCCGGGAGGTAACAAATGTAGAGGAAAGATTTTTTTACTCGACATTTGCCTCCCGGACAGATCCACATCTGGCGATTGACATGACTTAGTTTATTTATTGTCCTTGAATTTCTGACCAATGCCAACGAAGAGAACTGCTGGCAAAGTTAGCGATTTGGTTTAACAGGTGCAGTAACACCGAGTAGATAAAGAGAGTAATCAGATTTAAAAAAAAATCTAAATTAGGTAGCCTGAGTGACTTATTGTTTCACTGAAATTGTTTTTAAGGTCAAAGGGCTTCAATTACTTGGTAAAACGTTCTAACATGGGACTGTTGCTTTCTGCGCTAAAGAGTAAAAACATTCCTCCGAGTTTGACGGAAAGTTTAGATGAACAGTGAGAAAAGCCTTCATAACCGGCCTTGTCAAAATTTGAAGGCAGTTTAAGCGAGGATCTTTAGCAGTTCATGGGATAAAAAGGTCAAACTTCTTAAAATGTATGCATACTGTATACTTCATTGGGCACTCCACATTGGGGCTTTTCAGGACCAATGTAAACAAACAATGACAAATAAATATTCAAATAAACATAACTAGGTTAAGAATCTCAACTGGCGGGAGGCAGACCAGTTGGCTATTCACAAGCGCAGCCAAGAATCGAAGTTGAACTCGGGGCTACCGAGAACAACATCAGCTATCGGTCAGAACGTGATTGAACCCGGGACCTGCGGCGCTCTAACCACTCGGCCATGCTGCCTCCTGTCACGATATATTGCTTAAATAAACACACTGTCACGATATATTTGCTCAAAACTGTTGTAAATCGCGCAATGGTCCCTATGTATTGTTGTAATGAGAAGTTAATTAGCTGTAACTAAATGATTAAAAGCAATTTCTTGAAGAACGTCCACACTGCAGCAACATTTTTACAAACTTTCAACGATTTTCGAGCCAAACTTGAACCTTTGAAAAACTACATCCTGACGCTTTTTCAAAAACCCATATCATTAGTACTGCTATACAAAATAGAGCCATTATTGTTCAACTTCCAAAGATCGATATATGTTTTTGAGATTTCCAAAATCACGCTAAAAATGGTGACAGTGTCCTTAGTGAAGTCCCCAAACAAAACAGTACCAACAGAATTATATGCTTTTAATTAAACCGCGTAAAATCTTTCCTTCTCTAAACGGCAAAACTAGCCAAAAGGCAACAAAAACAGCACCAACCGTAAATTCGATGCTTTGATGCTTGTGGGCTGGCTCCAAAATTACTCTAATACCATCCAGACACTAAATACATTCGAAAATAGAAATGTCATACGCAGTAATCTAAGAATAATCACAGAATATTTTTAGCCCAAAATCGGCATAAAAGTAAGAATATTCAGCCTCGATCGGAAAAACAATATTCTTGTAAAAAAAAACAAAGAGTGCACCGTTTTAAATTCTAGTGATTTCATTCTGAACGTTGCTGCATTTGCCCGATTTTGACACTACAACCGTTCAGTGATCGCAGTGAAGTATGATCTCGTGAAAGTATGGATTCTTAATTATCACAATTTTCAACGCTTCATAAAAACCATTGGTTGGAGGAAATAAGAGCCTGAAACAGTTTTCTGCCCCATGACGTTTAAGGCCCCCTAAGAGAGTTTGGGCCCCGCGTGCTAAGCGTAATCCTGTCCGATTCAATCAAGAAATTACATGCCGACGGCTTCAAAAGGATGCAAACACGATTTTGACGATTAGTACTGTGTGAGAAAAACATTTTATTTAACCATTCGCTTTTCCAAATAAATTAATCTTTTGCGGGTTCAGAAAAGGTCACCTGAAGAAAATAACAGTTATATATTTGATCCTAAAATAAGAAAAGATGCTTCTTCGTTAACGTTGATGTTTTAAATTCTTACATTTAAAGTACTGTTTTCGCAAACGGTCGAGTCAAGCATTTGAATTAAGCAATAAACAAATAAATACTTTCGGCAATAATTATAAAGAATATAAAAACAGACAACAACAAGTTACGAAGTCGCAAAAACGATGAAGTCGGGAAAAACACGCTCGATTTCCCAAGTCATAATGGCGTCGCACATGTGATGTAGCCAAATTCTCCGGCTTCATACCGTAATTTTCTACATTTCAACTGTGACTGATTTGGCGCGGTTAAATCAATAAACGGCCGCTTAGATGAATTTCACTAACTTTTATACCGGAATGACATGATTGGACCGCCGTCATAGGAAAAAGATCGACCCATATCTACATGTACAATGCAGTATTTGATAAGACCCATTCAAAAACACTGACTCTTCGTTAACTTCTGTCAGTCATCTTGTATGACTTCCTTTCTGGCAGCATAAAGACATTGTTAATATGTTTGATTGTTTTCGTTGGTCCCATTTGAAAGGTCGAATGTCCGTAATGCAATCATCTCTGCTAGGGATCCAACAAGATTCATTCTCTTGTCATGCCAGAAGAAGGAATAGTCAGGAATGAATCGCTGAGGGGGGCATAGAATGATAATTAAGTTGCTTTATAAAAGTTCTGTTTACAAACTTTTACTTTAACGTTACTCTCATAAAGAAAAAACAGGTCAAGCGTTAGCGGCTAGTGGGTAAAGAGAGTACAAGAAAGGCAAATTGCACAAATGAAACTAAGTTGAGAGCTTGCTTGGTCGCGTGCAATATATTTCAACACATGACATATTTTGCCATTCAATATTCGCTGGAGGCAGGAATAGTTCAAAAATAGTTTATCTGTCTTAGAACCCCGTAACTAACTTCGATTGAGATATTATGTGACATAGGCAGAATTAGTTTGGCTATATAAAGAGGGCAAGATTGTCTATAAAGCATTTAAGTTGTAATATTGAAAGAACCAACTTAGTCGTCACCATCAGAGAAACCTATCGTGAACATCACGACGATGCTATATCTGTTTCTCTCGCTTTTTGTCTCCCACCTCCTCCTGGTGACTCCATTTGTGATCGAGCAAAAACAAGTAGAGAACAGAGAAGAACCTCCGTCCCTGCCAGTGAACAAGACCATATCAGAGTCCCCTGACCCAAAGACCACTGAGGCACCATGGACAAACGTCGAATTTCCTTTGGAAGAGGCTGAAAACGATTTTGGTACATGCCGAAAAGTTGGCATGTACGTCAGCTTCGCGGAGCTCGGTCTTTCTAATGAGATCATCGCACCTGACGGTTTCAATGCCTATCAGTGTAAAGGCAAGTGTTCCTCAACACAGCAGAAAAAATTTCCCAATCGCTCGGCAATTATGGCCTTGCTAGAGAAAAAGAAAGGTATTGAAGGTGATGACGAGGCATGCTGTGTCCCAACCAAACTATCGCCGATATCAGTTATCGTTTATGAAAGGAATGGACACATCGTACTGAGGAAGTTTGATGACATGGTCGTTGAAGAATGTGGATGTGGTAGAAGTCCCCGCATTTGATCCATTTGTGGCAGAAGTAAATCCTAAGATGGACACAATAGTTTAAATGATAAACACTATTAAAACGTGAAATCTCGCGTGATCTCAAGGAAAAGAATTTTGGAGGTTTTTCGTAGCTTTCCTTTATTTCAAGTCAACCTTTAAGAATTAGTTTACACTGCTCAGAGTGTAAAGTACTTTAGCGAAAATATCAACGATTTTCACAGTCTACCTTTGGGATAACGCTTGCATGAAATGAGTCCAACTGAAAATGTTGATGTGATGAAGTAGCACTACTAGACATTTAACATTTGGCATATAGCTTGATCGAAGCAAAGTCATGCCATTATTGCCGTAGTATCAGATTATTTCACAATGTAATAAGGCTTTTAATAAAATAAAAGAGGGGTTTGCCACGGAATATTTTTTTGTGAATTTCACACAGGAACCCCTTTTTTAGGTGGTTATAAATGACTAATACACTTTCAGTGATTGTTAATAGCAATCAATTTATAGAAGAAAAACGATATAAGTCGGCCAACGAGACCGTCTTCTTTCGAAAAAATAATTTCAGAGGAAAGCCTCATTAATTGCTAACTGTGCGGTTTCGAAATCTGGATTGAATATCCTAGCTCAGTGGTCGTATTAAGAAAAAAGGACGATACCCATGCCATGCCGTTCAGTGTCGTGTCATCTTAAAACGTTAAATTCTCCAACCAAGCTATTGTTATTGTACCTTCTACACGTCGGAAAAATTGCTAAGCAATTTCAGACAAAAATAAATTTCTATCCTGAGAAACTTGACCTATGTTCACACAGTTTAATGCTCAGGAAACGAGAAAACTTCTTTAAATTTAAGCCACCTTTGCGAAGATGTGGCCTATTCCCGGTATTTCTCTGTCTATCCTAAAACAAACCATGCAAGAGATAATCCAGTATTTCAGCCCCACAGCGCGATTTTCGGCTAAAAGCAGGTAGTAGAAAAAAATTGTCATGTATTTCGATCACTCCAGATAAATTTTAGCTTCCACCAAAATGATAGTACTGTGCTAATGCTTATATTACATAAATCATGACCAGGCTGGTAAAAGGCGATCTATCGCTTGCGGGCAAGATGAACCGAATCCTGCACTGTGATTTGTAATGCAAGCGCGGAAGATGGAACTCTCTTACCCGCTCAGGATTACCCGCTTTTTCTCGCGAGTAAAAAGGTGAAAAGGCAAAGAAGTCAACGTGTTTCTTAAATACCACTACGTTTTTTTAAGTCTATCAACTTTATTGGTCAACCTACAACAGCTCACTACCGTGCAAAGTTGATTTCATCCGAATGAAAGTCAAGAAATATTTTAGTGCCAGGATCAGTCCCCATCCTAACCCAGGACCCAGATCTCTTCTGACGCATTAGATGACTTAATAATTAACGAGTTGTTTTCCATACATTTCTGCTTTCTTGAAATTGTCCGGGAGGTAACAAATGTAGAGGAAAGATTTTTTTACTCGACGTTTGCCTCCCGGACAGATACACATCTGGCGATTGACATGACTTATAGTTTATTTATTGTCCTTGACTTTCTGACCAACGCCAACGAAGAGAACTGCTGGCAAAGTTAGCGATTTGGTTTGGCAGGTGCAGTAACACCCAGCCGATAAAGAGACTAATCAAATAAAAAAAAATCTAAATTAGGTAGCCTGAGTGACTTATTGTTTTACTGAAATTGTTTCTAAGGTCAATGGGCTCCAATTACTTGGTAAGCCTTTCTAACATGGGACTGTTGCTTTCTGAACTAAAGAGTAAAAACATGCGAGTTTGACGGCAAGCTTAGATGAACAGTGAGAAAAGTCTCCACAACCGACCCTGTCAAAATTTGAAAGAGGGTTAAGTAAGGATCATTAGGCAGTTTATGGGGTAAAAGTCTCAAACTTCTTAAAGTTCGCAAACAAAACAGTAGCAACAGAGGGTTCTTAGAGTTACGTTTTAACGTTTCTGTTAATTCTTTTCTTTTAAATTTCGGTAAAAGGAATAAAACAGACGAATGGACTACACTCTATATCTTTTCTAAGAATATGTTTAACAAGAATATCGAAAATTCTAAGAATAAACCCGAGGCTGAGATTTTGAAAATTTGTTAATACAACACAATTATATGTTTTTAATTAAACCGTAAAAATCCTTCCTCCTCTAAACGGCAAAACTAGCCAAAAAGCAACAAAAACAGCACCAACCGTATATTCAATGCTTTGATGTCTGTGGGCTGGCTCCAAAATTATTCTAATACCATCCAGACACTAAAATAATACATTCGAAAACAGAAATGTCATACGCAGTAATCTAAGAATAATCACAAGAATATTTTCAGCCTAAAATCGGCATAATAATAAGAAAATTCAGCTTCGGTCGGAAAAACAATATTCTTGTAAGAAATAAAGAGTGCATGCACCGTTTTAAATTCTAGTGATTTCATTCTGAACGTTGCTGCATTTGGCCGATTTTGACACCACGACAGTTCAGTGGTCTCGTGAAAGTATGGATTGTTATCACAATTTTCAACACTTGATAAAAAACATGGGTTGGAGGAAATAAGAGCCTGAAACAGTTTTCTGCCCCATGAAGTATAAGGCCCCCCTAAGAGAGTTTGGCCCCTGCGCACTAAGCGTATTCCTTTCCGATTCAATCAATGCATTACATGCCTGCGGCTTCAAAAGGCTGCAAACACCATTTTGACGATTAGTACAGTGAGAGAATAACATTTCACCACACCATTCGCTTTTCCAAATAGATTTATCTTTTGGTTCAGAAAGGGTCACCTGAAGAAAATAACAGTGATATTTTTCATCCTAACATAAAAAAGATAGTGCTTCTTCGCTTACGTTATGTTTTAAACTCTTACACCTAAAGTCAAGCATTTGAATTAAGCGATAAACAAATAAATACTTCTGCAGCATTTTGGTAAAACCCATAGAAAAACACTGAGTCGCCGTTAACTTCTGTCACTCATCTTGTATGACTTCCTTTCTGGCAGTATAAAGACATTGTTAATATGTTTGATTGTTATTCGTTGGTTCCATTTGAAAGGTCGAGTGTCCCTAATGTAATCATCTCTGCTAGGGATCCAACAAGATTCATTCATTTGTCATGCCAGAAAAAGGAATGGTCAGGAATGAATCGCTGAGGGGGCATAGAATGATAATTATAAGTTGCTTTATAAAAGTTCAGTCTGTTTACAAACTTTTACTTTAACGTTACTTACATAAAGAAACACTAGGTCAAGTATCGGCGGCTAGTGGCTGAGGAGACTAAATGAACGGCAAATTACACAAATGAAACAAAGTTGAGAGCTTGGTTGGTCGCGTGCAACATACTGCAACACATGACATATCTTGACATTCAATTTCCACTGGAGGCAGGAATAGTTCAAAAATAGTTTATCTCAAGTCTTAAACCCCCGTAACTAAATTCGATTGAGATCAGATTATCTAACATATGCAGAATTAGTTTGGCGCTCAAACTATTTAAGATAAGATCTGATCCGTGGTATATAAAGAGGGTAAGATTGTCTATAAAGCATTCTAGTTGTGATATTGGAAGAATCAACTTAGTAGTCGCTATCAGAGAAACTTGTCGTGAACATTATGACGATGCTGTATCTTTTCTGTCGCTTTTCGCCTCCCAGCTCCTCCTGGTGACTCCATTTGTGATCGAGCAAAAATAAGCAGAGAACAGAGAAGAACCGCCGTTCTTGGAAGTGAACAAGACCATATCAGAGTCCCTTGATCCAAAGACACAAGATCTAGAGGCACCTTGGACAGACGTCGAATTTCATTTAGTAGAGGCAGAACACGATGTTGATACCTGCCGAAAAGTTGGCATGTACGTCAGCTTCGCGGATATTGGTCTTTCTGACGAGATCATCGCACCTGACGGCAAAGTGCAAAGGCAAATGTTCGTCAACACAGCAGAAAAAGTTTCCCAATCACTCGGCAATCATGGTCTTGCTAAAGCAAAAGAAAGGCATTGAAATTAATGACGAGGCATGCTGTGTCCCAACCAAACTGGCGCCGATATCAGCTCTCGTTTTTGAAAAGAATGGACACACCGTACTGAAGAAGTTTGATGATATGGTCGTCGAAGAATGTGGATGTGAATACTGAGAAGTCCCCGCATTTGATCCATTTGTGGCAAAAGCAAAATCCCGAGTAATGATAGATACTATTGTAATATGAATTCTCGTGTGATCTCAAGGAAAAGCGGACTATTTAGAGTCGATCTTTTAGAATAAGCTTGCAGTATTTACGGTGAAAAGCATTTTAGCGAAAATTTCAACAATTTTTTCACTCCATTTTAGAATAAAGTTACGATGAAAAGATTAGGTTGTTTAGTACTGAAAATGTTGATGTGATACGCAATTAAAACTACTAGAAATTCATCTGACAAGCTGCTTGATTGAAGCAAATGTACAGTCGTACATTTATTGCTGTAGTATCAGATTATTTCACATTTTATTGTAAGGTTTTTTAATAAAATAAAAGAGCGATTTTCCACGAGATATTTATTTTGTGATACCATTTCAAACAAGAAACGCATTTCAGGTGGTTAGAAATTACTACAGTATAATACACTTTGCACTGGCAATCATGAGTAATTAATTCATACATGTAGAAGAAACAGAGACATAAGTCCGCCATGGAGTCGATTTTCTTTAGGAAGAAGTCACAGAATAAAGCCTCGATAGGTTTCGAAATCTGTATTAAACATCATGGCTCAGTAGTGCGTATCAAGAAGAACGGACGAAACCTATGTCATGCTCCAACTAAACTATTGTTGTGGTGCCTTCTACACCTCGATAGAGTTGCTCAAGAATTTTGGGCCAAATCAGGAGCCATAATCGGGGGCGGAGACCGTAAGCGCGCGCCATTTCAAGTATTGGGGTTGTCCCCATGATATGGGACAATAATTCTATTTTTAGAACAAATTGCGCCATCACCTGCGGCACAC